>Ga0181523_10001986_pt1 | contig 20670 bp, 12 predicted proteins | sample PEATcosm2014_Bin_43_FD_119752 | JGI IMG/M metagenome (GOLD analysis project Ga0181523, IMG submission 119752) | Peatland microbial communities from MTU Mesocosm Facility, Houghton, MI, USA - PEATcosm2014_Bin05_30_metaG | ecosystem: Environmental > Terrestrial > Soil > Wetlands > Peat | place... | reverse complement strand
TACTGGCTACAGGTGCTGGATGTGGCGGCGTTGGCCGCCATGATGGGGATCTCGGTTTGGCTGGTACTGAAGCGGCGCAGCCGAAGATGGCTGGTGGCGATCGCCATTGGCTGCCTCGGGTATTTCGGTTTCTATCGCGAGGGCTGCATCTGCCCCATCGGCTCGCTACAGAACGTGGTGGTGGCCATCGTCGATCCCAGGTATTCCATCCCCATGGTGGTGACGGCGACCTTCGTTTTGCCGCTGGTGGTGGCCCTGTTTTTCGGCCGCGCTTTTTGCGGAGGCGTTTGCGCGCTGGGCGCGATTCAGGAACTGGTCTTATTGAAGCCAGTCCAGGTGCCGCGCCGGCTCGACCGGGCCCTGGGCCTGTTGAAGTATGTGTACTTGGTGACGGTGATTCTGTTCGCCGTGAAGCCGGCGCTGGGCCGCGATTTTCTGATCTGCCGCTTCGACCCGTTTGTCGGCTTCTTCCGCCGCACCGGCACGCCGCACATGCTGCTGCTGGGCGGGGCGTTTCTGGTGGTGGGCATGTTCGTGGGACGGCCCTATTGCCGCTACCTGTGCCCGTACGGCGGACTGCTGGCGTGGTGCGCGCGGTTGGCCCGCCGCGGCGTGACGATCACGCCGAACCGTGAACTGGATTGCGGCCTCTGTGCCGAGGCCTGCCCGTACGGCGCCATCGAGCAAATGCGCGCCGTTGGCCGGAATTGCCTTTACTGCGCCCGCTGCTATTCTTCCTGCCCCAACGATCGGGAACTGGCGCACGCCAAGGCGGGGTTAGTCCAGTTGTCCGGAGCCGCGCCATCATGACCGGCGACAGGCAGCGATCGTTGGCGCGAACCGCGAGCTGGATCGCCGGCGCGCTGGTTGGGATATGCGTGGCGATTCTGCTCACCGATTACGTGGTGGCGAGCCGGCGGGCGCCGGGCGACGACAAACTCATCAAGGATCTCCAGCAACAAACCAAAGCCGATGCAGCATTCGCACCCAAACTAGCCGCCGAACAGAAAAGAGTCACGGTCGTGCGGCGCGCGCGGAAGAGCCGGGACAACGCCGTCGCGTGGGCACTCATTGCGGCGGCAGCCGCGTTCCTCATGTTTGCCAAGCAGGTGGTGAAGCAAGAGGAGCCCGCGGCGCCTGGTCTCGATGATAAATACCGTGATAGCGCCGACGGGCCCAGAGGGCACCCCGTCCGCCCCACTTTGGCTGCGCCCGAGTTGGATCTGACCTTCGTCGACCGGATGGTGTCCGAGTTCGGCCGCGGCAGAGAGGCCGCCATTCCGCTGCTGCAAGCTATTCAGGCTCACTATCGATACCTGCCGGATGAAGCTCTGCGCCGCCTCTGCGAGCTGACCGACATCACGCCGGCGGAGGTCGCGGGCACATCGTCGTTCTATGCCCGGTTCCGCCGCTCCCCGGTGGGCGAGCACATCGTCCGCGTCTGCCATGGGACGGCCTGCCACGTTTCCGGGGCGCGGCAGATTACCGAAGAGCTGCGCCGTTATCTGGCGATCCCCGATGGCGAAGATACCGACGCCGCGCGCCAGTTCACGCTCGACGAAGTAGCCTGCCTGGGCTGTTGCAGCCTGGCGCCGGTGCTGATGGTGGATGGCCACACCGCCGGCAAGCTGACTCCCGCCACTGCGTGCGACGCGTTGATCGCCCGACGGAAAGAGCTGACGGCATGAAGCGCGGCGCAGTCGAGATCCGCGTTGGCCTCGGTTCCTGCGGCGTGGCCAGTGGCGCCGAACCGGTGCGCGATGCACTCGAACGGGCGGCGAGGGAAGCGGGCGCGAACGGCATCGTCAAAACGGTTGGCTGTAACGGGATGTGCCATCGCGAGCCGCTGGTGGAAGTACTTTCGGCCGAAGGCGCAGTTGCGCTCTATGGCAACGTGACCGCGAAGACCGCGCAGCAGATCGCACGCAGGCATATCCGCCCCAGCCGCATAGCGACCCGCTTGCGATGGAAGGTGGACGAACTGAGAGGTTGGCAGGCGGGGTACCCTCTGGGTCCGCCTGCCCCACAAGACGGCGACCCGACGAAGCAGCAGCGGATCGTGCTGGAGAACTGCGGAAGCATCGACCCGCTGAACATCGATGACTACCTCGCCCGCGACGGCTACCGCGCTCTCGCCATGTGCCTCGATGCAACTATCGCGGAAGTCCTCTCCCCGCACGACGTCATCGCCGCCATCACCGATTCCGGCCTGCGCGGCCGCGGCGGCGCCGGTTTTCCGACCGGGCGCAAATGGGAGCTCGGGCGTGCCCAGGCGGACCCGGTCAAATACGTCATCTGCAACGGCGATGAGGGCGATCCCGGCGCATTCATGGACCGCCTGGTGCTCGAATCCGACCCGCATCGTGTACTCGAGGGGCTGGCCATCGCCGCATACGCCATAGGCGCCGCCGAAGGCTACCTGTACATTCGCGCCGAGTACCCGCAGGCCGTGCGCCACACGCGCGCGGCCATCCGCCAAGCCGAGGAGCGCGGCTTGCTCGGCCAGAACATTCTCGGCTCCGCGTTCTCGCTGCGGCTCGAGGTTCGCGAGGGCGCTGGCGCGTTCGTCTGCGGCGAGGAGACCGCGCTGATCCAATCGCTCGAAGGAAAACGCGGGATGCCGAGACTGCGCCCTCCGTATCCCGTGGAGCGCGGCTTGCGCGGTCATCCGACGGTCATCAACAACGTCGAGACACTGGCCTGCATGCCCTGGATCATCCGCCACGGCGCAGCCGCGTTCGCTGCGTTCGGCACCGCGAGCAGCCGCGGGACAAAGGTCTTCGCGCTGGCCGGCAAGGTCAACCGCGGCGGCCTCATCGAAGTGCCGATGGGCATCACGATTCGCGAAGTGGTGGAGGATATCGGCGGCGGCATCCGCAATGGCCGGGCGTTCAAGGCCGTGCAACTCGGCGGACCGTCCGGCGGCTGCATCCCGGCGCGGCTGGCCAACACGCCGATTGATTATGACGCCCTGGCGCAGACCGGCGCCATCATGGGTTCCGGCGGGCTGGTGGTGCTCGACGACCGCGATTGCATGGTCGATATCGCCCGCTTCTTTCTGAAATTCACCCAGGCCGAATCGTGCGGCAAGTGCACCTTCTGCCGCATCGGCACCAAACGCATGCTCGAAATTCTGGAGCGCCTGTGCGAAGGCAAAGGCCGGAAGGACGATCTGGAGAAGCTCGAAATACTCGCCGATTATGTCGGCCGCGCCAGCCTGTGCGGGCTCGGCCAGACGGCGCCGAATCCGGTGGTGACCACGCTCAAATACTTCCGCGAAGAATACGAAGCGCATCTTCACGAGCGGCGCTGCCCGGCCGGACGCTGCCCGGCGCTGATCCGCTACCGTGTGACGGACAACTGCATCGGCTGCACGCTTTGCGCGCAAGCCTGCCCGGTCGGCGCCATCGCCTATCGCCCGTACGAGAAGCACGAAGTGGACGACCGGATCTGCACGCGTTGCGACCTGTGCCGCCAGGCCTGCCAGGACGACGCGATCGAGGTCTTATAGGCGCGCCATGGTGAACTTGACGATCGACGGCCGGCGGATCAGCGTGGCGCCAGGGACCACCGTTTTGGAAGCGGCCCAGTGGCTCGGCATCCGCATTCCGACCATGTGCCACGTGCCGGGGATCGAGCCGGCATCGTCGTGCTTCCTCTGCGCGGTCCAGATCGAAGGCCGCCGCACGCTCTCACCCGCCTGCGGCATGCCCGTCGCCGCGGGCATGGTGGTCGTCACCGAGAGCGAGGACGTCCGCGCCGCGCGGAAAATGGCGCTGGAGCTTCTGCTCTCCGATCACGCCGGAGAGTGTGTCGCGCCGTGCGCGGCCGAATGCCCGGCCGGGCTCGACATTCCGGGATTCGTTTATGGCATTGCGACCGGAGACACGCGCCGCTCCATGGAAGTGATCGCGCACCGGCTCGCGTTGCCCGGTTCGCTCGGGCGCATCTGCCCGCGTCTGTGCGAGCGGCAATGCCGCCGCTCGGATCTCGACCAGGGCCTGGCGATCGGCGCTCTGCACCGCTATGTGGCCGACGTGGATGGTGGGGCAGGTCCCCGGCCTGCCAACCACTACGTGCCACCGCGCTCTCCATCCACCGGAAAATCGGTTGCCATCGTGGGCGCGGGCCCGGCGGGTCTGGCTGCCGCTTACTATCTTCTGCAACGCGGCCACGACTGCACGTTGTTCGACGCGCACCCGCTCCCCGGCGGAATGTTGCGCTACGGAATTCCCGCCAACCGCCTGCCGAAGGACGCGCTGGATGCGGAGATCGATGCAATCCGGCGGCTCGGTGCCCGGTTCCGCATGGGCGAACGGTGGGGCCAGCACTTCACCATCGCCAGCTTGCGCGAGCGGCATCACGCAGTGTTCGTGGCCATTGGGGCGCAGCGCGCGCAGGGGCTCGGCTGCGAAGGCGAGGCGCACGCCCTGCCGGGGATCGGGTTTCTGGAGCGCGTGGCCAACGGCGAGCCGGTCGAGTTGGGCAACCATGTTGCTGTGATCGGAGGTGGCAATACCGCCATGGACTGCGCCCGCTCCGCGGTCCGCGTAGGCGCGCGGAACGTGCGGGTTCTCTATCGACGCAGCCGGCAGGAGATGCCTTGCCTGATGGAGGAGGTGGAGGCCGCGGAAGCCGAGGGCGTGCAGATCGACCTGCTGGTTGCACCGGTGCGCGTTGGCATACGGCTTGGCAGGTCGGGGACCTGCTCCACTTTGTTGCTGACGTGTCAGCGAATGGCGCTCGGCGAGCCCGACGACTCAGGGCGCCGCCGGCCGGTCGAGATCGAGGGCTCCGAGTTCACGATGGAGTGCTCCACCGTGATCGCGGCCACGGGACAGTCGGTGGAGCGCTCGCTGGCCGAGCGGGAGGGGCTCGCCGTGACCGCCTGGGGCATCGCTGCCGATGAAAAGACACTCGCGACCAACCTGCCCGGAATTTTCGCCGGCGGCGACGCCGTGCTGGGCGCGGATCTCGCCGTCCGCGCGGTGACCGCGGGAAGGAAGGCTGCGGCCTCGATTCACCAGTTCCTGTCGGGCGAAACCGTCACCGGGGAACCGTCGATGGCCGGCATCGCCATGCGCCCGATGGACGATGCCGAGCGGGCCGCGATCTTTCGCTCGATCGAGCAGGCCGCGCGTGTGCGTGCGCCAGAAATCCCCATGGAGCGTCGCCTGGCGAGCTTCGACGAGGTGGAAGGCCGGCTGCCGGACGAGGATGCCCTGCGCGAGGCTCGCCGTTGCCTCACCTGCGGCTGCCGCAAAGCGGACTGCTGCCGGATTCGATCATTGGCCACCGAATACGGCGCGGATGTGTATCGCTTCCCGGGCGCGCGCCGCCGCTTCTCGCAGGACCTGTCACACCCGGAGGTGATCTACGAGCCGGGCAAGTGTATCTGTTGCGACGCGTGCGTGCGGATCGCCGCGGCCGCGGGCGAAGACCCAGGCCTCGCGCTGATTGGCCGCGGCTTCGACGTCGCGGTCGGAGTGCCCTTCGGCGAACCGCTCTCAATTGGCCTGCGCAAAGTAGCGCAACAATGCGCCGAGGCTTGCCCGACCGGCGCGCTCGCCTTGCGCACGGCTCGCGCCTGCGAAGCGTGCTCGCTCGCTGCCCGCCCTTAAGCCGCCGCGGCGCGGGCGCGAATCGCCACCCAATCGGAGCGAGCGAAGCCCCCTGGCTAGAAAAGCAGCTTCAGCGCGAACTGAATCCGGCGCGGGTCCTGCGCGGAGACCACCTGGCCGAAAGTGGGCGACCCAAGGAAGTTATCGGGAAGGTTGAAATTCGTATGATTCAAGGCGTTAAAGAATTCCGCGCGGAATTGGACGTTCAGCCGCTCGCTGACGGCGGTGTTCTTGACGATCGAGAAGTTCACGTCGCGCAGGCCTGGGCCGCTGAGAATGTTGCGGCCCGCGTTGCCGAAACTGCCATAGGGCGGAGTCGCGAAAGCCGCCGTGTTGAACCACTCCTGCGGCGTGGGATTCGAAAGCACCGGATTGCCGGTCACATTCGGCCGGTCGTTGGCGCCGAAACCCAATTGCGAGATGCCGGTGTTCGAGTTGTCGTCATCCGGCAGCAGCGCCACCGTGAACGGCTGGCCGGTCTCAAACGTCAGTACGCCGAAACTCTGCCATCCGCCGAGCCAGCGATGGCGCTTGAAGAACGGCAAATCGTACGCGTAGCTGGCCGTGAAGCGCTGGCGGATGTCGAAATCGGAGCGGCCGCGTTCCGCGCTCAGATTATGACTGTTCTGGGGAAAGTTAGGATCTCCGGTCGTGTTGAAGAATCCGGAAGCGTCGTCAATCGACTTAGCGTAGGTATAAGATGCCAGCAAAGACAATCCCTGCCATAGGCGCTGCTGGAGCCGCGCTTGCAGGCTATTATAAGTCGAGTTAGCCTGTGACTCGATGACGTCGATCTCGGAGAAGTTCGGATTCGGACCGGGGTTCTCTTGATTGACGGAGGGTTGCGGCTGGTCGATATTGCGCGAATCGATGAGATGCGTGCCCTTCGATCCAACGTAAGCAATCTCCAGCACGCGCGGTTTTCCAAGCTGCCGCTGCACGCCAAAATTCCACTGCTGGACATACGGCGTGTGAAGGTTGCTTTGGAACGCGATCGCCGATCCCGGATAAGGGATCGGGAAATTGCTCGGGAACGGATCCGATAACGATAGGTTCACGAGTCCCTGAATCGGATAATAGAGATTGAAATTATAGTAAGGTGCACTGAAGTAGAGACCTTCTCCGGGCGCGAGTGACGACTGGTCATAGTGAATCCCATACGCGGCTCGAACTACGGTTGTGTCTCGCACGCGCGGAGACCACGCCAGACCGATCTGCGGAGCGAAGTTATGATAGTCTGGACTGTACCCGCCGCGAGGAAATCCGCTTTGTCCCAGTTGGACGAGCGATCCCGTTGCCTGGTCGTACACGTCGGCGCGATCGGCGGCATCGACCGCGGGCGAGTTGTACTCATAGCGCAAACCCAGCGTCAACACCAGGTCTCTGAGAATATGCCAGGTGTCATTCCCGAAGAAGTCATAGCTGCGGCTGCGCAGGTGTTCCGGGTTGTTTTCCGTAGCTCCGCCGGTCTCCGTGGGAGCGCCGAGTAATAACTCCTCGAGTGGGTTGCCCAGCAGGAGACCGGTGAAGTTGAAGAATCCGCGCGATTCGATATCACGGTAGGCATTCTGTTGCAAGAGGCGCAGCTCCAATCCAAACTTCACCAGGTGCCGGCCGCGCACCCAGGTCGCGTTGTCGGCGATCTGATCAGTGTTCGTGGTTCCGTGCTCGGGAGTAGTAGGATCGTCCCCTATCGGTGAAAAGCCATTTACCGAGGTCAGCGTCAATCCCCAGTCGCGCGGATTCGTCGAAAGCTCGGGCAGGCCGAGTTGCCGGTTGATGCTGGTGCCCTGGCCCTGCTGGTAATCGCCGTTCGAGACTCGATTGAAGCCCAGCCGTAATTCACTCAGCAGTGTTGGAGTGAAGATATGCGTCTCTCCTAGAGCCAAATTCTGCGCGCGGCTGGGAACCTGGATTCCGTAGCCCGGTATCGATGCGTCACCCGACGAGCCGGCGAACGGATCGAACAAGTTATCATCCACGAAGCTGTAGCGCGTAAAGAGATTGTCGGAATGCCGGAAGGAATGGTCCAGCCGGACGTCGAACTGGTTCTGGTCGTCTGTGAGCGACGGCGAGGACACGAAATTCGCTCCGGGAGCGCTACGATCCGGCAGCGGATAGAGCGCCGCAATTGCCACTCCGATCGGGTTCAGGTAATACTTGGGAACAAGGTTGCCGGGAAGCGGCTGCCCGCTGGCAGGATCGACCGCAACCAGGCCGCTTCGCGAAAAGTCGCCGTTGCGTTCCGCGGAGGTTGGCACATTGGTGACCAGCGTCTGGCCGGCCGCCGTTCGCGTGCCCTGGTAATCGACAAAGAAAAACGTCCGGTCCCTGACCAGCGGCCCGCCCAGCGTTCCGCCGAACTGGTCACGCCGGTACAACGGCGCCGGCTGATCGGAAGGCGCGAAGAAATTGGCGCCATCGAGCGCGCCATCGCTGAGGAACTCATACGCGGTGCCGTGAGACTGGTTGCCGCCGGAGCGTGTAACCACGTTGATCTGTCCGCCCGCGTTTCTGCCAAAGCTCGCGTCATAAGCGGAAGTCGCGACTTCGAATTCGCGGATCGCATCCACCGGCGGGGTCACGCTGACGCCGTTCAGCTTGGGATCGCCATTATAGGCTCCATCCAAGAGAAAGTTGTTCGCATCCTCGCGGGCTCCGTTGACGCTGATGGAAAAAGCGCCGCGGACCGATCCAGCCGAGCCTTCGGCCGCCGGCGCCACGCCTGGCAGCAGCAGGCTGAGCTGGTAGAAATCTCGCCCATCGAGAGGAATTCCAAGCACCTGCCGGTTGTCGATGACTCCACCCATCGCTGGCGATTCCGGCCGCACCAGCGGCGCGATACCGGCCACGTCGACGGTTACCTTGCCTGCCGCATCCAAGCCAAGCTCCACGCGAATATCCTGGCTCTGATCCACCTCCACGAACACCGTCCGGGCGTACTTCAGAAAGCCCTGGTGTTCGGCTTCCAGACGATATTCGCCGGGCGGGACGGCGGTAATCGTGAACTCTCCCCGCGCGTCGCTGACCGCGCTCCTTTGCGCACCGGTTTCCCGGCGGGTCAAGCTGATCGCGGTTCCCGAGACATGCGCGCCGCTCGGGTCCGCAATCACGCCTCTCACGACGCCCGCGACGCTCTGTGCGTGCGCCGCGCCGATCAAGACGATGACGGCGATCGCCAATCTTAAGTGGCCCATCCGTCTGGCGTCCGCGATTCTCCTTTCACCGGGCAGCGATCGCCAATAGGAATCGGTGGTCATGCGAAGCGAATCTCCTGAAGTCTCTCTTAGCTTAGCGCCCGTCATGGGACGATCCAGCTCAACCACCGGCAACCGCTCCCTATGGTCGCGGCTCTGAACGGGCGTCAGCGGCGCGCGAGGGACAGCCGGAACGCGGCCATCTCCTGGCTGTTGCGAACCAGCAGGACGTTGTTGACCAGCGCCGGGTGGTTCCAGGTCTTGCCCTCGATGGCCGGGAACCGCGCGAGCTCAGTGAACTTGTCGGTGGTGGCCCCGACCAGCGCCAGTTCGCCTTCCTCCGACAGCACCAGCAGCAAGTTCTGGTCGGGCAACAGGACGAGCTGGCCGTAGCCGTAGCGTCCGCCCTTCCACTTGCGCGTGCCGTCTTTCAGGTCGACGCAGGCGAGGATGCCGCCGTCGAAGCCGTAGGCATGGCCGTTGTGAACGACGAAGTCGTTAAAGTAGGGCTTCAGCGCGAGCGACGTCCAGCGTTCTTCGGTGGTCCATCCGCCGGTTCCGTGCGTAACCGCGATGCGGCGGAAGCCGGTGCCCCCGCCGGCGGTCAGGGCCATCATTAGGAGATTGCCGTCCGAGGTCAGGGCCGGCTGCAGGATGCGGGTGTCCGACTTCCACGGATATTGCCAAAGCTCGGCGCCGTCGGCCGGCGCGACGCTGGTCACGCCGTGCCCGCTCATCAGCAGAACCTGCGCGACTCCGTCGATCGTCAATAGCTGGGGCGAACTGTAGCTGTCGCCACCATCCGCGCCGGACCAGCGCGGTTTGCCGGTGGCGAGGTCGTAAGCGGCGAGCTTGCCGCCGGCGGCGACGATCACCACGTCGTCAACCACCAATGGCGAGCTGGCGAAGCCCCAGCCCGGCACTTTCGTGTGAGTGTCGGACGCCGCGTTGCGCGACCAAACCACGGCGCCGCTACCGGCGTCGAGCGCGTTCAGGATTCCGGTCGCACCGAATGTGTATACGCGGCCGTTGGCGAGCGTCGGCGTCGCGCGCGGCCCCGCGCCGCCATTCGACTCCCAAAACCGGGTCGCGTCGCCGTGTCTCCACACCGGCTTGCCGGTAGTCAGGTTGTAGCAGGCCACCACCTCGTCGCTGCCGCGCTGCTCCTGGGTGTAGAGGAGGTCGCCGCGGACCGCGAAGGATGACCAGCCCGGTCCGACCGGCCGCCGCCACAGCTCGACCGGCGGCGACTGAGACCAGTTTGTCTCGATCCGAACGCCGGGGATGACGCCGTCGCGGCCGGGTCCGCGAAAGCCGGGCCAGTCGGCTCCCGTCTTTGCTGCTGCGGGAGTCGATGCGAGCGCCGCCGGTTTGTCGTTTGCGTGGGCCAGCAGCCGTTCCTCGGGGGTCGGCGTCCAACGCCACGCAAACTCCGAATTGAAGTCGCCGGTAACGCCGCTGGTCCGCAGCAGCGCCCACCCGCCGCAGGCCAGCAGGATGGTCGCGACCATCGTCACGCGACGAAATCCGTCGGAGAGGCGCCGCGTGACGACCGCCCAAGCGACGAAAGCGAGGCTGAGGACCGGGATGGCGTAGATGAAGAACAGCATCCCCATGCCTGCCAAGAGAACCGAAGGGTCGAGGATGGGCCGTGTCGCGGCCAACCCGGCTATCATCAGGACCAAGGCGCCCACGCGCTCGAACCAGCGCGCCCGGCTGAAGAAAGCCCACCACACGACGATGGCGAACGCGCCCACCAGTTCGCCCAGGATGGCGAACATGAAGGCGGCGGGCGCGACCTTGGGAAGGCCGAACCTGACTAGCCATTGCAGCACCACGGCTACCACGCCGGGCCACACCCGGAGCAGCTTCCGAGGAGTCGGTTCTTCAGTCTGCGCGATGGTCATATCCAGACGATACTCTCAAATCAGACAATTTGTTCCCATTTTCTTAGCGGGCTGATGAACCAATCAACCAAGAGGGACGAATGGAAGTGGCTGGGTTTAACAAGGGGCCCAGCTCCGCACGGATTCGGCGCTTTCTGACGTCTAAAACGCCTCTCAAGGCTGGTTTGAGAATTCCAGAGCCCGCAGCGTGCCGCTTCACCACGACGCGGCCGTATAGGTGTCGAATATTCATGATAGGGTACGATTGAATGTACTGACCATTATTGGCCGAGCAGCTAGTTCCATTACGAGCGTGACCGTCCCCAACAAAAGAGTGGCTGTCCTGTCGCCGGTAGCTTGGCGGACACCTCCCCGGCAATACGGCGCGTGGGAGACGGTTGCGAGCAACATCGCCGAAGGACTGGTCTCACGCGGCTGGGATGTGACCTTGTTCGCCACCCGGGATTCCGTGACCCGAGCTCACTTGCATGCGGTAATAGACCGTGGGTACGAAGAGGATCCCACCATCGATCCCAAGGTGGCCGAGTACCTGCACATTTCCGAGGCGTTCGAGCACGCGGCCGAATTTGACCTGATCCACAGCCATTACGACTTCATGGCGCTCGCTTACACGCGGCTGGTGAAGACGCCGGTGCTGACGACCATCCACGGATTCTCGTCGCCCAGAATCATGGCCGCGTATGAGAAGTATCGCGACGGATATTTTGTCTCGATCAGCGACTCTGATCGCGCATCGGGCTTGAATTACCTGGCGACGGTCTACAACGGCATCGACCTTTCGCTGTACCCGATGCAGGACCGGGGCGGCGATGACTTGGTCTTTCTCGGCCGGATTCACCCGGACAAGGGTGTCCATCTGGCGATCGAAGTTGCGCGCCGGAGCGGTTTGCCGCTGCTCATCGCGGGCATCATCCAGGATCGGACGTACTTCCGAGAGCAGGTCGAGCCTCACCTCGATCAGGCGATCCGCTACATCGGGCCGGTGGACGTGCCGGGCAAGAACGCGTTGTTCGCGCGCGCACGGGCGCTGCTGCACCTGAACACCATCCCGGAGCGATTCGGACTGGTCCTGGCGGAAGCCAACGCCGCCGGTGTGCCCGTGATCGCCATGGACCTCGGCTCTTGCCGCGAGGTGATTGAGGACGGGCAGACGGGCTTCCTCGTCGATAACGTCCACCAGGCGGTCGAGGCCCTGGGGCGCCTTGGTGAAATCGATCGCAACGCGTGCCGCCAACGGGTTCAGCAGTGTTTTTCCATCGAAACCATGGTGGAAGCGTACGAGCGGGTCTACGAGGCGATCTTTGCGTTGGAAGGGAAGTCATGAATACTAAGCCGGACATTGTCAGACGATACGCTGGCAACCCCATCCTCACCAAAGCCGATATCCCCTATCCGGTTGAGACGGTCCACAACGCAGCGGTGGCGAAGCATGAGAACGAATACATCATGCTGTTCCGTTCCCATCTGCGCACAGGGCGGTCCATCATCGGTTTGGCACGCAGCCCAGACGGATTTCACTTCACGGCTGATCCGGCACCCTTCCTGACTCCCGCGCCTGACGGTCCGTTCGCCAGTTACGAGGAGTATGGTGTCGAAGATCCCCGCGTGACACACATGGATGGTGAGTACCTCATCGCCTACAGCGCCTACTCACGAAATGGCGTGCGGATCGGCCTGGCGAAGACCAAGGACTTCCGTCACGTGGAAAGGATCTCCCTCATCACGGAAGCGGATTACCGGAACGTCGTGATCTTTCCCGAAAAGTTCGACGGACTCTATGCCCGGCTGGACCGTCCTCACTCAGAAATCGCGCCCTGGTCGATCTGGATTTCCTATTCCCCAGACCTGCGCTTCTGGGGCGAGTCGCAACTCATCATGCGGCCCGAACCTTACCACTGGGATGAGATGAAGATAGGTCCCGGCGCGCCGCCAATCAAGACGGAGCAGGGATGGCTTTCCATCTATCACGGCGTTTTTCAGACGATGGATGGATCGGTCTACCGGCTGGGGGTCGCTCTTCACGACCTGGAGAACCCGGCAAAGATCATCGGCGTGGGCGACTCGTGGATCTTGCAGCCGGAAGATCCCTGGGAAATGACGGGATATGTCCACAACGTCGTGTTCACTTGCGGCGCCGTTGCGGAGTCCGATGGAACGGTGAAGATTTATTGGGGAGGCGCAGACACGGTCATGTGCGTGGGCGAAGCCAATGTCACCGATCTCGTCGCGCTCTGCCTGGATCACGCCAGACCGCCAAAATGAGCGTGCGTGATTTTCCGGGGCCTGGCGGCGTCAACTCACGGAAGCGGGCGTGGCAGCCGTCGAAGGGGCGAGCCATGCCACCGGGTGGCTGCGGATGCTGCCATTGCGCTCCTTAATGTCGGCCCAGTTGACGTCATTCTTGAGTTTTACAAACACACCGAGGGTGCCCTGATAGGAGCCCTTGGCCAGCACGACCTCCTCGCCCTCGCGGAATGCGGTACCAGCGGATTCATTGCTCGTCATGTTTGTATACTCCCTTCCGTGCGGCGTTCCTGCCCTTGCTACAGTTGAACTGCAATCCAACTGAAACTCGGCTAGGGGGCCTGCCTGGCAGCCAGCTCGGCCCCCGTATCGTGCTTTCCTTGGATCTACCGGGCTGCCGCGACCGGCGTGCCGATCTCAGTGCCAATCACGTCGCCGGAGATGACTATCTCCACCCGGCGATTCAATTGCCGGCCTGCCGCGGTGTCATTGGAAGCAACCGGCTGAGTCTTGCCGAAGCCCCTCGAGGTGACCGAACTCGCCGGCATCCCTTGCTGGGTCAGGTAATCGCGCACTGCCCCACCGCGCTGTTCGGAAAGCTGCTGGTTGTACTCATCGCCGCCGACGCTATCCGTGTGACCTTCCACATCCAGCTTTAGACCCGGATGCCCGGAGACGATGCCGGCAACCTTGGCCAGTTTCTCGCGCGCCAGAGGCCGCAAGGAATACTTGGCGGTGTCGAAGAGAACATCCGACATGTTCACGATCAAACCACGCGCCGTGTCGCGAGTCTGTAGAACGGCGTTGAATTGGGCCAGTAGTTGAGCTCGCAGGTCCGCTTTCTCCGTCTCTGCCAGCGCCTTATCCTTGGCCGCGCGATCCAGTTCCGCCTGGGTACTGGCGCGCTGCGCGTCGTTTTCGAGTTTCAAGCGATTGGCTTCGGTCTGGGCAGCGGCCAGTTGCGCATCGCTATCCTTTTTAAGCCGGTCGGCTTCGGTTTGGGCGCTGGCCGTCTTAGCGTCGTTCTCGAGTTTCAAGCGACTGGCTTCCGTCTGCGCGGCCGTCGTCTTGGCGTCGTTTTCGAGTTTCAAGCGGTCGGCTTCGGTCTGCGCGGCGGCCATCTGTGCCGCATGGTCCCGCTTTACACGGTTCGCTTCATTTTGCGCAGCGTCCATGTTCGCAGTGTTCTCTCGCATCACGCGGTCGGCTTCGGTCTGCGCGGCAACCTGAGCCGCCGCGGCGTCCTTTGCGACTCGCGCGGCGTCGGCTTGTGCCGCGGCGCGTGCGCTTTCGGCGCGTGCTTCACGATCGGCCCCAGCCAGGCGCTCGTTGGTCAGCCGCTCTTCATCGATTTTTTTTACCGTGATGATGCGGGCGTCTTCGGCCATTTGAACGGCCTCACGCGCCACAGTGCCGATCGGCTTCTTCCCCTCCCTGCCCGTCAGATAGCCTTCGGCATTCTCCAGGCCCTGGGCGGCTTTTTGGAAGGTCTCGGGGGCGTACCTCTCAGCGCCGGTCCAGCGTGCGATCTGGACGGCATTGCGCGCCTCGTAGAGTTCCAACGGCACCTTCGAGTCCAGCCGCATGGGCGTGATCTCGGCTGGGTTGACGTTCAAGGTGTACTGGCCCCTCTGTAAGAGCTCGTACTTCGCGTCGACCTGCTCAATGGTTCCGGTCGTGTCTGTCCTGACGAAGTTCTCCATGACCACGACGTCGCTGGGTTGAGTCACCGCGAAATAAGGCTCCGCGGTTACAATCAAGCCGAACGACTGCAACTCCGTGGTGGCGTCCAACTTGGCCTTGTCTCCATCCAAGAGCACTTCACCAACGTTGGTGGCGCGGCCCTCGGGGGTGATGGCCCACATCACATAGGTCAGGTACTCCGGACCGAACGCGGTGGCGGGCTGCAACCTCTCCATGCGTGCGTCAATCTTGATCACGCCTTGCTTGCTCTCCACTTTGGCTTCGCCGCGAGCCTCGGGTAAGAGGGTGGTTCCACGAAAACCGATCTCCGTGGATCCGCTGCGGTGATTGTAGCTAATGGCCTTCGTGGTCCGGGCTACCACTGTGACGCGGTAGATTGGTGTCGAGCCAGCGACTATCCCGGCCTCAATTTGGGTTGAGCGCTGAACCGGGCTTGGAGCCTGCGGCGCCTGGGCCGCTACGAGTCCGCACACCGTCAAAAACGTACTGATGATTTTCATCTTATTGTTATCCTTTTGTCCTTTTCCCGCTCGGCTAGCGCTCTCGCGCCGAATACTTGTTCAGGAGAGCCATCAGGGCAGTCTCCGAGTTTGGAGCAGACCTGCCATCGGTCGCAATGTCCCGGTTCTCCAGCCTTTGACGGTAGTGCACGGCGGGAGCCATCCTGAGTTCATCGGGCCATGGACAGCGCGGCCGTGCAGACTAAGGAGTTGTGCGGAGACTTCGGCAACTGCGCAAAACTGTGGTGCTGGCGGAAGGTGAGGGCGGCTGCGGCAGGTGCAGGATCTGTTACCGAAAGTGCAGGTTTTGCTGTTAGGAGCGCGAACCACACTCTCCCTGTCTCAAGGTGAGTGTGAGGCGAGCTTCTTCACTTTGCCGCGGCTCGCCGGGTTGCCCCGCTGACCAAGGCGGCGCAGATTTCTGCCCCGCTCGTGATGGCGACCTTACGCCCGCCGCCTCCGCAATTGCCACCTGTATAAGAATAGGGCGAAGAGGCCCCCGCCAAGGAGCGGAACCGACCCAGGCTCGGGAGCACCGCCGCCGCCGGTCGCGGCCATGCAAGCACCAGTGGACACATTGTTCGTATCCATCGTCACGGCGCCAGTCAGCGCAATAGCGTTTCCGCAGGTGATGGTCGCGCCGGTGGTCAGCGTGATGCTCGTGTCGGCGATAATCGTTCCGTAAAACGCAGTCGTTGTACCGAGAGTCGCCGAGCTGCCGACCTGCCAATACACGCTATCGTCGGTACCGGGATTGATAATAGAAATGGACGAGGCGCTCGCGGTCGTGAGCGTGCTCCCGATCTGGAAAACGATGCTTTGATCGGAAAGGTCCTCGAAGTCGAGCGTAAGCGTTCCCGTCAGCCCCGCCGAGGAGGCGTAGTGATAGACGCCCGGGGTTAGCGTCAGTCCGCCCAGATCCTGGCCGGTCAAGTTGGCAGTGAGTGCCATGCCTGCCAAAGTGCCGTAGGCGGTCAGGGCATCAGCCTGGGCCCCCTGTGCAACGCCGTCCGTGTCGTGTGTCGTTCCGTTTACGATCCCCGGAGGGAACCCCGTAATCGAAGTGCCGGAATAGAGACCCAAATCTCCGTTGATGACGGTTGGTCCAGTGTTGGTCACCGTCGAGGCGCCTAGGACCCCAAAGGTGTCCGCCGTTCCCAGGATCGAACTTCCAAAAGCAGGCATAACAGCCGCTACTGCCATCACAAACCAAATCAATCTCTGTCGCATTTTTTCTCCGGTCGCCCTCAGTGTTTCCGCTGCGCAGAACTTCGAGGATTCCCAGGACGATAAACGCCAGATAGGAGCGTGAAACCGCCCAGGCGCTAGAGCACCCGGTCGAATCAGCAAGTACGAGGCCATTCTTCAAGCCGAAAAGAGCCACGGAGATGGCAAAGATCGGCTCACGCCCGTCAGATGCCCCAAACAATGTTGCACTCGCATTTTGTTTACGCGGTGATAGGCGCTGCCCAAAGAGCGAAAGCGGCCCCAGCAAATGCAACTTTTGCACCCAAAGTGCAGATTTTGCCTGTTGGCATCAAAACTGAACGTGCTGCCGCGACGCTATTCCATCGCGGCCAAGACCTGATCCAGCGGCAGAGTTGCGAAGGTTGTGGCGTAGTCGGATATCCCGTAGGGAATGACGAGTTGCCCATTATGCACGAGGCTGCCGCACGAGTAAACCACATTGGGCACGTAGCCGTCGCGTTCGGTTGCATTCGGCTTGATCAGCGGTTCCGGCAGGCGGCCGATAACCTTGGTTGGGTCGTTGCGATCAAGCAGGAAAGCGCCGATGCAATACTTTCGCATCGGTCCCACGCCATGACTGATCACGAGCCAGCCGGCTTCGGTTTCGATCGGCGAGCCACAGTTGCCTAACTGGACGAATTCCCACGGGAACCTGGGCTCCAGAATAAGCTGCATGGTGTGCCAGAAATGGAGATGATCGGAGAACATCACGTAGATATTCTCCGCGTCCTGCCGGCCGAGCATCGCGTACAGTCCGTTGATTTTTCGGGGAAAGAGCGCCATGCCTTTGTTTTCGACGGCCGGGCCATTCAACGTGATGAATCTGAAACGAAGAAAGTCGGATGTTTCGAGAAACTGGGGAAGAATCATTTTGCCGTCGTACGCGGTATACGTCGCATAGTAAGTTCGCGTGCCATCGTCGTTGTGAAAGAGGACAAAGCGAGCATCCTCGATTCCGTTGCTCTGGGAAGGCGTGACTGGGAACAAAACCCGCTCGGACAGACTCGACTCCGGCGCGAACTGTACTTCATAATTGGATCGGGCGAGCATCAGAGTTTCTCTGGCCACACCCTTAGTAGTTTCCCGCTCGCGCTCCGGGAGCTGGCCTGAAGTGCGACTGATGCTGGCACGCAGCTCTTCCATCGTGAATGCGTCCGGTAAGCCGTTGAGAACCTCCCGGTTGAAATCGCCCATGAGACGGAGTTCCTGAAGCTTCCGCTCGAACAGGGTTTTTTCAAACGTCGAGTTGGGCACTTGCACTGGCTCGAGGCTGTAGCGGGAGGGCAGGTCCATCGTGATGTTGCTGCTCGAGTCCAATATTCCGGTGCGAAATGCGATCGAGGAAACATGCCCCTCGGCCGTGGCGCGTAAGCTCAGAATGAAACGCAACGATCCGGGCGGAATGTCCGACTGATCCATGTGCGGCATCATCGAGGGATTGAACAACGCAGCGGCTTCGAGCGAATACTCGTGAGTAAAATACCCACCCAGCAACAGCTTCCGTTCTTCGGACAGTCTTTGGCCATTGAGCAGATAGGGGCTGACCTCGTCAAACCTTCGGTGAAGGAATTCGTCGATCTTCAGTTGGCGGTCGCCGAATTCCGCTCGAACCTTTTCCAAAAGGACATGGACTGCGTCTTCGGGCAGAGCCATAACCCGGGCGGAGATCTTGACCGAGCGCTGGTCGCTCATGATGCTGAAGGGCCGCGCCAGCACATGCGTACGGTCCGGGTCCAGAATGACCGTGCTGCGCTTTACGTCGATTGGTCTCATTGAGAGGCGTGGGCTGCCAGAGCGGCTCGCTGAACGTGTTCCGCGGTGTTCTGCGTCAGCCGCATTTCCGCAAACGACAGGAGGAAGGCCAGCATCGATTCCGCTCCCTGGTTTTCGTTGCTCCGGTCCGCGTGGAGCCCATCGCGGCAACCGCCGGTCTGCGCGGCGTAGAGTTCCAGCCCGAGATCGTTCCAGCCGAGGAACCAGTCGAAGGCGCGCTGCGCCTGTTCATACCACCACGGGTCGGCTGTGGCGCGGTATGCTTCCAGGCAAGCCGAGACCGTGGTCTGCGCCTCGATGGGCTGCTGGTCGAAGTCCGCGCGCGCGCCGTTGCGCCGATAGAATCCGTTGTTGCCAATGGGCCGCAATTGACCATGCTGTGAGGTCTGTACGCCCACCAGCCAACGCAGCGCCCGTATGCCTCGCTCGTACACGCTCCTTCGTCCGGTGGCGCGTCCACTGACAATCAGAGCGTGAGCCAGCTTCGCATTGTCATAAGTCAACCCCTCTTCAAACCAGGACCAGCCGGGCTGGGCGACTTTGTCGAAGATCGCCACCAGCCGGGCGGTCAACTCTTCGCGGACATCGAAAGCCAGCCGGTCACCCTTCATGCGGCGCAGGTATTCGTGAATGCCAATCAGGGTGAATGCCCAAGCGCGCGGCGAAGTGAAGTCCAACACGACCGGCAACGCCTGCGTGAAGAGTTGTTCGGCCATCACCTGGGAACTCCAATGCGGCGAGCGCCCCACCGCGGTGCCCAGCGCCCAAATCGCACGGCCATGAGAATCTTCGGATCCCTGTTCATCCAGCCAACGGCGGTTAGCACTAAGAAAGTTGTGGAAACGTCTCGCCTTTGGATTGAAAGCGTCCTTCAGGAACGCGGCATAGGTGGTGGCCAGCGCCCGGACGCGCTTGGGAGCTTCTTCCAACTGGCCCAGCAGCACCGCCAGAATGAGTGCGCGGGCATTGTCGTCGGTGCAGTAGCCTTCCGACAGATTCGGCGCAGTGAAGCTCGCGTGCTGGAAAATGCCGGTCGAATCGGTCATACGGTAAAGATGATCCAGGTTCAACTCCGGCGATTCATGCGGCCGATGGCCGGACACCCTGGCGGCAACAGATTCGCGAGGCGCTGTTTCCGCCTGGCGTCGTGCCGCTTCAAAGGAGCGCATGTACAGGCGCGCTGTGTTGCTCCACACCATTTCGCGGCCCAACTTGTAGGCATTATCGCTCATGGCGTTGCGGCGCGCTTCATCGCGTAACAACCCGCTCACCTCGCGCGCAATCGCTTTCGGGTCTGCAAATGGCACCAACACTCCACGCTGGTCCCTCAACAATTCGGCAGCATGCCAGTACGGTGTCGAGATCACGGCTTTGCCCGCGCCAAAGGCGTAAGCTAATGTTCCCGATGTAATCTGGCCTTCATCCAGATAAGGAGTAATGTAAAGATCCGCCGCACCAATGAACTCGGTCAGTTCCTTTAGCTCCACGAAGCGGTTGTGAAAGATGACATGGTTTTCGAGTCTGTTCTTCTTAGCGATGGCCTCGAGACCGAGGCGGTAAGCTTCACCCCTCGCGCGCAACTCGTTGGGGTGCGTGGCGCCCAGCAGGATATAGACGACGTCGGGAAACTCCGCCACCACATCCGGGAGAGCATGGAGCACATTCTCAATCCCCTTGTTCGGCGAAAGCAGCCCGAACGTCAGCAACACCTTCTTGCCGGTCACGCCGAACTGGCCTTTGTAATAATCCGGGGCGAAGAAGGGCACGTCGGGAATACCATGCGGGATGAGATCGATCTTGGCCGCCGGCACCTGGTAAACCTCCTGCAAGATCGATTGTCCCCGCTCCGTCATGACGACGACGCGGGTTGAGCGCGCGAGCAATCCCTGCATCACGCGCCGCTGGTCGGCGTTCGGCGCGCGAAGAACGGTGTGTAGAGTGGTGACGACCGGCGCCGCCAATTCGCGCAACAACGCCAATAAATGACTGCCGGCGGGCCCGCCGAAAATTCCGAACTCGTGCTGGACCGAGACAGTGTCTACGTCGCTCGAGTTCAAAAAGTCGGCGGCACGCTGGTAAGATCCTAGATCCTGTTCCTCAATCTCGAAGCGAACGACGTCCGGATACTGGTAACATCCCTCAATGTCATTGACGGGCACCGCGAAGCACCGGCTTTGCGGATGGCGCTCCGCCACGGCCCCAAGCAGGTCGGATGTAAACGTGGCGATGCCGCATTTGCGCGGCAAATAGTCGCCGAGAAAGGCGATAGTTCGAACGCTGGAGGCTGTTTTCACGACTTGCACCCACTTTCTTCGGCGCTTTGCCCTGTCAATGACGGGCGGCCCATCTAACGGCGATCGATGAGCCACCAAACTCACGCGGCATTGACGAGAGCCTCGCTCCCATCCGTCCACTCCTGCCGTTCCCGCTCGGCAGCTTCCTGGCACTGGATGCAGCGCGTCGCCCATGGCACGGC
>Ga0181523_10001979_pt1 | contig 20773 bp, 17 predicted proteins | sample PEATcosm2014_Bin_43_FD_119752 | JGI IMG/M metagenome (GOLD analysis project Ga0181523, IMG submission 119752) | Peatland microbial communities from MTU Mesocosm Facility, Houghton, MI, USA - PEATcosm2014_Bin05_30_metaG | ecosystem: Environmental > Terrestrial > Soil > Wetlands > Peat | place... | reverse complement strand
TGCGCAAGGGCCTGCATCCGACCGACGAAGAACTGAAGGCGTTTTATGCGAGCCACCAGAGGAGCTACGCCAACTCGGTTCCGGAAAAACGCAAAGTCAAATATGCGGTGATCGAAACCAGCAAGGCGGAAGCCGGCGTTCAGGTGACGCCCGATGATCTGCGAGCCTATTACGAACAGCAGCGCGACCAATACCGCGTACCCGAGCAGGTAAAAGTCAGCCACATCTGGATCAAGATGCCGCTGCCGGGCGCCGATGGCAAAATCGACGACAAGGCCGTGGCCGAGGCTCAGCACCGTGCCGATGATTTGCTCAAGCAGTTGAAGGGCGGAGCCAAGTTCGAGGACGTGGCCAAGAAGTATTCGGAAGATCCGGGCAGCTCCAACGTTGGCGGGTCGCTGGGTTGGATCGGAAAAGGGCAGATGACGGCGGAGTTTGAAAAGGCCGCATTCTCTCTGCCCAAGGGGCAGATCAGCGACGTGGTAAAAACTCTCGATGGCTTCCACATTATTCGCGTCGACGACAAGCAGGAAGCGCACGTCAAGCCGCTCGATGAGGTTAAGGCGCTGATCGAACCAATCCTGAAGCACCAGAAGGCAACGCAGGCGGCGCAGAAGATGGCGGATGCTCTACTAAAGGCTGCGCAGGCCCAAGGTTTGGACGCAGCCGCGGCTACGCAAGGTGTCCCCGTCATCAACTCGGATTTCTTCTCTCGCAAAGATATGCTGCCCGGACTGGGGCCGGCGTCGCAATTTATGGACGCGGTCTTCAGCGCGACGGAGAAGTCTCCGCCGGCTGAGGCTGCAGCATCGCAGGGCATGGTGGTCTTCCAGTTGGTGGCTGTGAAGCCGGCCGCGACGCCCACGTTCGAAGAAATCCGCAGCCGGGTTGAAGAAGAATTCAAGAGCGAGCGTTCCTCGACTTTGCTGTTGCAGAAGGTCCAGGAACTGTCGGACCGGGCCAAAGCCGAGCACGATCTGAAGCGTGCGGCGAAAGAACTGGGCGCGACGGTGAAGACCAGCGACTTTGTTCTGCCGGATGCGCAGGTTCCCGACGTGGGTTCGATGTCAGGACAGGCCGCGGTGGCTTTCAACATGAAGGCGGGTGAGATCAGCGGTCCCATCAACGACGGCCCCACCGCGGTGGTCCTGGAAGTGATCGAGAACCAGCAGCCTACCGACGCTGACTACGCCGCCAAGCGCGATCAGATCAGGGACCAGATGCTGCTGCAAAAACAACAAGAACGCTTCGGTCTTTTTGTTGCCGGTTTGATCGACGAGATGACGAAAACGGGAAAGATCAAGAAGAACCCCGAAGAGATCAAGACACTCACCAAAAACGGCAGCGAGCAGGGAATGTAACGGCGGGTACATGTCCTTTCCGCGCGCCGCAGGCATCCTGTTGCATCCCACGTCGCTGCCTTCGTGCGGCGGAGTCGGCGACTTTGGGCCTGCCGCCTACCAGTTCGTAGATTTTCTTGCCTCCGCCCGCCAGGGCCTGTGGCAGGTTCTGCCGCTGGGACCGCTAGGCTACGGCAACTCGCCGTACTCCTCCACTTCCGCTTTCGCGGGAAATCCGCTGCTGATCAGTCTGGAACGGCTTGCTGAACGTGGCTGGATTGATCCGGCGAAGCTCGAACAGGCGAAGTTCGACGCGGCCAAGCCTGATCCCGCGAAGCCTGACCAATCGGATTTCGGATTGGCGCCAGGTCCCGGTCTCGTGGAGTACGATCAGGTTTTCGTCCAGAAGATGCCGCGGTTGTTCGAAGCGGGTCGAAACTTTGTGCGCACGGCCACGGGCGACGGATTGCGGCGGTTTGAGAAATTCTGTGCCGACAATGCCTGGTGGCTCGACGACTTCGTCCTCTTCGATGCTCTCCGCGCCCGCGCGAAACTGGAAAGCTGGAACCGGTGGTCGCCGGACCTCGCTCGTCGAAAGCCGGCTGCTTTGGACAAGGCCCGTGAGGAACTGGCGGCCGACATCAAGATTCGGAGCGCATTGCAGTTCGCTTTTTACGAACAATGGCGGGCGCTGCGCCGGTACTGCTCCGAGCGGTCGATCCGCATCGTGGGCGATGTCGCAATCTTCATGAATCACGACAGCGCCGACGTTTGGATGCACCAGGAACTTTTCCGCCTTAATGACAATCTGGAGCCCGAGGTCGTCGCCGGCGTGCCTCCGGACTTTTTCAGCAAGACCGGACAGCGCTGGGGAAACCCGCTCTACCGCTGGGATGTGATGAAGGAGCGCGGCTATGAATGGTGGATTCAGCGCCTGCGCTGGGCCACGCAACACTGCGACTACATCCGCTTGGATCACTTCCGGGGATTCGACCAGTTCTGGGAGATTCCCGCGAGCGATGCGACGGCGGTGAATGGCCGCTGGGTGGATGGTCCGCGCGATGACCTGTTTCTCAAGCTGCGCCAGGCGCTGGGCGGCCTGCCGTTTTTTGCCGAAGACCTGGGCTACATTACTCCCGAAGTGCATGCCCTGCGAGACAGGCTACAGATTCCCGGGATGGCCGTTCTGCAATTCGGTTTTGGCGACGAAGGCGCGCATATCTACCTGCCGCATCGCTCCGAGGGCAAAGTCATCTACACCGGCACGCACGACAACGATACGGTGGAGGGTTGGTGGGGTTCCGGCGCGGCCGAGCACGAGCGGCGCAACGCCGAAGCCTATCTCGGGCGCTGCGAGGATGGCGTCCATTGGGCGTTCATCCGCGCCGCGCAATGTTCTCCGGCGAGTTTGAGCATCATTCCATTGCAGGACGTGCTCGGTCTGGGCAGCGAGGCCCGCATGAACACTCCCAGCCTGCATGGCGGCAACTGGCGATGGCGGTTCGACTCGCAGCAGCTCAAGAGCGAACTGGCGGCGAAACTGGCTCTGCTTGCCGAAGTGAGCGATCGTCTTCCCAAGCCATTTCCTCCGCTGCCGGATGAGAGTTTTGCCGCGTGAGCGGGTCGTGCCCGCGCCGATCTCAATTGTGAACCGCGTGTTACAGAGACCGTGCTTTGAGCTTCTGTGCGGGATCGTGTATAGAGGGTAGGGGAATATCAGCGTGAGCGAAGCGGGCGTCAATCCGGGCATCACACCGATCGTCACTCCGAAGAACGAAGCGATCATCGAGGCCGTGGCGATTGAGAAGTCTTATACCCAGCCGGACGGAACGCGGATTCAGGTTGTCGGACTGACCAATCTCGTAATCGAGCCGGGAAAGATCGTGGCCCTGCTGGGCCCTTCGGGCTGCGGGAAATCCACGCTGCTGCGCATGCTGACCGGGCTTTCGCAACCGTCGTCGGGAATGCTTGCCTGGCACGGCAAGCCGCTCGACGGCCAGATGCCGAACGTGGCCATTGTCTTTCAGAGCTTCGCGCTGTTTCCCTGGCTTACCGTGCTGCAGAACGTGGAAGCTCCTCTGGAGGCCAAGGGAGTGCCGGCGGTGGAGCGCCACAAACGCGCTCTGCGTATGCTCGATACGGTGGGTCTGGACGGATTTGAGACCGCATATCCCAAGGAACTTTCTGGCGGCATGAAGCAGCGCGTGGGATTCGCGCGGGCCCTGGTCGTGGAACCGGAAGTCCTGTTCATGGACGAACCATTTTCGGCGCTCGACGTTCTGACCGCCGAAAACCTGCGCGGCGAACTGCTGGAGCTCTGGTTGAATAAGAAGATGCCGGCCAGCGCGATTTTTATCGTGACCCACAACATTGAAGAGGCCGTGATGCTCGCGGATCGCGTGATGGTGCTGGGAAGAAATCCGGCGCGCATTCGTTCCGACTTCAATATCCGGCTGAAGCATCCGCGCGACCGCAAGTCGGCCCGCTTTGTGGAGCTGGTGGACTACATCTACAAAGTCATGACCGAACCAGACGTCGAACACACCGTGCCCGACGCCGAGACGACGGCGGAAATCATTTTGCCCAAGGGCGGGCTGACGAAAGATGCGCTGAAGAAGCAGGAAGCGCCCCTGCGCACGACGAGGTACCAGATGCTGCCCCATGCGCGTGTGGGCGGGATCGCGGGCCTGGTGGAATTGCTGCACGATCGCGGCGGCCGCGAAGACCTTTTCCGCTTGTCCGAGGAATTGGTGATGGATGTCGAAGATCTGTTGCCGATTCTTGAGGCTTGCGTGCTGCTGGGGTTCGCGACGCTCAAAGAGGGCGACGTGCAAATTACGCCACAGGGGGTGATCTTTGCCGATGCCGATATTCAGCAGCGCAAGGTATTGTTCAGGCAGGCTGTGCTGGAACATGTGACGATCCTGAAGCAAATTGACAGCGTGCTGAAACGGAAGTCGGATCGCTCCATCGCAGATGAATTCTTTCACGACATTCTCGACGAGCATTTTTCTGAGGACGAAGTGCAGCGCCAGTTCGAGACTGCAATGAACTGGGGCCGCTACGCCGAGATATTCGATTACGACCGTGAGCGCGGACGGCTGATTCAGACGGAGCCGGTTCCGACCGAACCCGTTCCGACGGAACCGCCGGCGGGGCCGGCTTCCGCTCCGAAATCCTGAAGAAGAGATCCTGGTCCGTGCCGCGATCCGATCAAATCGCGATCCGACTAAATCAAAGATGAAGAAATCAGTTACTCTGCGAGGATTTTCGGCGTATCGAATCTGGACGCAACTGCCCAGCATCGAGATCTCCTATCTGCCTGATCTGATTATGTTCGGGGCGGGGATCGCCTTGTTCTACGGCGTGTTGATGGTCGGGCGCACATGGTTCGGTCCATTTACGCCGGAGGTCGAAATCTCGCGCAGTCCGTGGGCGTTGGTGGCCTATGCGGGATACTCGCTGCTGCGCATCACGATCGCGTATGGGCTGAGCCTCGCCTTCACGCTAGTGTATGGCTACGTGGCCGCGTACAACCCGCGGGCGGAGCGATTCATGATTCCGCTGCTCGATGTACTGCAGTCGATCCCGGTGCTCAGTTTTCTTCCCGGCGTCATGTTGGCGATGGTGGCGCTGTTTCCCGGCCGGCAGTTGGGCGTGGAAGCGGGCGCGATCCTGCTCATCTTCACCGGGCAGGTATGGAACATGGCATTCAGTTTTTACGCGTCGCTGAAGAGCATTCCGAACGAGATGCGCGAGGCGGCCAGGATTTACCGCTTCAGTTGGTGGCAGCGCTTTATTGAGATGGAGTTGCCTTTCGCGGCGATCGGGCTGGTGTGGAACTCGATGATGTCGGTGGCCGGCGGCTGGTTTTTCCTGATGGCCTGCGAAATGTTTGTGCTCGGTGCGCGCGATTTCCGGCTGCCCGGGCTGGGATCGTATCTGCAAACCGCGGCCAGCGCCGGAGACACGCGATCGATTCTCTACGGCGTCGGCACCATGATCGCGGTCATCGTGCTGCTCGACCAGTTCATCTGGCGTCCGGTGATTGCGTGGGCGGAGAAATTCAAGGTGGAGCAGGTGGAGAGCACGAATACTCCCCGGTCATGGGTTCTCGACCTGTTTCGACATTCGCGCAGTCTGGAGCAGATTCGCAAGAAGACGGTGCGCCCACTGACCGAGCGCCTGATGCTCTATTTTTCGCGCGCGCGTTCGAGCGATGAAGTCGAACCGCGCAGTGCGTGGAAGGTTTGGCTGACGCTTGTTCTAGCTGTGGTTGCGCTGTCTGCGATGAGTTATGGAGTCGTTCGTGTGGTCATGATTTTGACCGGGCTGCAGAAGGCGGAGTTACACGAGGCTGCCCTGGGACTCGGCGCGACTTTCCTGCGCGTGAATCTTACTTTATTGATCGGAGCGTTGTGGACGATTCCTGCCGGCGTGGCCATCGGCTTTAATCCTCGACTGGCGCGGATTGCGCAGCCGCTGGCGCAGATTGCCGCGTCGGTTCCCGCCACCGCGCTTTTCCCGGTCGTACTACTGTTGCTGATTCGCGTGGGTGGCGGGTTGGGGATCGGCTCCATCGTCCTCCTCCTGTTGGGAACGCAGTGGTACATCCTGTTCAACGTAATCGCGGGGGCGATCGCGATCCCGACGGATTTGAAAGAGTGCTGCTCCGTTTTCCGCATGGAAGGCATTCAGCGCTGGAAGAAACTGATCCTGCCCGGAATTTTCCCGTACCTCGTTACCGGCATGGTGACGGCTTCGGGCGGCGCGTGGAACGCGAGTATTGTCGCGGAATATTTTCACTTTAAGGGCCAGATCTACACCACCGTCGGGCTGGGAGCGACCATCGCCCAGGCCAGCGATGCCGGCAACTTCGACCTACTGCTGGCCGCGACCATGATGATGGCGGCGACCGTAGTAACCATTAATCGGCTGGTGTGGCGCAGACTCTATGCCCTCGCCGAGACTCGATACCGGCTGGAAACCTAGATCCCCGAAAGCCAGATCGCGAAACCCAGACCGCGGCGCCTCGATTTTGAAGGGTTACCTGAGGTTACCTTCCCGCTTCTGGGAGCTATCATTTCATCAGCTTTTAACTTGTGCTTCACGTGGCTGCAATGGGCGTGCGGTAGTCCTATTGAATGCCATCAGACCATTTGTATGCAGACCAGACGCAGGGCGAAGTGTTGTCGCGAGTGGCTGAGTTTCCCGGCCTGGCGGCAAAATTCGCTCCTGTCGGCAAAGTGAGAGACCTGTATCGCCGGGTGCAACGCTCGCCCGAGGGATTTCGTCTCGAAACCCTGCTGGCCGAGATGCGAATCAGCGTTAGCGTCGGCGCCGCGGATCAGGCGCGGATTCCCGTTAGCGGTCCAGTAGTGGTTGTCGCCAATCATCCCTACGGCGTTTTAGATGGCGCAATTCTCACCGTGCTGCTCACGCGCGTGCGGCCCGACGTGAAGGTCCTCACCAACTTCCTGCTTTCGGACGTGCCTGAGTTGCAGAAGCATTGCATTTTTGTGGATCCCTTTCAGACCGACCGGTCGCTGGAATCAAACCGCCGAGGCCTGCGCGAGGCCTTCGAGTGGTTGCAAAAAGGTGGCGTGCTCGCCCTATTTCCGGCAGGCGAGGTTTCGCAGTGGCAGATGCCCGCGGCTCAGATTGTTGATCCGGAGTGGAATAACGCGGCGGTGCGGCTGATTCGCAGGACGGGAGCCGCGGCTCTGCCCGTGTACCTCTGCGGACACAACGGCGTCGGATTTCAACTGATGGGCATGATTCATCCCAAACTACGCGCGGCATTTCTGTTGCAGGAATTTCTGAACCAGGCGGGCAAGAAGGTCGAAGTCCGCGTGGGCAGCGGGATTTCAGCCGATGCCGTCCAGGCCATCGCAGATGATCACGAAGCGACGGAGTACTTACGCTGGCGGACGTATTTGCTGGGACGCCGCAGCAAACCGGAAGCGTCGTGGCCCACGGCTCTGCGATCGAAGTTTGTTCTCAAGATTCAGGAGGCAGTGGCCGCTCCGGTTGCGTCGGGCTTGCTCGCAAAAGAATTGGAGGAGCTGCCGGAAGACCGGTGTCTGGCGGAGAACGGCGATTTCGCCGTCTATCTTGGAACCGCGCGCGAGATGCCGCAACTGCTGCGGGAAGTGGGCCGGTTGCGCGAGCTGACCTTCCGCAGGGCGGGCGAAGGCACCGGCAAGAGCCGCGATCTCGACTCGTTTGACGAGTACTACAGCCACATATTGTTGTGGCATAAAACCAGACGGGAGCTGGTGGGCGCCTACCGCGCCGGCAACACGGCGGAGATACTCGCCGAGCGTGGCGTCAGCGGACTTTACACCAACACCCTGTTTCGTTACGACGAGAAGATCTTCCGGAAGCTGGGCCCGGCGCTGGAACTGGGCCGCTCGTTTGTGAGGCCGGAATACCAGCGGCAATACGCGCCGTTGCTGCTGCTGTGGAAGGGAATCGCCCGCATGGTGGCGAGGCAGCCGGAAATTCCAGTGCTGTTTGGCGCGGTCAGCATCAGCAACGACTACAGCTCGGCGTCGCGCGAAATGATCTACCGCTTTTTCGAAGCGCACATGCAACAAGATGAGTTGGCCGGGCTGATCGAACCCCGCCGTCCGTTTCGCCCGGGGCTTTTGCGTCGGTGGGATTGCCGCGGAATGCTCCTGGCCCTGCGCGACCTCGACGAACTCTCGCAGCCGATCACTGACGTAGAGGCCGACGGCAAGGGCCTGCCGATCCTGCTGCGGCAATATGCCAAGATCGGCGGTAAACTTCTCGGCTTTAACGTCGACCGCAAGTTTTCCAATGTTCTTGACGGGCTGGTGGTGGTGGATTTGCGACAGACCGATTCGGCGGTGCTGGAGCGGTACATGGGGCGGGAAGGCGCAACTCGATTCCGGCAGGCGCACGCAGCCCCAGTCGCTCGCTGAGCCGCGCTCATCGCGGCCGGGTTGCAGCCGAGGGCAGCTGACAGGCCTGGGCCGCGTCTTTCAGAGCCTCTTCCAAGTGTTGGCCAACCACGGCGAGACCTTCCTGATTCATCAATTCCTGCATACGCTCAAACAGCCGCCGTTCTTCCTTGCGAATGTGGGCCGACATGCGCTGCCCGAACGCTGACAACTCCGTCGCAGACATGGTGCGTGATTCCGCCTGCGTAAAACGCTCACGCAGCATGGCGTGATCAGCCAAGAGTTCGTCTACTAGAGGAACTAATTCCGCGAACTTTTGTGCGGCGGGGAACAGCACCAATTCCTCTGCCGCGAAGTGAATGCTGATTTCACTTTGAAAGATGTGCGCGACTTCCGCCTGCCACGCGGCCAGGTCAGCGTCGCCGATGGGCATTGCGCGATCGATGCGAACGCACAAGGCGAGGGCGTGCTGGTGCTGGCGAGAAAGCGGAATCAAGTTTCTGTCGCGCAGCATGTCGAGTGTGGCCTCAGGAGTTCGCCCGCGCCAGCCCAGGCACGGAGGGTTCGGCCTCAGCCTGCGCCGGGTCCGCGGCGGGGCGGACGGTCAGCCAATCGGTGCGAACCCGCTGCCATTCCTGGATCAGCATTCCGTTGGCCTCAAAGAAACTGCGAATTCGGTACCGCTCCCAGCCCGCAATTTCTTCGAGAATCGGCGCCAGCACGGCCAGGGCGCTGCTGCTGAGCACGGTGCGTTTCGCGATTTGCGAAACGTCGGGCGACTCTGAGACAGCGATGGTGAGTCCGTCGCGCGAGTTGATGTGCAGCATGACATGAATGTCGGAGCTGCCGTCGCCGGTGTAAATCACATGGTCCGGAGCCGAGACCTGCTGCATCAGCAGATGATTCAGAACTGCGACTTTACCGTATCCGGCGGTGGCGCGCACGATCGTGTCGATCTCACCCGTAGGCTTGTAGCGAAACTCGGTGCCGAAAATGTGATCAGGTGGAACGATATCTTCCAGCGCCGACAGAATCACCTCCACCGGAGCCGCCGATAGAACATAGAAATCGAACTGATGGCCGTCAATGCCTGCGTCCAGCAGCTGATACAACAGCTTGATATCGCCCTTGAGCCGAATGCGCTTGCCTACCTCGCGCAAATGTTCTTTCCGAACTTTGGCTTTGAACTCCGGATCGTGCAGCAACAAGTAGGCAAGTTCTGCGCCCTGCTGCACCAGGTTGATCTTGGCCATGCCCTTGGCCTTGCGCTCGAACTCCTCGGTGGGAATGCCGACCAGTTCCGCCAGCACGTAGCCGGAATCGTTAAAAGTCAGGGTCTGGTCGAAGTCGCTGGCAAAAATGTAACGCTTCAGAAGTTTGTCTGCCATATCGCTATTCGATTCACGCGAGAGTCCGACGCGCCATAAAAAGAATTGATTGCGATTATATGCCCGTCTGGTTAACTCATTGTGAAGAAAGACGAAGGCTTCTCAAAACATTCAAGGTTACTGCGACCCAAGAAAACCGCCAACCACAAAGGGCACGAAGGATCACGAAGGACTTCGCTTGGATGAGTTTCCTTCGTGTGACTTTGTGGCCTTCGCGGTTAGAGATCTTCAAGTCGCGCTACGACCCGAAGTCGGGCCGCCTTTACTAAATTCGCACGCGCGTCCAGAATAGAAGGTCCGGCAGGCTGAACTAAGAAGAGGAGCTCTCATGGCAGTAGTCACAGGCGAACTGATCCGAGCAATGAATTACGTGGAAGACATCACCGCTACCTTGCGCCGGATTTGCATTTACATTCCGGGGATGGGTGCGGACGAGCGCAAGCGGCTGGCGGATTCTTTACGCGAGGCCGGCGGCGCCATCAACGCGGCCATCGCCGATCTGGAAAAGGCGGAGAAGTAAGTGATCCGCGTCAAGGAGTGAAGTCCAGATGAAACAGGTCCAGACGATTGCGGTCATCGGCGCCGGTATCATGGGGCGGGGCATTGCGCATGCCGCGGCTCTGGGCGGGTATCGCACCATCCTCGAAGACCTGCTGCCCGGGGCTCTGCGCAAGGCAGAGACTGAAATTCGCTCCAATCTCGACAAAGCGGTGGAACTGGGCAAGGTGACTGCGCCCGACGCCGATTCGGCGTTCAAGCGGCTGGAGTACGCCGGTTCGGTCGAAGAAGCCGCACGCGACGCCGACCTGATTATTGAAGCGGTTCCCGAGGAGATGGAGTCGAAGATCGAGATCTTTACGCTGCTCGACAAGATCTGCCGGCCCTCGACCATGCTCGCCTCGAATACCTCGTCGCTCAGCGTGACCGAAATTGCGAGCGTGACTTACCGCCCGAAAAAGTGTGTGGGCATGCACTTCTTCAATCCCGTACATAAGATGAAGTTGCTCGAAGTGGTCCGCGCTCTCGAAACCGACGACGACACGCTGGCCACGGCAGTCGAAGTCGGCCAGCGCATGGGCAAGGAAGTCATCGTCATCAAGGAATCACCTGGCTTCATCACTAGCCGCATCAATGCCATGATCGGCAATGAGGCGTTCCACATGCTGCAGGAAGGCATCGCCTCCGCGGCCGACATCGACAAGGCGCTCAAGCTGGGGCTGAATCATCCCATGGGGCCGTTCGAGTTGGTCGACCTGGTAGGGCTCGATACGCGGCTGAACATTCTGGAGTATCTCCACAAGTCGCTGGGTGAAAAATATCGCCCGGCGCCTCTGCTGGTGCAGTACGTGAAGGCGGGGCGACTGGGGCGCAAGTCGGGGCGGGGAGTGTACGAGTATCCGGAAGCGCCTGCTAGACCTTGACATGCTGTTTTTCACAAAGGTCGTGCTATCGGTTTCTTCCGAAATTCAGTCCAGCCAGAGTCGACACTTTTTCCGGCTCGACTCCTTTGCTCACAACCAGCACGTGAAAGCTCTCGCCCATGCCTGCAGGCGTGACAAGATGTTTGAGTTGCAGTGCGACCTTTACGCGTTCTTGTGGCAGACGGCATTCCTCGAAGGCATCGGCAAATTCAGTGGCTTCGCCAATGCCTAACAAGAACTGAGATTGCGTGACCAACTTCTGCGTCTGCAGGCCGCGCTCTTCCGCGACTGCGGCTAGTGCGGTGAAGTTCACGTCGGCGGTGATGTCCTGCTCGCCGGGGGCCTCGTAGGGATTGTCGCTGACCGAATGTTGGCGAATGGCCTTCACCGTTCCGCGGTGGCGCCCAGCCAGTTGCTCCGCTCGGGTGTAGCCGTAGTCGATCACGACCACGAATCCGCGAATCAGACTGGCTGCGGCATTCATGTGCGCCTGCGCCTGGAACGGGACCTCGACGCGCTCCCCGCGTTCGGGATGAATCGAGTAACGGTCGAGGAATTCAAGCTCTTCGGGCGAGGCCTGCGCCCAGGTCTCCACAAAATGCCCGTCGCGCGTGTCGATGCGCAGCGAACCGTCCGGGCTGAGAATCGCGACCGGCAAGGCGTCGAAGAACTCATTGGCGAACACGATTACAGGCCCTATCTCCGCAGCGCTGACGTCTGCGCTTGAGAGTAGCGCCTTGCCGGATTCGAGGTGACGACTCAGCGTGCGCTCGATGCGCTGGCGCAAGGCGGGCGACCGTTCGTCCAGTCGGTATTGCACAGCGTGAAAGAAATCGGGGGATTTCTTTTCCGACCAGTCCAGCACATCCTGCGCGAAGAGCCCGCGGCCGGGGCCAAGTTCCTTCAGCGTAATGCGCTCAGGCGATCCTAGAACGCGCCACATCTCGTCGAACTGGCGCGCCAGAAGCCGTCCGAAGACCGCATGTACGTCACTCGAAGTGTAGAAGTCTCCGGCTTTGCCGAACTGCGCCGCGTTGCGCGAGTAGTAGCCGAGTTCGGAATCGTAAAGGCAGAGCTCCATGTAACGCGAGAAGGGAAGCGGGCCGCGTTCGCGAATCTCCCGCTCGATCTTTTCGCGGAGCGCGCTCACAGTCCCTGCCGTTGCCGGTCGGCGCGGTCCTGCGGCGTGCGGATGAACATTTCCATAAAGTAGTCATGCAACGCGTCGTAAAGCTGGCGCTGAAAACTCCATTCGAACTGCGGATCATCGAGATCGCGCGGGTGCAGATCGAAATAGTAAGTGTGCACGGGGATGGCATCGTCCTTGAACTTGATAATGATCTCGACCCCTTCGCCTTTGGCGCGCGCAGAGAAGTTCAGCAAGGGATGCTCGTACAGCCGAAGCTGCGCCAACACGCGTTCCAAGCGAATCTGGGAGGGCTCGGGCATCGAAAGATTGTAATGGATCGCGAATCGCGATTCCTCGCCGGCAGTTGTCAGTGTCTCTCTTTCGCGCGAATTGAGCTATGGAAAGAGGAAGAAGCGAGCTACAATGGCGCCACTTTCGAACCTCTACGCTGTGTGGGTTCTGTAGAGGTATTCCGCTGAGGGGCCGGGAATCACCTCAGACTTGGGGAAATCATTAATGGCCACTGTCGTTGCGCCCGTCCGGCGCTCGCGTTCTCAATCCAAACTTGTGTTCTTTCTGATCTTCGGTTTGCTGACCGTATTCGTCACTTACATGAAGAACGCCAGGGTGTTCGATCCCACATCCCACATTGCGCAGCACTTTGCGCCGATGAAATGGTACCTTCTGCCGCACGCCTTCTTCGGCAGCCTCGCCATGCTGTTGGGCGTGTTCCAATTCTCCAACCGCCTGCGAGCGCTCTATCTCAAGACTCACCGCACTTTGGGCTACCTGTATGTGTTTAGCGTATTCATCGCCGGCCCGCTTGCCGTTCCCATGACCATGAGAAGTGGTCCGTCGCTGGTTGCGGCGTCGAGCGTGCAATCGTTTGGATGGATGTTGACCACGGCGATCGCTCTCTATTGCGTGCGCCACGGCAACATCGCGCAGCATCGCCGCTGGATGATTCGCAGCTATCCCTTCGCCATGGTCTTTACGGTGACGCGGATGATCATTCCACTTCCGCCCATTCAGCGACTCGGCGAGCAGGGAGCCCATGCCGTCATCTGGACCGTGATCGCCATGGCTGCCATCCTGCCGAATGTTCTGCTGGATTGGCAAGCCATCGCGGCGCAGCCGGTTTCGAAGCCCGTAGCCGCCGATTGATCATGCCGCTGATTGATCATTGACTGGCGTACAGGAATCCTGTACGCTTTATCTGAGAGGTCTCCCTTGACCGAAACTACCTACACCCACCTGCGCCAAACTCTAGCCTCAGTGCTCGATCGAGTGGCGGATGACCATGAAGTTGTAATCGTGCGCCGAAAGGGCGACAAGAGGGTCGCCATGGTCCCTGCGGATGAGCTTGCCGGTTTGATGGAGACAGCACATCTGCTGCGATCACCAAAAAATGCGCGGCGATTATTGACCGCATTGCGACGGGCGGTTCAAGGGAAGGGTAAACCGGAGCGACTGGATAAGTTCCGCCGGGAGATGGGCCTTGCCGGGCAGGACTGACCGGGAAGCAGTATTCCATCCCGAGTTCCGGCAGGATCTGCGTCACTGGGTCGAAACTGACCGCAAAGTTGCACTCCGCGCCTTCGAACTCATCGAAGGGATTTTACGCGATCCATTTACGGGAATCGGAAAGCCCGAGCCTCTGAAGTACGTGCTCGCCGGATGCTGGTCGCGTCGACTCACGCAGGAGCACCGCCTGGTGTATCGCGTGAGCGAACGAAGGGTTGATTTTCTGCAGGCCCGCTATCACTACTAGCCGCGAGAATATTACTCGTAGCGCAAGGCTTCGATTGGATTCAGCCGCGCCGCCTTGATCGCGGGCAGCATGCCACTGACGATGCCGACGAAACTCAGAATGGCCGTCGACCAGATCAGCGTAGCCGAGTCGATATAGAGGTGGATGTCGCCCTCGCTGGCATTTTCTTCAAACGCGCCCCACAAGGTCAACGAACCCACGGACCACGAAACCAGGTAGGCGAGGATCACGCCCAACAGCCCGCCCAGCGCAGTAATCACCATGGCCTCAGCCAGGAACTGGAACAGGATGTGCCAGCGGTGCGCGCCCAGAGCCTTCTCCACGCCAATTTCGCGAGTGCGTTGCGTGACCGATACCAGCATGATGTTCATCAATCCCACGCCGCCAATGCCCAGCGTGAGCAAGCCGATAAACCCGAGCAGGATCTTGATCCCAGTCGAGATCACTTGCAAATCCATTAAGTCGGCGAATACGTCGAAAACGAAGATGGCACGCTGATCCTTGGGATCGAAATTGTGGTGGAAGGCCATCGATTCCCGTACCGCCTTCACGACCTTGGCGTGATCGCCTTCGTATTCCATGACCACCGAACTCAGATAATAGGTGTTGGTCAGGTCGCTCATGGCGCTGTAGGGAACGTAGACGTGCTCGTTGATGTTGTCGTCCCCGTTCTGGACCTGATGCTTCATGACGCCGACGACCTGGTAGGAAATGCCGTCTAGGCGGACATTTTCTCCGAGAGCGTTCTGGCCCGAGAATAATTTCTTTTTCGCATCGGAGCCAATGACGGCCACGCGGGTGTGCGTGAAGTCATCGGCGTCACTGAAGAAGCTGCCTTCGGCGATGTCCAGCTTCCGCATGCGTCCGTACGAGGCATAGACGCCGCTAACGCCGTAGTTCGAGCTGCGCGTGCCATAAGCGACGACGCAATTCTTCGAAGCTTCCGGCGAAACGCGCTTCAGCAACGGTACTTCGCTGCGGATGGAGTCGAGATCGTTGACCGTAAGGCGGACCTGGGTTCCGGCCTTGGTGCCTCCAGCCTGCAACTCGGTGCGCCCGGGAAAAATGAAAACCAGGTTGGTGCCGAACGAGCGGAATGCCGCCCACAATCCACGCTCGAAGCCGGTGCCGTAGGCCAGCAGCAGCACGACGGTCGCGATGCCCCACGCCATGCCGAGCATGGTGAGCACGCTGCGGCGCCGGTTGTGGCGCAGCGCGTTGTAAGCCTGGGTTGCGAGATCGACGATCATGGAAACAGCTCTTGGCTTCTAGTAGCGCCGCCGTCCCGGCGGCTGTCCGGCGGGCGTCCTCGCCCGCCGCTATGAGGGCGAGGACGCCCTCGCGACAGCCGGCAAGATGCCGGCGCTACAAACTTACTCCTGCCGCAACGCTTCCACCGGCGGCAGCAGCGCCGCTTTCCGCGCGGGGTACAGGCCTGCGGCTATGCCCGCGATGGCCAGCGATCCGATCGCCGCAAACGCCGACGCCGGAATAATGCGCGGCGTGTCAAAGCCCTCAGGCGACGGCAGCATGGCCAGCAGCGTTACGAAACCGGTCGCGATGGCCAATCCAATTCCGCCGCTGAACGCCGTAAGAAATGCTCCTTCGATGAAAAACTGCGTCAGGATCGCGCGATAGGTCGCACCCAGCGCCTTGCGCAGTCCGATCTCTTTCGTCCGTTCCGTCACCGAGACCAGCATGATGTTGATAATGCCGATGGCTCCCAGCCCCAGCGTCACCACTCCCACCACGCCCAGAAACCAGTCCATGGCGTCGAAAATCTTCCCTACACGCTTCATGTTTTCAATCGTGTCCCAGTCTTCGAAGGCGTCTTGCAGTTTGGGATCGAAACCGTGGCGGCGCGCCAGGATGCGGTGAATCTCGTCCTTGGCTTCGGCGTGCAGATCTTTGGTGATGGGGCGATAGTTCAGGAACGAGATCGCTTCCTCGGAATTCGCCTTGGTCATGGGAAACAGGTCCCGCATGGTCTCGATAGGGATAAAGATGCGCGACTTGGTGCCGTTATTACCATCGCGCCCAACTTTCTTAACCACGCCCACCACGTCGAAATTGATGCCGTTCAGCAGAATCGTCGAGCCCACCGCGGGCCGTCCCGGAAACATGTTCTTGAGCAGTTCCCAGCCCACCACGGCCACGCGGCGGCGCTCGGAATTGTCCTGGTTGTTGAACCAGCGACCGGGTTCGATGGGGACGTTGCGAATCTGGTTATAGTCGGAGGCCACGCCAAACACCTGGCCGTTAGTCGAGCCGTAGTCGCTGACCGCGCGAATGTCTTCGCGATTCAGCACCGGCGACAGCGCTCCTACGAGCTGAGCTTCGTTGCGGATCGCCAAATAATCTTTGTAGGTGAAGTAATACGTTTGCCCCGATTGTGTGCTGCCCTCGACCGCGGGAATGCGCCCGGGAAACATGAACATAATGTTTTGTCCGAGGGTGGCGAGCTGCCTTTCCTGGCCGCTTCGAAACCCTTCGCCCAGTCCCACCAGCAAGAGCAAAGAGCCTACGCCCCAGGCGATGCCGAACATGGTCAGGAACGAGCGCAGTTTATGCGCCCACAGGGTGGACAGGGACTGCCGCACGATGTCCAGTAGCATCCGCATAAGGACGATTGTGAAAATCATGCCCCCACGCCTCCGGGGAGGAGCGTGGGGGCACCCGGGTAACGTTCAGGCGAGGGGTCTCAATCCCGCCCAACCATCTGATCAGAGATACGCAGCCGGGTTTGTTAAAGTTCCCCGCTGGCATGGTTACTTAGACCCCGCAGGGAGCAAAAAGGTTAGCCGATCAAGAGATTTCCACATTCTGCCGGGGGCCGGGAGTAGGAGTGAAGTTTCGTCTCAACTTGGCCGATACACAAAGAGTAGATCGGTTGGCAGGATTTTGCAGGGACATTGCGATGTTGTCTCAGAGAAGGTGTGACAGTGTCTGAGAAAGATGTTCTGCCCGGTGGGGCGACCATAGGCCTGCGCCATGAGCGGCAGCCCAGTCTGACGGTCGAGTATGTCGTCGATGCCCAGCACCAGCGCGTCACCGTGAGATTCGGAAAGAAGCTGACATTTGGGGACATCGAGCGATATGCCAAGTTGCTGCAGCTGAATCCGTCGTTCCTGCCAACCTATTCGGAAATTGTAGATTTGACGGACGTCGAAGAGCTTGACCTGCAAGCCGACGAGTTCCTGAAATTGGCGGACAAGATTGACCCCTTCTCGCCGGATGCCAAACGTGCATTTGTGGTGCGAAGCTCAGTCCAGAATCATGCTGCCCGCATGCACAAAGTACTGCGCACTCAGAGGAACATTGAGATTTTCCGTTCCGTCAAAGACGCCGAGCGCTGGATCGCAACCTAGGCTCGCGGCTGACCCGGCTTCCTGCCCGATAGGCTCACGGATACAAATAGGCCAGGTTGTCGAATGTCACACCGTTACCAGACTTCAGTTCGATGACGACTCGCGAAGCAGGTTCTTTCCAATCAGTTCGAATGCGCCGTAGTTCACCCGGCTTGAGCTTGATCGATACGTTAGGCGCCCCTTCGGATTGAATGGTGATGCTGGCCTCCGCTGCGCTCCCGTTGTAAACATCCACGCCCACAAACACGCGCGGAGCCGGGAATGAAAATTGAAGTTGCTCGGCGTTCGCATCCGCAGGGACGAGGTTGAAAGTGCCGAACCTACCACCCGGCGTGCCGATCTTCCACTGATGTTGCGGCCAGTCAATCACGCCGGAAGGATAGGCGCCAGTGAGCTCGGTTCCAGCCGCGAGGTGAGGATCGTCGAATGTGACGTAGAGCGGAGGAGCGGAGCCGCCGCTGCCCTGGATGTCGATGTCGCGCGCGTCGTGTCGAATGCGCAGCACGCGAGTCGTTTCATCAAAAGTGAAGCCAGCGTCATCGAGAACCTGGAGCCGCCGCAACGGGCGCCCGTTGGCCGTCACCGACTCGGGGACGAAGTTGAGCCGCAGCACATCCGAAGACTCAGCGTCGAACGTGGAATAGGTCACCGAACCTTTGCCGTAACTGATCTTGGTGACGACCGAAGACGAGCCCACCAGGTGCGATTCATCCGCGGGCGCCCACTCCGGCACGGCCCAGAACGCATCCATCAACCGCCGCGGACCGTCAGAGAACTCGTCGGTAAACCACCACTGGTTCTCACCCCAGGGCGCGTGCGTGTTGGGCAGGCCTTGAAAATAGGTGACCCAGTTGTACGATCGAAATGCCGCCTCGCGATAGTCGGCATCTCCCGTCTTGGCGTAGTAAAGCGCCTCGACAGCCGCCAGCCGCGAGGTGTGGCTGTCGCAACATTGATTCGGCAGGTTGCAGCAGAATGCGATGCCGTTGCCTTGCTCCGTGGTCACGGTGGCGCCGTGCACAATATATTTCGGCCATTTTGGGGTGGTCTTGACCCATGCAATCAACTGCCGCGCGTGTTCCTTCCACTGCGCATCTTTTTCCGGATGCAACAGAACATAGCGCGCGAATTCCAGCGGGATCACCTGGTTCATGTTCCCCATGCTGGGCGCAGTGTCTTCGAAATATCCGACCCAGACGTTATTCACCAGCGGATAGGTTTGAAACCACTGCCAGGCGTTCTTGCGCGTACGGGTGTACTCCGCGACGCGGCCCTGCTGCAACCGGATGAGTTCATCGAACAGCATGATGGGTTCGATCACGTTGGCGGAATAGGGGCCCATCGGCTTCTCGCCACGCGTGCTGCCGTCTTTGGCGTAGCAGCGCACCGGCCACGGCGAGTGGGTCTCATCGCCCTGCTTATAGTTCTTGACCAGCGCGTCGGCGCACAGAATCGCCGCCCGCAAATACTTCGTATTCCCCGTCATTTCATACAGCCGCAGATAGGCGTATCCGTCTTCGCCCACTACGTGGGGCTCGACGTAGTCCTTTCCGTGCGAACTCCAGCCGCTGTAGTGACGAGCCCCGGGATCGGCCGACGGATAAGGCACCTGGGCCCACGCATAATCCGCGGGCGTACGGCCATTCTCCAGTTCGTAATCGACGAAATCCTCGAGGAAAGTGAGCGTCCGCGCATCTCCCGTGTACGGGTAGAGGCGCTCGATAAAACCCTGCATCATGGCCCGAAGATATCCCGTGGAATTGGCCCACTTCTGGTCGGGAATTAATTCATAAGTGGTGCGGTCGATATCAAAGCAGCAGTGGAAGTAATGCAGCCGTTGCCGGTTGTACTGATCCCAAAGGATGGTCCACTGCGTAAGCACATGCGAAGAGTAGGAATAGCCAATGTTGTCAGGCATGGGCCAGGGCAGAAGTTTCCCCTGCGCGTCCAGCGCGACGGGCCGGCCGGCAATGGTGGGCGCGTCAACGACGGAGCTAACGGGGAACTTCTCCTGAGCAGGCGATTGGATCGCGATCAGCAGGGCGAGGCAGAGGCTCAGCGCAGATTTCTTCATTGGAGTTCGGGGATGAGGATACCGCAGAAATGCGCCGAGCGCGCTGAAAGCTGTCGGAGTCGCTATTTTGCCCCAGTTTTCAGCACGACCGTGTTGCGCTCATCGCCAGCAATGATGCGATAGAATTTTTTCAAATCGTCCGCCCGGCTGACCGGAACACTGAGTTCCTTCACTTCAAACGTGCGCTGGTAATTGATCACGTTGCCCTTCACTTCGGTCTTGGAGTGATAACTGGCGAACCCGTAATCGGCGTCCACTGGCGGGGGCACGTCATCGACAACATAGCCGGCCGGAATCGTAATCTCGAAGTGATCCGTATCCCGTGCCGGTCCTTCGAACTCGATAGGGAACTTCCGAGGTTCCTTGGTTTCCAGGATGCCTTGTCCCTTGTTGCCCAGTACGCGCGGGCGCACGAGCAATAATCCGCCTGCGTTCTTGGCATAGTTGGATGCCTGGAATGAATAATCGAAGCCAAACGGCAGGTCGGTCAGGCTTAGATTAATGAGGCTGGCGTGAGTGATGTTGAACGCCGGCAGTGAACCTGCCAAAAGATTCTCGATCGGTTCGATGCGGTCCTTGTCCGCCGTGACGGTGCGCAGAGTCCTGCGCTCGGAAGAGGCCCGCTCTCCCAGACGCATTTCCGTGACCTGGCCGGTCAACGTGCCATTCTGGTCCAGCGCCAGCTTGCCCGTCCGCTCGATACTGTTCATGGCCGAAGGTTGTTGCGGCAAACGAGTGAGTTCTCCGCCGTCCGGCGTGACCAACAACGCGTAATTGGCCTGCAATTCGCCGCGAATCTGCCCAAACGGGATGACCTCGTCCGTAGGATCGAAGTACAAAATTCGGCCGAGCTTGGGATGCTGCACGGTTGCGGCCAGCGACGGATCATTCATCCCCTCGGGAAGTTTCACGGCAATGATGTTGTGGTTGAACGCGAAGTTGTGGGGCGGGGTCGCGGGTAGAATCGCGCCGCGATGGGTGTTGATCGCGACCTGGTAGGAGTCGATGCCCATCTCTTTGAGCATCGATCGCGTCAGCAGCGCCTTATCCTTGCAGTCGCCGTAGCGGTGCGAAAAAACGTCTGCCGCCGGATGCGGCTGCCAGCCCCCGATGCCAATTTCGATCGCCACGTAGCGGATGTCGTGCTGCACGAATTGGGCGATCGCCTGCATCTTCGCCAACTGCGTGGTCTTCCCCGCAGTGAGCGTGGCGACCTGTTGCTTGAGTTCCGGCGATGGATCGATTCGTCCTGCCAGCAGATCATTCATCCACTTGCCCAGATCCTGCCACTCCGCGAATCCCGTCGCCGCCTTGCCCCCTGCCGGGAACAGAGTCACTACCATCTGGCCCGCAACC
>Ga0181523_10001976_pt1 | contig 20788 bp, 13 predicted proteins | sample PEATcosm2014_Bin_43_FD_119752 | JGI IMG/M metagenome (GOLD analysis project Ga0181523, IMG submission 119752) | Peatland microbial communities from MTU Mesocosm Facility, Houghton, MI, USA - PEATcosm2014_Bin05_30_metaG | ecosystem: Environmental > Terrestrial > Soil > Wetlands > Peat | place... | reverse complement strand
GCGGCGCCGCATCGGGGCTCGCATCGGGGCTCGACGGCCATTTCGATGGCCATTTCGATGACTATGAGGAGTTCCTGAGCACTGCTTCCTGCAATTTCCACTATCCCGATCTCGACGAAAACGAAGCGGCCTGCATGTGTTACACCTCGGGCACGACTGGTGTTCCGAAGGGAGTGGTGTACACCCACCGCTCCGTGATGCTGCATTCGTTTCTGCTCACTACCGTGGACAACTTTGGCATCTGTAACGCCGACACCGTGTTGCCGATTGTTTCCATGTTTCACGTCAATGGCTGGGGGCTGTCATACGCAGCAACGCTGGTGGGATCGAAACAGGTTCTGCCCGGTCCGCACCTCAAACCCGAGAGTCTGTTGGAGCTTTGTGAAAAAGAGGGTGTCACGGTTGCCGCCGGCGTGCCCACAGTCTGGCACAGCATTCTGGAATGCCTGGATCACAATCCTGGCAGGTGGAAGCTGCCGCCCATGCGAATTCTCATTGGCGGCGCGGCGCCGTCACTCGCGCTCGTTCAGAGACTGCGTCAGCATGGATGGAACATGGTGCAAGGCTGGGGGCTGACCGAGAGCAGTCCGCAAGCTACAACGAGCCAAATCAAAGCACATATGCAGAATTGGGATGAGGAAACAAAATGCGAGATCAAAACGCAAGCCGGAATCCCGGTTCCGTTCGTGGAGAGAAGAGTTGTGAACGAACAGGGCGAAGTTGTATGGGACGGAGAAACCATGGGGGAAGTACAACTGCGCGGGCCCTGGGTAGCCGCCAGTTACTACAACCTGCCGGCGGAAAGTGACAAATGGACCGAAGACGGATGGTTCCGTACCAGCGATGTCGGAACCGTGAATGCCGAAGGCTATCCAAGAATCGTGGACCGTACGAAGGACTTGATTAAGTCTGGCGGCGAGTGGATTAGTTCCGTCGACTTGGAAAACGCTCTTATTGCGCATCCGCAAATTCGCGAAGCGGCGGTGATCGCCGTGGCCCACCCGAAGTGGCAGGAGCGGCCCGTGGCGGTGATCGTGGCACAAGACGGTGCGACCCTGTCTCCGGAAGCGTTGCGCGACTTCCTGTCGCCGAAGTTCGCCAAGTGGCAGTTGCCGGATGCATTTGTGTTTGTGGAGGAACTGCCGCATACGTCCACGGGAAAGCTGCTGAAGGCAGAACTGAGACGCCGCTTCCAGGATTGGAAGTGGGAAGGCTGATTCGTATCAGGGTATGCCTTCAGGCATACCGCAAATCGCCCAGCCCCTGAAGGGACGTCTGCTTGTGGAGAATTGTGGTATCGCTAAAGCGATACCCTGATACGAATCCCCTGCGTCGCTACTTGACCTGCAGCGATTCCAGATACTTGTTCAGATTCGCGATGCGTTGCTGCACAACCTCCTCGTGCCCCCCACTCATTTTCCAGAACACCGGGCCCCACACTGGCATTTCCTGATCGCCGTGAGGTACCAGATTGGCTTGCCCGCGCAAAATGCTGGTCACTTTGTCCGACGGATACTTCCCGCCATTGCGCTTGGCCAGGCCCGTCAGATCGGCGGGCAGGGCTTTGAGCGAGGTTGCGGCCGGACCATCGCCTTTCGCGTCCTTGCCGTGGCAGGAGGCGCAGTAGCTCAGGAACATTTCCTTGCCGGATGCGGGCGAGGTTACCGGCGCCGTGCCATGCTTCACTTCAGTTTTTGCATCCTGTGCCGTGGCCACGATCACACTGGCGAGAGCCAGCGTCACCAAACAAGCAAAATATCGAATGCCCATAGACTCCTCCTGTGGTCAAACGCGGGTTGGATTTTATACGGCATTCTCGCGCTACCATGCGTGCAATAGAAAACTAAAATAGAAACGACAGCCAGGCTAGCCGCTCACGATCGAACAGCCAGCGTGTGCTGCCCCCTCAAAACGAAAACTTCATCGAGAACTGCAACTGCCGCGGGTTGAACATAGTTCTCGGCAGGCCGAATGTCGCAGTCGGAGAACTGGGAATCGGGACTGGCACGAGCCCGTCGGCGAGCCACGCCAACGGGTTTCCCGCTGCCTGCTGCGAGGCGCAAGACACCGACGCCGCGCCCTGCTGGATGGCGAGTGTGGTCGCGTCCTTGTAGTGCCTGGGTATGGCAGGGCTGGCCCCACAAAAAGCCGGAGAGCCGTATACCGAACTCACCTCATCCACGTTGGGGTGGTTGAGCATGTTGAAAAAGTCGACACTCAAGTCGAGAATCTTGCCCTCACTCACCTTGAAATTCCGCGACAAGCGCAGATCCCAGGAATAGAGCGGGGCACCAATGTAGGTGTTTCGTCTGACCGTCGTCCCGCAGTTCGTGACGGCGGTACAGGTTCCATTGACCGGAGCGCCACCCACGCGATCCGTGCTCAAATCGGCAATATCTCCAAACACGCCTTCCCCGGCGAACAATGTGAAGGGGCGGCCGGACTGCAGGTTGATAATGCTGCTGAGTTCGAAGTCGCGGAGAAAACTGTGCTCGGGCGCGGTCGCGGTGAAGTTCGTGACCAAATGGTTACGAAGATCCTGGTTGGAGTTGGCCCGCTCGTTAGCGTAGTCGTACTGGTTGACTGGCAGGTTGATAAAGGTCGTGAAATTCCCGTTGTCGATGGTGTGTGAGTAGGTGTAGTTGGCGGTCATGCGGAAATATTTCACGCGCTCGATCGCGGTCAATGTCAGCCCGTGGTATATCGCGTTGGCGACGTTGTTGTTGTAGTCCAAGAGCCCGGCGCTCAGCGTCGGCGGAGTCGGTTGTCCGTTGGCCATTAAACCGGGCACACCAAATTCCAACCCGCTGGGATTGACGGGAGCGAGGGGATTGAAGATTGGGAGGGCGGGATTGGCCGCAGGACCTAGATAATCGAAAAACGGCCCCAAGCCAAATGGCCCGAGAACGGGTGTCCCGGTGCACGGAGTGAGCGAGCCGCTCGGATCGAGGATCCCTTGCGCATAGTAGGGATTGTTGGCTTTGGCCGTGCCGTAAGGGCACCCTATATTGATGTTGTTGCCACGAACCAGCTTGTGTGCCCCCACGAAGAGATAACCGACTTCGATCGTGAGTCCCTTTCCGATTTGGCGATCAATCTGAAGGCTGGCTTGCTCGGCATAGGGGAGCCGGCCATTACGCTGGATGCCGCCCGCGCCGACACCGCAGGCTCCGTTCAGCACTCCCGTGAAGGGCGTAGCTGTGCAAGGCCCGGTTAGAGTTTGTGTTGGGTAAGCAGTGGGACCGGCACCGAGGATGCTGAGAGCCTGTAGAACTTCGACGCTGATGGTCTGCTGTGCTGGCGTGCCGGGAAGTGTCGAGCAAGCAGCAGGGGGTAAGAAAAACGTGCAAGGGAGGGAAGGCGTAGCCGGGAACCCAGGAGTAGCAGATAATTGCCAGCCGCCGTTCTGCGCTCCGGTGTGGATCATCGGAGCGACCACTCCCTGCGAAAATCCGTTGGCCGCGCAATTGGGGTCTGCGCCCGGGGGATTGCAGAGGTAGCCGGGAAGCGCCTTCTGGTTTCCGGTCGTGAAAAAGAAAGTCAGGTTATTGCGGTCGAAGAATGTTCCGAATCCGCCGCGAATGACTGTCTTCGAGTCCGGCGAGTAAGCAAATCCGATGCGCGGTTGAAACGCCCGGTAGTCGGGGTTGGCGGTGCTCGACAATCCCGATTCGAAATCCCAGCGCAAGCCGTAGTTGAATGTCAGATTGGGTCTGAATCGCCATTGATCTTGTGCGAAGAATCCCCAGTAGCCGTGGTTGAGGGTGTAAGCGTAGTTGGAGTACTCGCTGGTCGGAAACGCATTCGGCCAGCCGCTGCCGAATCCCCCGCCGGTCGGGGGGAGCGGCTGGTAACCGTTCACAAAACCGGTTCGCGGAACGGCAACTCCAAAGTATATGGTTTCCAGCCCGTTCGCTCCGGGCTGAAGCGCAGTGCAGTTCTGAGGAATGGTGCCATACGTCATTCCATTCGTCAAAAGGTCGATTGTGTCAGCAAATGCGTACAGGCAGTCGAGGTTCGGGATGAGTATGCGCTCTGGGGTGAACCCCGGATAGTTGTTGTAACTCCAAACGTAATTGCCGTCGAATCCAAACTTGACGACGTGGTTGCCTTTGACCCAGGAAACCGAGTCGGCGAACTGTGCCCGGCTCTCGTAGATCGCATCGTAGGTTCCGAAGTTGTGTCCAAAACTCAAGTCGTTGACAACGTCCAGGTTCGGTTCGCCGGTGGCTCCGGGGAAGTTGTAGTGGCGTCTTGAGTACTGTCCCAGCACGGTATTGACCAGGTTCGGTTTCAGGACCGAGTTCAACGTGCCCACCAGCGATTGGTCGCGGATGAAAAGATTGCGTGCCCCGCTCGGAACACCGATGCCGCCGCCATCTTCGGTGTTGCCGATGAGTTCGCCCAGATCGCGCGCATCCTCCACTACGTAGCGCAGCGCGAAGCGATTATTGTTGTTGATCTGATGGTCGAGTTTCGCAAACCCATAGTCGTTGTCGACCGTCTTCAGAACCCCTTGAAGATACGAGAATGGCGAGCCAGTGCATTGCGCGGGCTTAAGATCGCAGCCCTCCGGCGAAAGGCCAAGGTAGGCTTTGGCCTGATCGATTGCGCCAATGTTGTTGTACAGATCCGGGGCGTAGGTGGGAGATGCACCGCGCCGTCTCCCCTCATAGTTCAGGAAGAAAAACGTCTTGTCCTTCTTGATCGGGCCGCCGAGTGTACCGCCAAACTGGTTCTCTCGCAATTCATCGGGTAATGGCGCCGGCTGCAACAGCGAGCGCGCGTCGGTGGCACTGTTTTGCAGGTAGTCATACACAGAACCGTGAAGCTGGTTGCTACCAGACTTGGTGACGATGTTGACAATGCCGCCGAGCGCCCGGCCGTATTCCGCTCCAAAGCTATTGTTCACGACGCGGAATTCCTGCACGGAATCCTGCGGGGGCGTGGCGCGTTGCACGCCGGTAATCGTGTTGACGAAATCGGCCCCGTCCACCGTGATCTCATTGCTGAACGAGCGCATGCCGCCGAAGGAGATTTGCGTGACTTCGAACTCGGTGAAGGTCGTTCCCAGACTGGTTCGGCTGGTCGCGACACTGGGCGCAAGCAGAGCGAAGTCGGTAAAAAGCCGGCCGCTGATGGGCAGATCTGTAATCTGCTGCGTGTCGATGACTTGGCTCACCTCGGAGCGGGTCGTCTCCACCGCTGGGGCTTCGGTGCTAACCTCAACCTCTTCCCTGACCGCAGCCACCTTGAGAGTCACGTTGAGGGTGGCGGTTTGACCGACCGTCAACTCCATGCCGGTGCGCGTATATTTCCCGAAGCCAACAGAACTCACAGCGAGTTCGTAGCGCCCTGGCGGCAAGCCGGGCAGCGCGTAAAACCCGGTGTCGCTCGAAACAGCGGTGAACGTCTGGTTGGTGTCCAGCGAGCGGACCGTGACCGTGGCCTTGGGAATTGTTCGCCCCGCCTCGTCGGTAACGGTTCCATTCAGCAGCGCATAGCTGACAGTGGCCTGTGCGGTTGCATATTGAGTTACCGCAAAGACCAGGAACAGGCCACACAAACAGACAGATAACCTACGTGATTTCATAGACCTCCCGTCATTCGAGCGAACGTACGTTCGATTCGATAGCCAAAGAACCCTTGCCCCACAGCATTTACGTTTTGCCAGCCGGAAACCTTGACCCTACCCCACCCTTGCTGAACTCAGGACGCATGCACCCCATCGACTACCTCAAGCACTGTGCGCCAGTGGAACGGACTTGCCCCACACTTCCTGCGCCGTTTCGGCCACCAGGCGTAGTTTTGCTTCCTGGTCCGCAACCGTCACAGCATTGCCTTCGATGGTGGAGGCAAACCCGCACTGCGGACTGAGGGCCAACCGCTCCAGCGCAATAAATGCGGAGGCGGCTTCAATCCGTTTCTTCAGTTCGTCCTTGCTTTCCAAGTTTGGTTTCTTGGAACTCACCAGTCCGAGCACAACGGTACGGTCTGCTGGCACCTGGCGCAGCGGCTCGAAACCGCCGGAGCGCTCGTCGTCGTACTCCAGCAGGAATCTCTGGAACTTCGTATTGCGAAACACTTTCGTGATCGGGCCGTAATCGCCGGCGGCGTAGAACTTGCTCTGGTTGTTTCCCCGGCAGAGGTGCAGTCCAAAGGTGATGCCGGGATGATTGCCGATCACGGCATTGTCCATTTCGATCGACAAATCCAGCAGCCGGTCGGGATCGTTGCCGCGCTGTCGATAGCCCTCCCGCAACCCCGGATCCAGTAGTGCGGTGTATTGCGGCGAGTCGATCTGAATGTAAGTGCAGCCCAGGCGAATCAACTCTGCTACTTCGTCGCGCAGGATATCGACCAAATCGGCGAGGTAGGCGTCGACAGTCGCGTAAGCCCCGATGGATTTTTTGCCGTCGTAGTAAGCCGCGGCCTGCTGCGCGCTGATCATCGTGGTCTTGGCGGCGTGCTTGGTGCGTGCGCGCACGTATGTGAATTCTTCGGCGCAAAGCGGCCGTTTCCGACGCAGCTTGGAAACGACCACCGGCCGCTGCAGGACTAACTGCTCGCCCTTCTCATCCCGAAACGGAATTGCCCACCCGCCAAGTTTGTCGAAGCCTTCGACGGCGTCAATCAGGTGCCCATAGAAAGCGTAGCGGCGCACCTCGCCGTCGGTGATCACTTCCATGCCCGCACGTATCTGCAGGTCGATGCATTCATCGACCGCCCGGTCTTCTACTTGCTTGAACGCAGCGTCCGCGACCTTTCCCGCTGCGAACCGGTCGCGGGCTTCCTTGAGATACGGGGGACGCAAGAGACTTCCGACTACATCGCTGCGGTACACGGCTACCTCCACGAACAGCGCATCGTCGAAACAACTTGGTTCGGCGGCCTCACCTCGCCGTGGTTCACGAGGGCAACGAAGCGGGCAACACTGTATCGAAGTCCTGGCCAGACCACAAGTGAAAATTATTGTTCCGGCAAGCGGTATGTTGCGAGATAGTTGGTTACTTTTCTGTTCCCTTACTCGGTTACTATGAAGTGCCTTTTACATTAGGACGCTGCTCGGGAGTATGATGACGCTCCAAACGGCAGCTGCACCGCGAGGGCAGGAGTCGACATGAGTAGGAATATCAAAGCTACTGTCGTGGGAAGCTATCCGGTGCCGTCGTGGCTGGTTGGCAACACTTCGCGGCTCGTTCTTCGGGATGCGGTGATGGCGGTGTTGAAGACCCAGGAGCTCGCCGGTCTGGACCTGTTGAGCGACGGCGAGCTAATGCGCTTCAACCCCAGCCATCCGGAGACCAACGGGATGGTGGATTATTTCGTTTCGCAGATGGAAGGAATCCGCAGCCATTTTGCGCTCTCCGATTTCGATCGCTTCCGCTCCGATCGTGCCTCGGCGGCTCGCTTGCTGACCGCAGGCATGGTGGTTGGCAAGATCGGCGAGGGCACACTGAATCTGCCCCGGGACTATGAGTTCGTAGCCCCGCTCACAAAGGTGCCGCTGAAGTTCACTTGCACCGGCCCCCACATGCTGTCGCGCATGGTGACGAACTGCTACTACAAAGATATTCCGGACTTGGCCATGGATCTGGCCGCTGTGCTGCGCCGCCAGCTGGAATCCATTGAAGCCGATGCGGTCCAGCTGGATGAAGCCTGCATCGCCGGCTACCCGCAGGATTCATCGTGGGCCGCGGAAGCGATCAACCATGTTCTCGACGGCATCCTGAACGAACGCGCTGTCCACATCTGCTTTGGCAACTACGGTGGGCAACCGGTGCTCCGCGGCTTCTGGCGCGATCTGGTTCCCTTCCTCAATTCGCTGCATGCCGATCATCTGGTGCTCGAATTTGCGCGGCGCGGTTATGACGAACTCGAGGTCTTCACCGATCTGAATCCGAAAATCTCACTCGGTGTGGGCCTGATCGATATCAAGGACAACGAAGTGGAGACGCCCGACCTCGTGGCCTCGCGCATCGAGCGGGTAGTGAAGACCCTGGGCGCGGACCGTTTGCGCTATGTCCATCCCGACTGCGGATTCTGGATGCTGCAACGCAGTGTGGCAGATCGCAAGATGCGAGCGCTGGTGGAAGGGCGGAATTTGTTTGAAGGTCGGGCGTAGCAGCGTTCGGTGGAGCGACGGGCGTCTCGCCCGTCCGGCAGCCAGGTGGCCGGGCGGGGACGCCCGGCGCTCCACCGGCAAGATTGGACGAAGATGCCAGTCGTGACAACTATGGGCGAAGAAGAGAAGGCACAGCTTCGCGCCGTCGTATTTGGTCACCTCGCTGGTTTAGTTCTAGCCCCAACCGTGAAAGCCTTATGGGACCGGCGCGTATTCGAACTCCTCGGCTCCGGTGGCGAGTGGGTGGATTTCGACCAGGTCTCAAGAGAGACTCGTGCCAATCGCGGTTACTTGCGAGTCGCGCTACGCCTGCTGGCATCGTGCGGCTGGCTGAAGCAGCAAGCCGGAAGCGGACGCGCCCTGCGCTATGCCATGACGGCCGAGGGCCGAGTCGCAGTGAACACGGCGCCGCTTCTCTATGGCGAAGTGCTATCTTTTGTTGCGAAGGCGATCTTCCTGGAAGATTTTCTGTTCGGAGCATCCGACCGCCCCGTCCTCCCGTCGCTGCAGGAACTGGTTCGCCGGTCGAAAGAGCGATGGGGCCTGCAACCTGACGCAGACCCGGTGGTTGGACGGGTGCGAAATCAAATTCGCTTACACCTCGATGGCATGCTCATCGGCCCGGCCATGGTTGCTTTGGCGCGCGCTAACATTCTGGCTCAACTCGCGCAGCAGCCGGTGGACCTTAACGCCATCGCCGCGAATCGCGCGAGCCTCACCTGCATCCTCGACCTGCTGGCCGCGCAGGGCTGGGTCGCCTTGGAATCGAGCACACGCGACAATGCCCGCGACAAGACTTCCGTGTCCCTGACCGCGTGCGGCCGTTACGCGGCCCAGATTGCGACCTCCTACGGAGTCACCGTCTCGTACCTTCCGCTCTTCGACAACGTGAGTACCCTCTTGTTTGGCAATTCGCACATCCCGCGCATGGACGAAAGTGGAGTGGAACTGCTCGTCAACCGCGGGATGAACGTCTGGGGCAGCGGCGGCGCACACAGCACGTATTTCAAGAAAGTGGATGAGATCATCGTCGATATCTTTAACCGCCCACTACATCTGCAGCCGCGGGGCATCTGCGATATGGGCTGCGGGGACGGGAGTTTCCTCGAGCACTTGTACTCTGCGGTGAAGGACAAAACCGAGCGCGGCAAGGTGCTCGACAAGCATCCTTTAATTCTGGTCGGCGCCGATTTCAACAAGGTGGCGCGCAGGGTCGCCAAGCAAACGCTACGGAAAGCCGGCATTCCCGTCTATCACGTGATCTCGGGCGACATTAACCGGCCGGCGCAGCTGGCGAGCGACCTCGAGGAACTGGGCCTGGATGTCCACGATCTGCTCCACGTGCGCTCCTTCCTCGACCACAACCGGCCGTACATTCCGCCGGCGAATTACGTTGCGGCGACACGCGCCGGAAAATCCACGGGCGCATTCGCTCATCTCGGGGAGGAGATTGCGTGTGACGAACTGGAAGAAAATCTGACCCGCCACTTGCGGCGCTGGGCGCCGTATGTAGGACGGTTCGGTTTGCTGGCGCTGGAATTGCACACACTGCCTCCGGAAGTCACGGCGGCGAATCTATCCAAAACGCCGACCGTGGCTTACGACGGCACTCATGGCTTCTCCGATCAATATCTTGTAGAGTTAGCGGTCTTTCTGGAGGCTGCGAAAGAATCCGGCCTCAAGGCGGATGCGCGATTCCAAGCGAAGTTTCCACCGTCAGAGTTGGCGACTGTGAGCATCAACTTCTTCACCACGGCCGCCGATCCATACGACGCCGGACTGTAAGTTGATGGAGAGATGGAGCGACGGGTGTCCCTTCGGCAAGCTTAGGGCAGGCTCTTGCCCGTTCGGTCTGCGGCCGAAGTGAATGGAGAGGGTCCGATGTTTTTGCAAGACTACTGGTACGCGGTGGCCTGGGATCACGAAATCAAACGCTCGCCCTTCGGACGCACCATTTGCGGCGAGCCCATCGTTCTTTATCGCCAGACAAGCGGAGCGGTTTCTGCCTTCGAAGACTGTTGCCCTCACCGTCTGCTGCCGCTCTCCATGGGCTTTCTGCAAGGCGAACACCTGGTGTGCAAGTACCACGGGCTGCGCTTCGATCACTGTGGCCAGTGCGTCTGGATGCCCGGCCAGGAAGGGATTCACAAGCAGGCAAAGCTGCGTATCTACCCTGTCGGCGAGAAGCACCGCTTCGTCTGGGTTTGGATCGGCGATCCGGCGCGGGCGGACGAAAAACAAATTCCGGACCTTTCCTGGTGCTCGGACCCGAACTGGGTTTTCGAAGGCAGCACCTATCATCTCAAGTGTAACTACCAACTCTTAGTGGATAACCTGATGGACTTATCGCACGAGACGTTCGTGCATCCCTCCAGCATCGGCCAGCACGAGATTCTCGAAGCTCCGATCAAGGTGACGTCCGACGTAACCTCAGTGCGCGTCACGCGCTGGATGCACAACATTGATCCACCGCCGTTCTGGGCGGCAAATCTGCGTTCGTTTGAGAAGTGCGATCGCTGGCAGATTTGCAATTTCACTTTGCCGGCGAACGTTATGATCGACGTGGGTGTGGCGCTGGCTGGAACCGGCGCGGAGAACGGCGACCGCTCCAAAGGCGTGACTGGAATTGTTGTCAACCTGATGACCCCGGAGAGCGAAACCTCCACCTGGTATCACTGGGGCATGGTCCGTAATTTTCAGACGGAAGACCGCGGCCTGACGTTTCGCATCCGCGACGGTCAAGCGGCAGTGTTTACCGAAGACACGGAGATCCTCGAAGCGCAGCAGGAAAACATTCTGCGGCGTCCGGAGCGGCAGATGCTGAATTTCAAGATCGACGCCGGCGGAGTGAATGCGCGGCGAATTATTGAGCGGGAGCTAGGACGGCAGGGTGCGAAGTGAACGCGACTGTTCGCGGCAAACTAGAGTAGCTAGTGAAATCGCCTTCAAAACTGATGCTTGGACAAAGCCGCTAATGAGCGTACCAAAAGGCTGGAGCAATCAGTTGGCGTAACATCCCGATAACGCTCATTGAGTGCGGAAGTTGCTATCGGACAGCCGGGGTCATCGGTGAGGGTGAAACAAAACCAATCTTGCATTTTTGAGCTTCCGCAACCCCTCCAGGCTTCCGCTCTCGAAACCCCAGGCAACCCAGTACCCTTTCGTCTCCGTGAAAACGCAAGACGTAAAGACGTTCAACGGGAGTTTGCGGCTTAAAGAATCGACCGCCAATGATCCCGAGACGTCTAGCATCAGATGCCCTTGTACGGCTGAGGCATTGACGGACGAATCTTCCCACTTAGCGACGAACGGCGTACCTGCGAACGAGCCCATGAGCTGCCGCACCGCTTGCCGCATACCATCGCGGTCAATCACTGAGGCGGGGAATTGTGCATTGGGGAAACATGCTGGATCAGCCGCAATCACGTAAACAAGCGGGTTCAGTTCTTCGATCTTCGCTCCTTCCGGGTGCTTCGTAACGAACAACAAGACTCGAGCGCATTCCTCAAACAGCTCATGTCCGCGAGCGGCTGAACGAGTGTATCCGTCGGCAAATTGATGTCCCGTTTTCATCGTGCTTTCCAGCGTTGCCTTGTCATTAATTACCCACGCTGCTGGAAGTTCATACTCGAATCCAAGAGCATCGTTGGTGTATGTGTTTCCTGAGATCACACCTTCATTTAGCAGACGTATCCGGCTGCCAGGAGGAATGCCTGCGGAGCTCGCACTTTGGGAAACCGCTGGCCTATACATGAGACTGTCAGACCCGGCCATCTCCTTAGCCTTGAGGGGGTCAAAGAATGTGATCGCCTCGACACAATGTTGCAGCTGGCCCGCCAGTTTCCAATCAAACGACCCGATGTCAAACCGCAACACGTAGCCGTTGAGAGCGGTTGCATAAACGACACTTCGAATCTTGCCTTCCGGAGACTTCTCCTGGAGCTCGCTCTTCCAAAACTCTTTTCCATCAATTTTAATTTGCGTTACGGTCCGGCCCTTCGGCCCGGACGCAGCCTTCCGTGCTTCGTCCTGGGAGTTGCTGGCTGATCGCTCAGCGGCCACGGTAAGCAGCGTCAATCTCACCTTCGAACCAACATAGTTTGTGCTTAGCGATTGCAAGCCGAACAAGAAGTCGCGGGAACTGTCTCCCTGAAATGATTGCTTGAATTCACTAAAGGAGGGGAAGCCTGAGGTTTTCGGCAGAGGAAGCGAGAATCCAAAAAACTCGTTCGTGTACTTCGAAGTTGAAACAAAACCGCTCTCAGGAGAGACTCTCGGCGGATTGTCGGAAGGAGGCGATTGCGCGAGAGAACCAGCAGTCAGGCAACTAATCAGCAGGGAGATCGTGGTGAAACGGAATGTGCAGTGCGTCACGCTAACCTCGTCCGCTGATTCTAAATTAGATCAAAGTTCCTGCAGATAGCCTGCTTGATCTTCTCCAGTCCCGCCCGAGGAGCCCCGCTTGAGTCTTATTAGACACCATGCATGGGAAAAGTCTGACAGGAATCGTTTGGAGGAGTTGTAACTGTTGAAAAATCGCGATTACACCAATAACCCGGACAACTGGAACAAGCGGGACGTGTTTGCTGGAAGGGCGCGGCGCCCGTCTCTCCACCGATTCCTTAATGTTTGCCCTCCGCATCGCTCTTGCTTTGGTTGGCGCGGAAGATAACGTAGGCGCGAATATCGGCGGCATCCTGTTGCGATACTTCCTTGCCAAACGGCACCATGCCCAGCGATTGATATGCGCCATCGAGAACAATCTTGAACCAGCGCTCGTTGGCCAGCGTAGCGGAATAGCGAAGATCCGGCAGCACTCCACCGCTGACCGCAACATCGCCGTGGCATCCGGAGCAAAAGCGCTGGTAGACAGCCTCTCCATGATGAATCGCCGCCGCGCTCGCGGTCGAAGCAGGCGGATTCAACACCAGTTCTTCGGGCGGGGGCAGCGGCGGGAGGCTTGCCTTCCCATCCAGTTTGAATGCCAGCATACGGCTGACATTGTGTACGTGTCCTGACTTGAACGAAACTTCGCCCGAGACCAGCGGGAAAACTCCGCCCCAGCCGGCGAGCACCGCGACGTACTGCTCGCCATTCACAGTGTAGGTCACTGGGCCTGCCATCACGCCGGTTTGCGCATCGAATGACCAGACCTTCTCTCCCGTATCGGCGCGATACGCGTCAAAGTGCCCAGCGGCCGTGCCTTCGAAAACGAGATTCCCTGCCGTGACAAGTGTTCCTCCATTCCACGGTCCCGGCCGCTCCACCGCCCACGCTTGCTTCTGTTGCACCGGATCCCACGCCACCAATTTTCCTTTCACGCTGTCGAGGATGGCTTTCTTAATATTCGGATCCTGGGGCATTCCCGCAGCAACCATGTCAATGCCGAAGTTCAACGCCGAATTCTTGAACTCGAAATTTTCTTCCGGCTTGTAATTGAATCCGACTTCATTGACGGGAATGTAGGTCAGGCCGGTCAGCGGACTGTAGGACATCGGCTGCCAACTGTGCGCACCCAACGGCCCAGGAATTATCGGCGGTGAGTCCACGTGCGGGTAGCGTGCAGAGGCGCTTTCGATCGGACGCCCGGTTTTCATGTCAAACCCGGTGGCCCAGTTGATAAAAGTGAAGGGCTTTGCTGAAATCAGCGCTCCGGTTTCGCGGTCGATGACATAGAAGAAGCCATTCTTCGGAGCGTGCAGCAGCACTTTCCGTGGTTTGCCTGCGATGGGGATTTCGGCCAGAATCATCTGTTCTGCGGAATCGTAGTCCCAGTCGTCCGCGGCATTTTCCTGATAGTGCCATACGTATTCTCCGGTGTCCGGCTTGAGCGCGACGACGGAGCAAGTGAAAAGATTCTCGCCACCCTTCGGACTCCGATACTTTTCGTTCCATGGTCCGCCGTTGCCGACACCGATGTACAGGAGATCAAGCTCTGGATCGTAGACGATGGCATCCCAAACCGTGCCGCCGCCTCCGATCTTCCACCATTCACCGGTCCAGGTCTTGGCGGCCTCAGCGAGAATCGGCTGCTCGAACGGTTTCGCGGGATCGCCGGGCACGGTATAAAAGCGCCACACCAGCTTGCCTGTCTGTGCGTCATAAGCGGACACATAGCCGCGCACTCCGAACTCCGCGCCACCGTTGCCGATAACCACTTTGCCCTTCACGATGCGCGGCGCACCCGTAATCGTGTAGCGCCGTCGCGGATCGATGGTGAGCTGTTCCCAAACCAGCTGGCCGGTGGCAGCATCGAGCGCGATCAACCGGCCATCGAGAGTCCCGATGTAGATTCTCCCTTGCCAAACGGCGACGCCGCGATTCACCACATCACAGCATGCGTTTGCGCCCCATTGCCGCGGCACTTTTGGATCGTAGGACCACAGGCGAGCACCGGTCGCGGCGTTCAGCGCAAACACCTTGCTCCATGCGGTGGAAAAGTACATCACGCCATCGACCACGATGGGTGTGGCTTCTTGCCCGCGGTGAGTGTCGAGATCGAAGTACCACGCCAAGCCGAGCCGGGCAGCGTTGCGATTGTCGATCTGCTTCAACGGACTGAAGCGCTGCTCGCTATAGGTGCGTCCATACGTTAGCCAGTTTCCTGGCTGACTCTCAGCCTTCACGATCTGTGCGTCGCTCACGCTGGCCGATGTCGCTGCCTGAGATTTCGTTTCCCGCGCAATCGAGAGGTTGTATCCCTGGAAAACGAGAACACCAAAAACGATGGCAACAACTCCAACACTAGACTCGCGCATGCCTCTCCTGGTGCGGGCCAGCGTGCGTCTCACGCCTTCCGCCGCCCTGGGCGCTTCTTCGTACTCGAAAGTTTCTTGATGACTTCCCGAGGCAGAGGCACGCCCTTCAATCGGTGAGCCTCAGTAGGATGGGCGGCCGCCCACACGTGTGTCTCCCAGCCCTCCATGGCCAACACGCCATCACGCAGAAATTTGTGGCTGATCACGAAACTGCTCTTGTACCATTCGGTGACGCAGGATTCCGCCACCAGTTCGTCGCCATACGTGGAGGGAATGATAAATCGCGCCCGCGCCTCCACCAGCGGAATGCCGACGATGCCATGAGATTTGAACAGTTCCCCCAGGGGAAGACCCGCCGCACGAAACAGCGCCGATGTGCACTGATCGAACCAGCGGAAATAGTTGGCGTAGAAAACGATTTCGGCCGGATCACAATCTCCGAACTCGACGCGGATTCGAATGCGATTCATAAACATAGAATTTCTACCTGTAGAGACGGGGCTTACCCCGTCTCTTTCGACACCGAGACGCTGCCCGCAGGAGACGCGGCAATCTCTACACGGCTTCGTATGCTGTTTTCACCAGTCGCCCCTTCATCTCGTAGCGCGGCAACGCGCCTCCGCGCACCAGTTCAACCGATGCCGAAATGCTCAGCGTCGCTTTGGTCCTGGTCGAGCACGATGGATTCTATCGAACGTCCGTTCCATCCTGCAAGTCTTTTCCTGTGTTTCGATTACAAGGCTCACGCCGGCGAATGCGTTCTCTAACTCATAACTCATCCCTAACGAAAACAGCGGCGTGAGCATCTACTGAAACTGCGCCATCGTCGTGCGAAAGGCGCGCGTCGTTAATTCTTCCAGTGGCTGCGTCCGGAGTTCCGCAGAGAGAACCTCAATTCCCCAAGGACCGGCGTAGCCTGCCTCGCGCAAGCCTTGCACAAAGCCGCGGACGTCAAACTCTCCCTCGCCACAGAACCGACGGTGGTCGACCGTATCCTCGTGCAGGCTCCAGGGCGAATGAACTGTCCCATCATTCAACTCGACGCCGACTATGTATTCCAGCGGCACGCGCCACACTTCCTCATACGGAATGCCGAGCTTCACGAGGTGCCACAGATCGAGGACGATCCCGCCGTTGAATGCTCCCGCGCCTTTCACCATCGCCAACGACTCATCCAGCGTGCGGATCATGGCGAAGGGCATAAGTTCGAAGCCAATTCTTGTGCCGTGCTGCGCGCCCTCCTCGCAGAGAATGGCGAATGCCTCGATGAGGCACGGCAGAGAACATTGCTCCTGAAGGAAATCGCCAACCTTGATATGACACGCCCCCAGCACTTCGGCGGCCTCGAATAACATTCCTTTTCGGATGTCCGATGACTTTTTTCGTTCCCCCTCGAGGAACCAGTCGGTCAGAAATTCCAACTCCACGTGCTGGATGCCGTTGTCGTCAAGAATCTGCTTCATTTCCTTGAGACGGTACTTTCCGAGAACATGTTGCAGGTCGGCATGCCAGATGCCGAAGCCTCTGAAACCCGCACGGGCAGCCGATTCTACACGATCTTTGAAATCGAACGGGCTATACTCCCGTTCCGTGTGGGGAAGTCCTGCCGAGATTGTCCAATAAGAAGCCAGCAACTCGACCCCTGGCGCCATACCGATTCTCCGCAAATCCGAGCTGCCGCTTATTTTGCGTCTCGCAGCCGTGGCACGGCACCGATCTCCGACAGGAATGCAAACGTATCGAGTATCTGCCACACCTCGACGGCATGACCACCCTGGAAAAGATGAATATGCACGCCCGCGGCGCGCGCCTGTTTTCCCGTAGGAGCAAGGCCGAGGAACTCCCCTTTGTGCGTGCCGAAAAACATAAAGCGATGTGCCACCTTTTCGCCATCGGCAATGATGTCGTCGATCTCGATGCGCATGTCGGGAAATCCCTTAAGCAGGCCTTTGTAGTGGTCCCTCAAACCCGCCACTCCAGGCCGGATGCGGCTGGAGAAACCGTGATGGAGCACGGCGTTGCTGTACAGCTGCAAATGCCCTTCCAGGTCCCTTGTCCGAAAGCGCAACACGGCCTGTTCCAGCGCTGCGACGTTCTCTTGTCGAGGCATCGTCCTCTCCCGCATGACGCGGATGGTATGCATTTCGGCGTGCTGCTTGCAATCGCCCGCGTGACGGATGTCGGGGTCACTCGTGTTTGAGGACTTGCTAGAGCTGAGCGCAGACCGACTTGCTTTCCGTGTACAGATCCAGTGCTGCGCGCCCCATTTCGCGGCCCCATCCCGACTGTTTGTAGCCACCGAAAGGCAAGGCTGGATCAAAGATGTTGTAGCAGTTGAGCCACACAGTACCAGCACGAAGTTTGGCAGCCATGCGGTGCGCCTTGCCGATGTCGCGGGTCCAGACGGCGGACGCCAGTCCATAAATGGTGTCGTTGGCGAACTTCACGACCTCGTCCGGGTCACTGAACGGAATCGCAGTGACGACAGGTCCAAAGATTTCCTCGCGCACGACTTTCATGTGCGGCTTCACGTCGACCAGGACGGTGGGCTCAACGAAGTATCCCGTGTTCCCAATCCGGTGGCCGCCCACGATGGCCTTGGCGCCCTCCTTGGTGCCGGAATCAAGATAGCCGCAGACGCGAGTGAGCTGCTCCTTCGAAACCAGCGGCCCCAGGTTGGTGGACGGGTTGATGCCTGGGCCAACTTGAAATTTCTTAGTCTCGTCGGCAACGCCCTCTACGACTTTCTCGAAGATGCTCTTGTGCACGAACAAGCGCGAGCCGGCAGTACAGATCTGCCCCTGATTAAAGAATATGGCGTTGGCGCTTCCGGGAATGGCGGCATTCAAGTCGGCGTCGGCAAAAACTACGTTGGGCGACTTCCCACCGAGTTCCAGGGAGACTTTTTTCAAATTCCCCGTAGCCGCATTTGCAATCAGTTTGCCGACCTCGGTCGAGCCCGTGAAGGCGATCTTGTCCACGTCAGGATGCGAAGCCAGCGCGGCGCCGGCCGTTTCGCCGAAACCCGGCACGATGTTGACCACTCCGTCCGGGAAACCTGCTTGCTGGATCAGTTCTCCCAGGCGCAGAGCCGTGAGCGGCGTTTGCTCGGCGGGCTTGAGTATGCACGTACACCCCACCGCGAGCGCCGGAGCGAGTTTCCACGATGCCATGATGAGCGGGAAATTCCACGGGATGATTTGTCCTACGACGCCTACCGGCTCCCGCAACGTGTAAGCGAAGTACTTGGCGCCGGGCATGGAAATCGGAATCGTGGTGCCCTCGATCTTCGTTGCCCAACCAGCCATATAACGGAACACGTCCCTGGCGGTAGGGACGTCGACGATGCGCGAGAACAGAAGCGGCTTGCCGTTGTCCAGGGTTTCAAGTTCTGCGAGTTCCTCGTGGTGCTGCTCGATCAGATCGGAGAGCTTCCACAGAAGACGCCCGCGCTCCGCCGGCGACATCTCAGGCCACGGCCCGGTTTCAAAAGCCTTGCGCGCCGCTGCCACAGCTTGGTCAATGTCAGCGCGATCGCCTTCCGCCACCCGCGCCAAAACCTCGCCATTGGCGGGGTTATAGGTTTCGAAGGTTTTGCCCGACCTAGCTTCGACCCATTCGCCGCCAATCAGCAGCTTCCTGGGTCGGCTCAGGAAGTCTTGGACAGATTTTTCCAGTTCAACGGGTGCAGCTGTGGTGGGCACGGGTCTCCCTTCTTTGCTGGTGCGCCGCGATGGGGACGCCCCAAGAGTTTAGAGAACAAAGTTTCGAGGACAAGGTTTCGAGGACAAGGACTGGCGAACCAGTTTCTCCCCAATCCAATTGGGCCAACCCGATTGTAGCCACACGTAGCGCGATTGCAAGTGGGAACCCCAACGTAACCTGGTCTCCGAGGAGAGACCAGCGTGCACGAGAGAAGCCTCCCAAATAGTGGTCGTGCATATCGGAAAAGCGATCAATTTTGGCCAGACTAACGGATTCGCCGTTGATACCTTAGTCGTTGTGGGGGCTCAATCTATGCACGAGACATACACCATCGAACGAGATGCATGGTCCACGGTAAGCCAACGTGATATGCATTTCCGCCTGACCTATGAACGCGAGTTCCTGCCAGCTCAAAACCTCTGGCGGGATTTTCTGGTCCATTCCGAGGAAAAAGGTTTAGCTCTCGCGGCGTAAAATCCTCCGGCGTGCATTAGGCTGAGCTATCTGGCCGCTTTACGTCGTCGGTTCAGAGGTCAGGTATCAGAGGTCAATCGAAGTTCCTTCTTTGGCCAGGAAGCATGAGAACGTATAGTTCCGATCCGCAATCGTCTTCTGACAGAATTCCAGAATCCCATCCAAGAACACATCGTCGTGAGAGGGATCGTGATGGAAGATGGCCAAGCGCGCTACTTTTGCCTGCGCGGCCCGCTCTAACGCATCCAGGAATGTGCTGTGTCCCCATCCCTTTTTCTGCTCGTACTCCTCCTCCGTATATTGCGCTTCGGAGATCAATAAATCCGCATTTTCGGCAAAGCGCGCTATCTCCAAGTCCATTGGATTCGGATTCGGCCCGCCCGGAGCCAGACGCCCATATTTTTCATGATCGCTAATGTAGACCAGAGATCGCCCCGCGAAGGAGATGCGGAAACCTACCGCGAGACCCGGATGGTTCAGAAAGACATACGAAACTTGAGTCTCCCCCAAATGCACTTCTGACTCCAGTTCGCAAAACTCCAGGTGTGCTTTCATATCGCTCAACAGGACAGGGAAGTAGTCACTGTCCATCTGTCCCCGAAACACTTTAGCGAGCGGTTTTTCGGCCCCGTGCAGACTGTAGATCGCAAACTCGTTGTTGGGATTGAAAGCCGGTGCAAAAAAAGGGAACCCCTGAATGTGGTCCCAATGAGTGTGGCCTACGAAGATGTGTCCCTTAATAGGTCTTTGCTGGAACTCACGGAGCAGCGATACCCCCAGCGCCCGAATGCCGGTGCCGGCATCCAGGATCAGCAACTGTTCCCCGCACCGCACCTCGGTACAGGCGGTGTTGCCACCGTACTTTATGGTGTCTTCTCCAGGCGTCGCGATCGAGCCGCGCGTACCCCAGAAGCGAACGATAAAAGGCTGCCGCTTTTCCTCGAGAAGTTCAGAGATGGTATTCCAGAATTCCTGCAATTTGTATGGTTTGCTTAAATAACGGTTGGCCCCGAGCCGCAGGGTCCTTTCAATATCCGACGAATAGGTTTTGGACGAAGTGACCAAGATCTTGACATGGCTCAAGTTGGGATCGCTGCGAATCTCTTGAATAAGCGTGTAGCCGTGCATCTTGGGCATCATCAGGTCCAGAACCACCACATCGGGGCGGTGTTCTCTTGCCATGCGCAGCCCCTCGGCCCCGTCATCCGCGGTCAATGTGTGGACAGTTTCTCTTTGCAGCCGATTTGTGGCGAGAAGCAATATGTTTGGATCATCGTCCACCACCAGAACTTTCTTCATGATTACCTCATCACCATCTGAAAGACGTTTCTCAACGAGCGGGATTCTGGCATGCACGATGCCGTCTGAGCTGACTAGCAGGTTGCGGAAAAACTCCGGTTTCGTATCAGGGCATCGCTTTAGCGATGCCGTAAATGCTTCAAAATCAGATGCCCCTTTAGGGGCTGGACATCGAAAATCGAGCTTTTCAGCAATCTGATAGGACTTCGGCCCGGATTTATTTGCTCGGACGGATTGCCTTTTCCGCGAATTCCAGTGCTACGTCCAGCACATCCATGAACTCATTGATCTTAATTGGTTTGGTGAGATACCAGAAGAATCCTGCCTGTAGGCCTTTTTCGATGTCGCGTGGCATTGCATTTGCGCTGAGGGCAACGACGGGGATGTGTGCCGTTACCGGATCTTCGCGAAGGATCTTTAGGGCTTC
>Ga0181523_10001975_pt1 | contig 20808 bp, 20 predicted proteins | sample PEATcosm2014_Bin_43_FD_119752 | JGI IMG/M metagenome (GOLD analysis project Ga0181523, IMG submission 119752) | Peatland microbial communities from MTU Mesocosm Facility, Houghton, MI, USA - PEATcosm2014_Bin05_30_metaG | ecosystem: Environmental > Terrestrial > Soil > Wetlands > Peat | place... | reverse complement strand
GTGGCAGCTTCAGTGTATTGAAACGCTACACTCGGATGTCCTTCGAGAACGCTTCCAAACTTACGGTACGACCTGAGGTCCTGCTCTCCAAGCCTTCCCGCAGCCGCCCACAACGCATAGAAGAGAGGAGTTGCGTGACCTTTTGAAAAGATGAGCCGGTCATTATTCGGATATTCCGGTTTATCCAGATCGAACCTGAATGTCCCGCCGAAAAGCAGGCCGGTCATGAGTTCAGTTGCTGAAAGACTGGATGACGGATGCCCCGAGCCGGCTTCGGTAGTTGAAAATAGGATGTAATACCTGATAAGTCTCGCTATTTTTTCGAGTCTTGCAATATCATTCATATATGATCTCCTTTATTCAGCTCTATGCATTCAGGATAAGGTCGATATTTACAATATATCGCCGTCTTCCTCTCCACTCAACTAATTATAGAAATATGCGGCATGATATCCAAGAGTGACACTGCATTCATACATATCACTATCGCTTCCTGCTAAATCATACCAAAAGGAAAAGAGATAAAAAGATAGCTGCTCAGATCGAAAAACTACATATAACAGGAGTCCACAGCCCAGAACTCTGAGATCGTTGCTCAATTCATATACGTTGGGCACTTACGGCCTTTATCATTCCTTGCTTTTAGACTTTACTTCCGAAGGGCAGATCTTAACAGGTTCAGCTGTGCAATAGGGATATTTCACCGTTTCGCATTCCCAGAAAACCATGTTGGGGCACTTCTCCCTGCAATGCGTGTAGTCAATCCTGTTAAAGAGCCGCGTTATCGAATCGGCTTTTGACACGAACCACTGGTCTTGCTCAAAGATGCCCTTCAGCCCCGACCCATCCAGGACCTCGGCCACAGGGGTCCTGACATTGGCGAGATAGACCTCAACGCCCTTTTTCCTCAATTCAAGGACGAGCGTTTTCATCTCATCCACGCCCGTTGTGTCGATTTTATTGACCATCTCCATGTCGAGTAAGATGTATTTCAAATGCTCCTTGAACTGCTCTGCCTTTTCGAGGACAGCATGCCGAAAGAATTCTGCATTTGCGAAATAGATTGAAAAATCCGGCATCAAGTAGATGATTTGAGGACAGACCGGCAAATTCTTCGCCTCCGCATTCACGAATATCTCGGACCGCGGGTCACGGGTAAGCATGATAAGGCGAGGACTCATGGATTCCCAGAGGAACAGCAGGAGCGAGAGGGTTATTCCTATGAAAATGGCGTAGTCCGGCTTGGTGATGATGGCGAAGAAAAAAGTTATTAGGGCTGCAATTCCGTCATGTTTATTTGCTCTGAGAAGCCTGACGAACTGGCTTTGGTGCACCAGGCCTACAACCGCCGAGATAACAATGGCGGCGAGCGTCGCCTTGGGGAGATGATGGAAGGCCGAAGTAAAAAAGACGAGAGCTATGATTACGATACATCCTGAAATTACATTTGACAGAGATGTCCTGCCGCCTGCCTGCAGATTCACAGCACTGCTCGAAAAGGATCCACTCACCGGATAGGCGTTGAAAAAAGCTCCTGAAAGATTCGCGGCGCCTTGGCCGATCAATTCCTGGTTGATATCTACAGGCTGCTTTGTCTTTTCAGCGATGGTTTTAGTAATAGCCAGCGCCTCCATGAAACCGATGACGGCTATGATAATGCCGGGACCGATGAGCTGGAAAATCGCGTCCAGATTTGCGGCCGCTGAGACGACGGCGTGTACGTCAGTCCGTTCCTGTGAGATCATCGGTCGCATATATTGCCAAAACGGCACGTCGAAAGAGGGCAGCCCCGCAGGCATATCTCCGATTGTCCTCACCCCGTACTGAGTGATGTTCAAAAAGTAGCTCATCAACGTCGTGACTACTAGCGCGATCATCGTGACCGGCAGCTTTCTGTTGATGCGCCGGCCACCAAAGATGATGATTAGCGAGAGAAGCCCTATTGCAAGAGTGTAAATGTTTATGTGTGGAACATTCTTTACGATATCGACGAAGACCGGGAAGATGAACTCACTGTCTCTGACTTGTATTCCCAGCAGGTGCTTGATCTGAGTCGTAGCGATGATGATGGCGGCGGCATTGGTGAATCCGATGATGACCGGGTGAGATACGAACCTCATTATAAAGCCAAGCTTTAGCACTCCCATCAAGAGCTGGAATGTTCCAACAATAGCTGCCAGGTTAATGGCGATGATGATAAATTCAGGCGTGCCGGGCTTTGCAAAGGGCAGCACCGAAGAAAAGGTAAGAAGACTCACAATAGCAACAGGCCCGGTAGCGAGCTGACTTGAACGTCCCCAAAGGGCTCCGACAATGGCAGGGATGCTGGCGCCATAGAGCCCGTATATCGGCGGCAGGCCTGCGATCATGGCATTGGACATGGACTGAGGTATGAGGACAGCGGCAACTGTAACCCCCGCAATGAGGTCCGGGGAAAGGTCCTCCTTTTTGTACTGCCTGAGCCAAATCAGAAAAGGGAAATACTTACTAATCCTGCCCAAATGAGAAGATCCTGAAATGTTTTTCCGCCATTTCGTTGTCCTCATTTATCCTATGCCCATCCGAACGTTGCTGCCATAGATCTAAATCACCATACCGCATACTTTTTTAGATTTGTCGTAACAGCCGATATAAATAATCAGCCCGCTCATTAGAACAGCATAAGAGTAAGTCAAAAGTTTGTCAATTATCCTATTAAAACCTTATTGCGGACACACAGGCTTCGCTTTCTGGCATTTTGGGACTATTTAAAATATACTGACGAATAACGTGGACATTATTGCAAACATCAAGAAAGACCTTGAAGATCTGAGTGATCCGGCCAAGGCCGAATTTCTTCCTCGTTTTTTCAAGACCCTGCCGGGAGGCTACGCGGAGGGCGATGTATTCGTGGGCGTTTCCGTTCCCAATGCTCGCGCGGTGGCGAGGAAATACCAAGATCTTCCCACGGCGCAAATGAAGTACCTGTTGCATTCCGGCATCCATGAACACAGGCTCACCGCACTACTGATCCTTGTGGACAAGTTTACAACAGCCGATGCAGCCGAAAGAGAAAAAATCGTCCGCTTCTATCTGGACAATCTGAAATATGTAAATAATTGGGACCTGGTGGACCTGTCTGCAGATAAAATCCTTGGTGCCTACCTCTTTGACAAGGACAGGACGGTCCTCTACGAACTATGCGATTCCGGCAACCTCTGGAGCCAGCGGGTTTCTATAATGTCGACTTTCTTTTTTATACGTAAAGGCCAGTTCGACGACGCATTCCGTTTAGCCGAACGAATGCTTAATCACACGCATGATCTCATCCATAAAGCCGTGGGATGGATGCTGCGCGAGACCGGCAAGAGGGACAAGAAGGCTGAAGAGCTATTTCTGAAGAAATATTACAAAGCTATGCCCCGTACGATGCTAAGATACGCAGTCGAGAAATTCAGCCCCGAAGAGAGAGCACGATATCTGAAAGGTCTCGTCTGAGGCGTTTCTTGATCTTTTGTTTATAACATCGATTGCCCGATATAAAAAAAGCGATACGTTTTTTGTGGCGGAAGAAAGCGATATATCGTTGAAGATCCGGAAATTCGATGGCACCGCAATTCATCTTCGGATTGGGTGCCATTGAGCTGGCAAACCAGTATGCCGCGAATTACAGGGCACGCAAAGTTCTACTCGTTACCGATCCTGGCGTTCGCCCAGCCGGCTGGTCTGAAAAGGTTGAAAAGTCGCTGACCGTCGCACAGGTCAGTTTCACCGGTTTTGACGGGGTCACATCCAATCTTAAGGATTTTGAAGTTGAACCGGCTCAGTCTCGCCATGGTGTATGGCATCGTTCATCATCATAACGGGTTTATTGATGTCGAAATTGACATTCTCCCCGCCTGAAAGCCGAGGATTCCGAGCTTCTGACACCCCCAAATGTTGAGCATCTTGTGCAACGTTAATAACAGTGAGACATCTACTCGACAACGGATCGGCCTTCTGAAACTGTCTGCCCAGCCTCCGAACAACATCAATTATTTGCGGACCATCTGCCTTCGAAAAACTCGTCACACCTGTGCTAAGACATAGTTTGACTTTCCACTTGGCTGCCCCGATAATTAAATCATCGAAATATAATGTCATCACTGGAGGGACCTCGAATGGACGATTATCGCATTGAAGAAGATTCTATGGGTCCAGTGCGCTTACCTTCTAACGTCCTTTACGGGGCCCAAACGCAAAGGGCCGTCGAGAATTTTCCTGTCAGCGGCCTTCGTATGCCTCGAAGTTTTCTTATGGCATTGGGGATAATCAAGTCTGCAGCAGCGGAGGTGAATGCCGGACTTGGTCTTATCGAGAAGGAGATTGCTAATGCGATAATCCGGGCCGCTGATGAGGTGGCCGTCGGGAAATGGGACGATCATTTTCCGATAGATATTTTTCAGACAGGCTCTGCAACCTCGACTAACATGAACGCCAATGAAGTGATTGCAAACAGGGCCGCGCAGATTATCGGGTTCGAGCCCGGGTCAAAGAAAGTCCATCCAAACGACCACGTAAATATTTGCCAATCCTCTAATGACGTGATACCGACAGCCATCCACATAAGTGCCTTCTCTGTGCTGCGTGATTCATTGCTGCCTGCGCTCGCTAATTTGCGCAACACCTTACTCATGCGTGGAAGTGAGTTTAGCATTGTGATAAAAACCGGCAGAACTCACCTGATGGATGCAATGCCCTTAAGTCTCTGTCAGGAGATCGGCGGTTGGGCATACCAGGTATCTCAGTGTATCGATCGAATCGAGGCTTGCTCCATCCGTCTCGCAAAATTGGCAATCGGTGGTACGGCTGTGGGCACCGGACTGAATGCCCATCCCGATTTCGCGGCTTCGATGATAAAGAAATTGAATGAGCGGACCGGTTTATCCTTTGTAGAAACAGACAATCATTTTGCAGCGCAGGCATCCATGGATACAATCGTCGAATTAAGCGGACAGCTGAAGACCGCCGCTGTCGCCCTGATGAAAATATCCAATGACCTGAAGCTGATGAATAGCGGTCCCGTAACCGGGTTCGCCGAGATATCACTGCCCCCCCTGCAGCCAGGATCGAGCATTATGCCCGGCAAGGTAAATCCTGTCATCTGCGAATCTTTATTGATGGCCTGCGCCCAGGTAATCGGCAATGACACAGCGATAACAATCTGCGCGAACCTCGGCGCCTTCGAACTTAATACAGGAATGCCTCTAATCGCCTATAACATTCTTCAGTCCATAACGATCCTTGCCAACGGATCTAGTATCTTTGCAGATAAGGCAATTGCGGGATTCATGGTTGATGAAAGACATCTGGCCGACATGCTCGACCGAAATCCGATACTGATTACAGCGCTTGCTCCGAAGATCGGGTATGACAAGGCCGCCCGTATCGTGAAAAAAGCCTCCGCGGAAAAGAGATCGATAAGGGAAATCGCCGGAGAAGAGCTTGAGATGCCCGAAGTCAAGATTAACTTTCTCCTCGATCCACTGAAGATGATTGAAAAAGGCATAGTAGGGTAAAGCATCGGCAACGATCTTGCGCATGTTGCACAAGCATTCTCCTATATTTCTCAGCAGCTCTGCGAGACTGTGCAGTCAACCGTGCCCCGATTGAAACTAATAATTCCCGCATGTTTTTTTCCCTTTATTTTGTCATCCCACCTTCTATCCCTTCTTCCTCCCCTCCTCTTTTATGTTTTCCTTGAGGCTCATGTTGATGTTATGGTTGCTGAGCCTGAGGTCTCTGTTCTTGTCTTTGCGGCCGCTTAACATTCTCCGGATGCTGTCTTTGTTTCTGCACCTTAGACCTCCGTTGATTTTGTTGTTGCCTTTGCTTTTTTTCTGTTGCTGCGGTCGAGGTTGAACAAGCGGCCATGCTGATGGAACCTGGGGACAAAGTCGGAGATTTTCACAATTCCGCTCGCGGCGTCTATCAGCCGCGTCACCAGTACCACGAAGTTGGAGAGATATGATTGTTCGGCCTTTACCTGATCTACCAGTTGAATGATGCAGTACCCATGTCCGCCATTGAAGTTGTGTTCATGCAGAAGGGGGCAGAAGGCGGGGTCGCCATCGAAACGGGAGAGACAACGCCAGATGATTTCTCCTCTGACATCCCGCAGTTTGCCGATCTGGCAGTTGCTGATCAATCCTAAGTCTAACGTACTGGTCATCGTCAATCTCGCTAATGTGCCCCGTTGTAAGTTCATTTCATGTCTATCCATATTCCCGAGATAAACTCTTTATCACTCAATCAGCGTTGGAGAAAAAGCATTTATTTTTGTTTGGTCATATTTTCCCCTTCGTAAAGAAATAATGATCTCTATTCAATGCCATCTATATTGAGTGAAAACTCAATCGGCCCGGAAATCCAAGGGATTACCGAAAGAAAAGCTACAGAGTTCAAAAGCGGGATTAAATGGGCATGCAATGCAGATCAAAATTAAGCAAACCCGAACACAAATGTTTCTAAGAAAACAATTTTAATATTCTCACTTTCTTGCTATAATCGAAGAGACGGTATTCGGGATTCTATCACGGAGGAGAATTGGAGCAAATTATTATTGTCGACGAGAATGACAATTGCCTTGGTGTAGAGGAGAAGGGAAAATGCCATGAGGGAGATGGTATTCTGCACAGGGCCTTTTTAGCGATGGTTTTCAACGATAAAGGGGAATTATTGCTCGCTCGGAGGAGCAATAAAAAGAAGCTCTGGCCCGGTTATTGGGATGGAACGGTTGCAAGTCATTTGTTTAAGGGAGAGGACTATTCAGGGGCTACTAAGAGACGACTGCAACAAGAGATAGGCCTCGTAACCGATGAGATTGAATATCTGTTAAAATTTCATTATAAAATTGGGTATAAGGATCTAGGGACGGAGCATGAAATTTGTGCGGTGCTTAAGGTAAGCGGGATTGATCCCGGCATAATCAATCCTAACAACGAAGAGATATCAGAGATTAAATTTGTTGATCCACAGATACTGCTAAATAAGTTCAGTGACAATAAAATGAGTTATGCACCCTGGTTTATATTGGCAATGAAGCACCTGAGTGACAGAACTATCACCCTTTAATGTTACTAGTGGAGCTCACTAAGCACAAAGAAGAACTGTAAGTATTCATACATCGTGCAAGGAAGCCACCGGACTAGTTGATAAAAGAATTAAATTAGGTGTCATTTTTGATTTACCGTCAATTGCCAGTACGCGGCATATTTACAGGTATTGATCCTTCTGAATATAATTGTGTCTATGGATATATAGCCTGTAATTACTGTTACAATAGTATTTTCCGAAAGACAAAAGGCAAAGTTTATTGCAGATTGCTTTGCTGGTTATTAGGTATAATGGGAGAGAGTCACCTTTGGGTAGTGACCGATTTTCAAAACCATGAATTCTAATTTAAAGTATGTGATCTTTGCTGCAGACGATCTCGGCAGTTCCAGATCCGTCACGCGGGCTGTCATAGAGGCACATGATAGAGGGATTGTAACCGCTGCCAGCATGATGGCAGGCGGCGATGCATTTCAGGAGGCGGCACAGGGGGTGCTTGAGCGAGACAAATTGTCTCTGGGTCTGCATGTAACACTCTGTGACGGAAGAGCCGTCTTGCCTCACGAAAGCATACCCGACCTGGTAGATTCGAATGGTTTTTTCTTCAAGGGTCCGGCAATGACATGGTTAAGTTTTGACAGAAAAAGAGTGATTTCACAGGTCGAAATGGAAGTGGAAGCACAGTTCTGCCGACTGGAGGCCGCAGGCATTAAGCCGTCCTATATAGACAGTCATCATCATTTACATATGCATCCCCGTGTTTTTGAGGTAGTTTGTCGGTTAGCGTCACAAAGAGGGGTTTCCTGGATACGTATTCCCCACGAGCTTGCGCATATTGCTTTCGGTCTTCGATCTCGAGGTCGAGGAGCTATGCCATTTATCGAATGGGCAGTCTTCAGGGTGCTACGGATCAACAATATGAGGACCGCTGAAGAATATGGATTGCATTGTGCAACCCAAGTGTATGGTCTATCTCGTACCGGAAATATTGACGAGAAATATCTACTTGCTGTTCTGAATAAAATTTCGGGTATGACAAAAGATAATTATATGAAAGCTAATTATGTTTATGAAATATTCGCTCACCCGGATTTGGCATCTGTTCCCGGCCTCCGCGAACTGCAAGCCTTAACGTCTGTGGCTGTCAGTGACCGTCTGGAATCTCTAGGCATGAGGCGCACCGGATACAAAGAAATTTCCCCGAATGACAAGATATATGCTTCTGCCAGGAAGGCTTTGTAAAAGCATGCATACTAATTTTTATACAGGAATTCTGCGGTATTATTTTAAGATTCAAAGGAAAGCGATTTGACAATATCCATTTTCACAGACTTAATTGGCAAGGTATCTGAAGCATTAAGAAGGACCCATTCTTATTATTTGTCCGAGCAGCATGCCGATGGTTATTGGTGGTATGAATTGGAATCCAATGTGACTATTACCGCCGAATATTTAATGCTCCTTCATTTCATGGGATTGGACGACAAGAAGAGGGACCGAAAAATAGCGAACTATATTCTAAATAAACAGCAGGCTGATGGCAGTTGGCCCATTCACTGGGGAGGAAACGGCGATCTAAGTACGACTGTTGAAGCCTATTTTGCGCTTAAATTGGCAGGCTTGCCTGCCGACGATTTACCTTTACTGAAAGCAAAGACCTTTATACTCAATAACGGAGGGGCTGAAAGCGTAAGAGTGTTTACAAGGATATTCCTGGCGCTTTTCGGGCAATGTGACTGGAAGGCAATCCCATCGATACCGGTCGAGACAAATCTTCTCCCCGTCTGGTTCCCTATAAATATTTATCATTTTTCAAGCTGGGCTAGATCAACACTCGTACCTCTTTCGATAATTCTGGATATTAAACCCGAAAAGCCTATACCAAGTAGTTTAGGAATAAGGGAACTTTATAAGGACCCTTATAAGATACCGCCTGTTACCAGCCAAAAGTTAGAACTACTTTCATTGAAGCGCTTCTTTGTAGTACTGGACAGCGTGCTCAAGACAATGGAAAGACTTCAGATTAGGCCATTTAGGAAGATCGCCATAGAAAGGACTGAGCGGTGGCTTCTTGAGCATCAGGAGTCGACAGGTGATTGGGGCGGCATACAGCCTGCGATGGTAAACTCTATTTTTGCTCTTGTAGCGAGAGGATATGCTGCATCTCACGACCCTGTCAAGAGGGGGTTATGGGCACTTGAAAGGTTTACAATCGAAAATGAAGAGGAAATATCTCTTCAGTCATGTATTTCTCCTGTGTGGGATACGGCCTTGACAGCGCTTGCACTTGATTGTTCTGGAATGGAAAGAGATCATGATTCCATTCTTAAGGCCTGCAGGTGGCTCGTGTCGAAGCAGATATTCCAGAAAGGAGATTGGAGCGTAAAGAGACCTAATCTCGAGCCTGGAGGATGGGCATTTGAGTTTGACAACAATTGGTATCCCGATATAGATGACACCGCTGTAGTTTTAATGCTCCTTTATAGGTACAGCGACAAGGAATTTATTAAGCCCGAGAATTTGAAAAAAGGGATAGAGTGGATACTGGGTATGCAGGGAAAGGATGGAGGATGGGGTGCATTTGACGTCGATAACGATGTGAGAATTCTAAACGAGCTTCCATTTAGCGACTTGGAGGCCACAATAGACCCAAGTACTCCCGATATTACCGGTAGAGTACTCGAGATCCTCGGCCAGAGCGGTTACGAGCTATCGACCACGGCAGTGAAGAGGGGAATAGATTTTATAAAGAGAACTCAGGATGACGGCGGCTCCTGGTGGGGGAGATGGGCTGTAAATCATATTTACGGAACTTGGTCTGTGCTTTCCGGATTAGCCTCCATAGGGGAGGACATGTCTAGTCCATATATTAAAAGAGCTATTCAATGGCTGAAGTCTTGTCAGAATTCGGATGGTGGGTGGGGGGAGCGTTGTGAATCCTATGAAACCAGTGCACAAAAAGGCTGTGGACGGAGTACGCCATCTCAAACCGCTTGGGCGATATTAGGATTGATTGCGGCAAATCAAGGGAAATCGGCGGAAGTACTTAAAGGTGTCCAGTATCTGCTTAATGGACAGCTGCCCAATGGTACTTGGGAAGAGGATGAGTTTACCGGAACCGGTTTCCCCAAGTATTTTATGATTCGCTATCACAATTATAGAAACTGTTTTCCGCTATTGGCCCTTGGGAGATTTATGGCATTACTTTCAAACCAAGAGGCTGGGCAATGAAAGTTCTTGTCACTGGTGCAACTGGGTTTATAGGAAGTCATGTTGCTAAGCTACTGAGGGAAAAAGGAGTTGAAGTCATTGCACTCACAAGAGAAGATACCAATACATCCGTGCTCAAATCCATTGATGTCGAAACGATAAACGGAGATGTAAGAGATTTCGATTCAATAGAAAGGGCACTAAAAGGATGCAGCCAGATATATCATCTTGCCGCTGACTATAGACTGTGGGTTCCTAATCCGGAAGTTATGTATGACATCAACGTGCAAGGAACGAAGAACATCATGCTAGCCGCACTGAAGTTCGGAGTTGAAAAAGTAATTTATACAAGCACAGTCGGCGTTTTCGCTATTGGCCCGAATGGTGAAACTTCCAATGAGGAGAGCTCAGCACAAATGGATGATATGACCGGACACTACAAGCGGTCTAAGTTTATTGCCGAGAGAGAGGTATCCAAATTTTTAGACAAAGGGGTTCCCGTGGTGATAGTGAACCCCTCTACCCCTATTGGCACTATGGACAGAAAGCCTACACCCACAGGGGAAATGATAGTGGATTTCCTCGAAGACCGAATACCGGCATATTTGAAAACGGGGTTGAACTTTGTCGACGTGGAAGATGTTGCTATGGGACATTGGCTTGCTTCTCTCTACGGAAAGACTGGAGAGAGGTATATACTTGGTAATAAGAACATGAGTCTCAAAGATTTTTTCCAGTTGCTTGCAAATATCACAGGTAAAAGGCCTCCGGCAGTGCGCCTTCCGTATCTCTCTGTTTTGGCTGCAGCATATATTAACGAGGCATTCTCGAGAGTGACTAATCGTCGCCCCAGAATTCCTTTGACTGGGGTCAGAATGGCACGCGGATATATGTATTTTGACTGCTCTAAAGCAATTAGAGATTTGCATCTGCCTCAGAGCCCTGTAGAGAAAGCAGTCGAAAAGGCAATAGCATGGTTTCAAGATAATGGATACATTGCCTCTACAAAGTTGCGAGGTGAGTGACCTTGTTCGAGGACGGCTCAAATGGAGGCAAAATGGTTAATGAGAAAGCAGATCACCCGAATAAGACCAAAGATCGAAAACTCGGAGATCAATGGTCGGACTGGGACGGCCGTGGTGAAACGATTGATCCAAAAATAGAGGCCAGCCTATCTTTATTTTTTATTCTGGCCACAGCCAACATTCTCATTCTTGGTTTGATTTTATCGGCTGGCTTATACTTAATAAAGCCGAGAATCGATCAATTCAACCCAATCGCGATGTATTTAATTGAATGGTTTGTAATTGTTGCCCTAATCGGTTTCTTGGTCTTGACAGTTACGGCAGGCATATCACTATTCTTTAAATTCGGGAGAACTATGATCCCATACAAGTGGCTTGAGAAATTAGTCCTCGGACTTCTTCCGAAAACGATATGGCTAGGGTCGAAATTTGGAATAAGCAGAGATAGGGTTGGGAATTCTTTTATCAAGCTGAATAACCTAATCACCAAGAGCTATGCAGACAAATTAGATGTTGATAGGCTTCTAGTCTTGCTGCCGAGATGCCTGAAGAAAGAGGCAAGAACTCATATAATGGACAAACTGGAGGGAAAAGCCTTAAAGGTATTGACCGTGAGTGGAGGCGAAGAGGCAAGAGATGCTATAAAACAATGTCGTCCTAAATTGATATTGGCTCTTGCTTGTGAAAGGGACCTGATGAGCGGAATAAAAGATGTAGCTGAAAAGGTGCCTGTCCTTGCGGTTACCAATAGAAGACCTGAAGGGCCTTGCAAGAATACCGATATCCGAATGGCAGATCTGGAAGAGGCCCTGGCATTCATAACAGAAATAGGAAAACTACGTTGAAAGGATATTTTATATCATGAGATTCCCACCAAACCTTCATTACGCAATGGCCAGGTCGTTCGTCAGCAATGCCCTAATGGGAAAAACTAGATATCCGCTTGTCCTGATGCTCGAGCCGACGCACCGATGCAATCTTTCGTGTGCCGGATGCGACAGAATAAGGCTCTACAATGAGGCAATGCCTAAAGATCTCACACTGGATGAATGTATGAAGGCCGTCCTCGAATCCAATGTCCCTGTGGTGACCATTACAGGTGGGGAGCCGCTTTTGTATCCTGATTTGAAGCCGCTTGTTGAAAATCTGCTCGGGTTGAAAAGGCATATTTATCTTTGTACGAACGGACTGCTTGCTGAGTCCTTTATTGAACAATTTGCCCCACGACCCGGCCTCACTCTTAATTTTCACCTGGATGGAATGGAGGAAACACATGATCGTATTACTTGCAGAGAAGGCACATTCAGAAAAGTCATAGAGGTAATAAAAAAAGCGAAGCAGAGGGGCTTCAGGGTGAGCACAAACACCTCTGTATACAAAAATACGGAAGCGTCCGAATTGGAAACACTTTTCACGTTGCTCAAGAGTATCGGCGTGAACGGGATGCTCATCTCTCCCGCATTCAGTTACGAGAGGGTGCAGGACGATATATTTCTCAATCGAAAGGAGACTATAGAAAAGTTCAGCCAAATGTCTGCTTTATTTCAACGGTTTCCGTTTATGAATTCCCCTGTCTATCTTGATTTTATTATGGGGAAAAGGCAGATGCATTGTACGCCGTGGGGCAATCCGACCCGCAATCCTCTGGGGTGGAAGTCGCCCTGTTATCTGATCACCGATGCATATTACGAAACCTATGCTGAACTGATAAGCCAAACTGACTGGGACAGATATGAAGCTGGTCTTGATGAAAGGTGCCGAGATTGTATGGTCCACAGCGGTTATGAAGCGACAGTCGCAAGGACTGCCTTCTCAAGTCCGGCTGACCTCTTAAGGCTTGCACTCTGGAATTTGAAGTAGTTTCGATGGAGTCCTTTCTCACTCAGCTCTTAAATACAATTATCCTGAGACCATACGTTTTTATATTTCTTATCATATATCTGTTCGGCTGCTCGTTGCATCTGGGAGTTAAAAGGACACTGCTTTTTGCAGTATCTGGATACATGATTACCTGGCTATCGGAATACTCTTCTATACATATTGGACTCCCTTACGGACCTTATTACTACATTGAGCATACACGAGACATGGAAATATGGGTGTTAGGGGTCCCCTTCATGGATTCATTGAGCTACGTATTCCTCGCCTATGCGAGCTACTCGGTTGCTCTCCTCACGGTTTCACCGCTCTGGCTTTCAAAAGGAACGATTTATTTACTTGAGACAAGGGCCATCCGTAATGCATTTTTCACCAGGGTTCTTGGGACAATCTTCTTTGCATATCTCGATATCATCATAGACCCTGTCGCCCTCAAGGGGGACAGGTGGTTTCTCGGTCAGATATATGGTTACCCAGAGGAGGGGGCCTACTTCGGTGTGCCTATCTCAAACTTTATCGGCTGGCTAATAGTGGGCTTTGTACTGATTTTTACTCTTCAAAGAATAGATTATTATCTGGGACTCAACAGGATAAAAGATTATGCCAATTATCGATATCCGTGGAGATTTCTTGTAGGCCCTGCCCTGTATTTGGGGATACTTCTCTTTAATCTATCAGTGACATTTTACATCGGCGAGTATAACATGGGATGGGTGGGGGTCTTTATTGTCCTGCTTCCGATATTTCTTATTTACACTATCTTAAAGATAAAACTATCTCATATGAACCTGCAAAAAGCCATCGAAGAACACCAGCGAGATTTCCCGGAAGTCACAATGCAATGAATAAGGATGGCAGAGACTTAGACCAGTAAAGATAAGGGGATAAATGAGATTAGCGATATTGGCGGCCTTTCCACAAGAATTAAGAAAGATAATCAAACACCTTAATGCCGCAAGAGATGCGAGAAGCTGTCATTTCGATATTTATCATGCCACTCACCTCTCCACTGAAATTATTCTGCTGACAACTGGAATTGGGACTGTCAATGCAGAAGCAGCTTTAAGGTATGTTCATGATGAGTTTGGTCCGGAATTTATTCTGTCCATTGGATATGGGGGAGCTCTTCATGAGGACGCCGCTATTGGTGATCTAATATGGGGATCGAAATTTATATTAATGCCCGAATTGACAGACAAGGAAACAGGCAATGCGTCCGACAGCGAACGCTTGGAAATCTCGGGGAATGAAAAGATATTCAGTAAACTTATAAATACGATATCAATTCGCGAAGGGGACATTGTGACCATCCGAAATCTCATAAAGAAATCGGAGATTAAGAGATTGTTACCTAGGGATCTTCTGAATCCAGTGTGCGATATGGAGACCTTTCCGCTGGCACATTTCTGCCTGGAAACCGGACTACATTTTGCTGCAATCCGTTCAATAACCGACCTGCAAAGTGAGAATATACCGCCCGAACTTTATGGCATCGCTGATAATTCCGGCAAATACAGCCTCTTCTGTGCACTCCGCACTCTTATCTCCAAACCAAAGCTGCTGCCAAGTGTTATCCGGCTTGCCAAGAATTCGCAAAAGGCATCACAAAATCTATGTTGCTTCGTCGAATCATTCTTGGAGACACTGTAAGATAACAGATTACATTCGCTGCCACCCCCGCATTTTTTGTCTTCCGGGAAATATAATAATTCTATCTGCCTTGTTGACATCGACTTTCTCTGCGTATAATATCAATTTTAGGTTCCATTAGAAAACCAATCATCATTAATCTTCATGTTCAGCTATTTGAGAACCAAAGGGGGGGCATGCTATACTGGACATAACGATGAGATAAAAGTCGTATCTGAATTTATTGAGGCAATGCTGGCCTAGATACTACATCATAAGGCGCATTTGCATACACAGATACTTCCATTATCGACAATTCATTCTGATCTGCCAGGGAGAGTTCATGAAAACATTCGTTGTAATATTATTGGCAACTATGAGCGCCGCTATTGGTGAAGTGTTAATGAGTTACGGGATGAAGAGGGGGGGCGAGGTAGACCTCACAGCTCCGTCCCAATGGATTGGACTAATACTGTCGGTTGTGCGCAATCCCTATGTGCTGATCGGGGTGGTTCTTCTTGGAATCTTTTTTTTCCTTTACCTTGCCTCTCTCTCGTGGGCAGACATCAGCTTTGTTATGCCGCTTACGGCAATGTCGTTCATATTTGCAGCATTGCTAGCTAAATTTGTGCTTAAGGAGGATGTCTCCTGGTTCCGCTGGATCGGGACTTTAGTTATAGTGGTAGGGATTGTCATTGTTGCATTGGATGATAAGCAACTGACAGGAGAACGAAAGATAGCACACGGTCTGCATGAAAACGGTCCGGTGAGTCAAAACACTTACGGGAATTGCAGGTGATTTATGTTCGAGTTGGAATAGTTTTTTTTGCGTTGTCTAGTTGACTGTGATTATGACGTACGTTAAGGTCATCGAAATTACGTTAATATTGATTATTCTAGCTGGAAGCTGTTATGCCATTTTTTCAATATTCTTAGTTATCCAATTTTTCAGACCGAAGGAATACAACATCAAATCCTCTTCCGTGCCCGTCTCTATCATCAAACCTCTGAGGGGGACTGATCCGGAGTTGCGCGAGAATATTGAGAGTTTTTGCAAGCAAGATTATCCGATATATGAGATTCTTCTTGGATTTACGGAGCCAAGCGACAGCGCAATTATTGAGGCTCGGGAGATAGCCGAGTCCCTGCCCGATCACAATATCCGCATCGTGGTAAGTTCCAAGGATATTGGGGCCAACAGAAAGGTTTCCAATCTGCAAGGACTCCTTGAAGCCGCCAAATATCCTTTGCTGGTAGTCAGTGACAGTGACATGCGGGTGGGTGCAGATTATTTAAAAAGAATCGTAGCTGAATATCAAAGCGATGAACGAATAGGTCTTGTCACCTGCCTTTATAAGATATCGGAACCGAGATCGTTGGGTGCTGCATTTGAGTCCCTGACAATAGCACTTGATTTTATTCCTTCAGTTATTGTTGCCAGGCGGTTGGAAGGCATCACTTTTGGTCTAGGAGCTTCCATGATTGTTTCGAAAGGGGCGCTCGAAAGTATCGGAGGTTTGCCTGCTATAGCTGAACACATTGCAGATGATTATCAACTTGGTAATAGGCTATGGAAGAAGGGATTTAAAATTGTTCTTTCCGACTATGTGATCGAAGATGTAGTAGGTCGTATGAGTTTATCGGAGCATATGATCCACCAACTCAGATGGGCCAGAACCAACAGGTCAAGCAGGCCAACAGGATTTCTTGGATATGGCATCACTCATCTGCTGCCATTTTCAGCTCTATTTGTCATTGTCAAAGGCCCTGACCCGCTCTCGCTATCGATACTCGGTATTGCAATTTTCATAAGAATCAGCCAGGCAATTGTCCTTCTTCAGAAGGTGGTATGCGAAATTAGATGGATAAAGTGGCTGATTCTTCTTCCTGTGAAGGATTTCCTAAGCTTTGGAATATGGATATGGAGTTTTCTTGGCACGAAGGTTTCATGGAGAGGTGAGAAATATGAAATTTTGAAAGGGGGTAAGATCAAAAGAATAAGACCTATTAACTCGGGATTTTGAAGCCGCCGGGATCAACAAAGGTTGAGAAGCACTTTTTCATTTCCCGCGAAATTTCGGCGAAGTCCGGTAAACACCCTGCTGACTCTGGCTAACGGGTCCGGGCCGAATGCGAACCCTTATGTCTTCATCTCGAACTATTGGTGCCTCCGGAGATTCTTCCATTGTGCCCAGAGGCCGCGGCCCTCAAATCCCTGCCAGACAAGCAGCCCAATGATACTGACTGAAACATCTTTCAGGCGTTGAACGAGCGACAATGCAAGTCCAAGAGGAGGGGAGATCCCGAAAAGCATCCCCATCGTCATATAAGCTGCTTCCTGGGCGCCCAGCGACGCCGGCATGATAAAGGCTACTGCGCATGCCATCTGGGTGAGGCTCTCAATAATAAAAGCCTCCTGCCATGTAATGTCGTGCCCCATAAATCGCATGGTCAGCCAGACTTGGGTGACACCCGGCATCCATGCGATGACATGAAGAAGAATTGCGAGCGACAATCGTCGGCCATCGGCATACAGCTCCCACACTTTATTGTGAATGCTCACATTTTGGCCGCCAGGAGTTCCGCCGCATTTCCCGACCAACTTCGAAACTGCTTTATCCGCAACTCTCAGTAACCCCCAGCGCTGTGCCAGAAGAAATACGATCAACATAGCGGAGATTGCAGCTAGACCGCGGATCGCCCAATGTATGCTGCCATTATTTCCTCCCTGCGTTAGCAGAATAAAAATTCCTGCCAGGACGAAGAAAAAGAGGCCCGCTGCTTCCAGAGTTTTATCCGCTACTGTAACGGCAGTGGTGATGCTCGCGTCGCATCCGCGCGCTACCAGCAGGCGGATGCCAACGATGTCCCCTCCGACTACGGCCGACGGCAGCAGATAGTTGATAGACTCTCGGATCCAGCGAGTAACGAACAGCTTCCGTATAAATCCCAGCGGCTCCGAGCGAAAAAGCGTCAGCCACGCAAAGCTGTTAATAGCAACACCCAAAAAATAGATTGCAATGATAATCCCCAACTTCCAGCCTAGTCGATGCAAAGCTTCAACTACGGCCGAGAAGTTATGGTAAGCGATGAGGGAGGCGCTGATACCGACTCCAACCAGAAACGCGAGCGCGACTCCGAATCGAACAGTCTTGCTCCGCCGGTCGGGTTTGCACGTATCTGCCCCTCGGGGTTCGCTGTTTTCGTCAGGCTGTGATGTCACAAACATGCCAGCTTAAATTTCATTGACTTCATCGTTCAGATTTTAGCACGCTTCCTTTGCCACGGCAAGCCACAACAATAGTAAAGTACACCGATTACGTTGAATCGTTGTATAATACTATATGAGGGAAGTTGGATAATGAAAGTGTCTGGAAGAAGTAAGCTGTTTATTGTATTTGTGGTGCCACTATTATTGGGTGCGATTTATGCTGGATATGTGTGGGAACAGGGCAACTTCCATCCGATTACAGAGGGAGAGGCTTACAGAGCCGCTCAGATGGATGGAGACGAACTTAAGAACTGTATAGAAAAATATCACATCAAAAGCATTCTAAATCTTCGGGGTAAGTATTTAGAAGAGAAATGGTATATCGAAGAAATGAAGGTCAGCTCGGCACATAACGTAAGACATTATGATATAGATTTATCGGCTTATCGTGAGCCGACTCTGGAGGAGATGCAAATTCTAATCGGGCTTTTCAAGGCAGCGCCTCGTCCTATATTGATACATTGTCAGGCTGGAGCAGACAGGTCCGGACTGGTAGCGGCAATGTGGAAAGTGATCGTTGACAAACAATCCAAGATAGAGGCTAAAAAACAGCTATCTATGCTGTACGGGCATATGCCGATAGGTCCGGCTTCTGCCATGGACAAGTTTTTTGAAGATTGGCTCCCAAAATCGACACTTGTAAAACAATAATCCAAATGCTATTTCGTTCCGGCTTTAGTACGTGTCCAAGTCGTTGATCCACCGAAGAGTGATATGCCGATAAAGCCCCTCACATTCAATTGATCCGGTGAAATAAGTGTCAGTTTACCGCTGTATATCTTGCCGTTTTCCGAGTTGTATATTTTCCCGTCCTTCCATAAATTATCATCCGTAAACACAAAGTCAATCAGTATCGGCGAGCCGATGAGAGGCTTTTTTCTTAATTCTAGATTCGGGTTGTTGTGATCGAGTATGGGCGTGCCCGGCACTCCTTCTTTTGAACCAGCTTCATAAGTCGCTTCCTTCAACCAGACGATTTTGCCGCAGTATTTTGTGCCGCACTTATAGATTTCTATCCTGGCGTCTTTTTTAGCGGTGTTCCATACCCCTAGAATATCGTCCGGACCCGCAGCAAGGACAAATGTTGCGACAAGCAATACACTTGTGAGAACTATATACATACACTGCTTCATAGCGCCTCCCTATATCTAACAATTCATTCTCTTCCTCTACATTCTAAGCCAAAAGTACCGCATGTCAATATGCGATTTGCACTGTTACACATTACACATTTACTATCTTGTAATCGCAAGCTTTTAGAACTATGCTACTATGAGGGATTTGTTTTCAAAGTTATCGAATTTATGGACAGGAGGCATTCATGAAATTGTATCAGTGGGAATACAACTTAGGACAAGGCTGGTTACCGAAACTTCTTTTATTAAGTCTGCTTCTGACCGGTACCCTTTGGGGGCTGGGAATTGCTGCGGCCCAGGCTGAAGGTGATACATCGTCAGTTCCTCTAGACAAATTGCAGCCCTTGATAAGCTCTGACAGTCCGGCATATCGTACTCCCAGGGCCGGAGAAGGATTCAGGACTGAATTATTCGGACGAGAAATTACGGTTCAGCCCTCAGACAGGCGTTCGGTTACCGCAGTTGATTTTGGCGTGCAGGCTAATCTACCTGGAGCGGACAATAGGGGCATCATTCCCTTTGGCGCACTTTATTTATGGCGGCATCCGGATGAGCAAAGCCTCCTTCGAGCAGATATTGTAGGATTGTACAATGATATCTTTTGGGCCAAGTCCTCTTCGAATATGGGGCATTTCGAATGGGTCCTTACATTTAATAACTACACCCTTCCCTTTTCTCAATATGAGCTGGTTGACGGCAAAGCTGTCAAATCCGAGGAGTTGATCTGGGGATACGTCAGGCCGGGATTCGGCTTCGGATACCGCCAGAAAGTGTCTCCGGGTCATCAGGACAACATGCTGGCCATTGATCTGACTATTGAGCCGGGCTTTCTTTTCTTTGGCAAAGGTTCAAACGCTGCATCTAATTTTATCCTACCTAAAGACACTTTCGAGCTTCGCGAACATCTACAGGTCAGAATGGACGCCTTGGAGCGGAACCTGTTGTCCTTGCCTCACAATGGATTTGCGGCGGGCGCCGACCTGATTAATGCCAACCGCACAAACTGGAAGAATTGGGGCTTAAACGGCTCAGAGACGGACGGGAGGGAATACCTTTCGGCCAGCGGTTATATATTGGGAGCGGGAGCAGTTCCTGGCATCGACAGCGACCGGCACCGCCTTCTGGGTTCTCTACATGGAGGGATTGGCAGCGATCTCGACCGGTTCTCTGCGACTCGTATTGGCGGCGGGGTCCTCACTATGGGAGAAGAATATGGCTCCACATGGCGGCCAGTCCTTCCTGGTTCTATCATCCAAGAATACTTTCCAAAACACTATATAGTTGCTGTCGGCGAGTACAGATGGGAAGCCCTCTTTTTCACCTATCTGAGCTTCGATGCATCGTTAGGATGGCTTGACCGACTGCGCCAGACAGGTCTGAATTTAACCGATACAACTTCAAAAAACGAAACCTTCGCCTCACTGGGAGGCCGATTGACTACGGGGTTTTTCTTTGATACCCGCATGCAGCTCTCCTATAATTACAATTTTTCGGAGATTCGAGACGGCAAGCATGGCGGGCACGAAATCCTACTGCATTTTTCGCGGGATATTTGAGGACATTTAAGAGTGTCTATTTCAATCCTCCT
>Ga0181523_10001972_pt1 | contig 20818 bp, 15 predicted proteins | sample PEATcosm2014_Bin_43_FD_119752 | JGI IMG/M metagenome (GOLD analysis project Ga0181523, IMG submission 119752) | Peatland microbial communities from MTU Mesocosm Facility, Houghton, MI, USA - PEATcosm2014_Bin05_30_metaG | ecosystem: Environmental > Terrestrial > Soil > Wetlands > Peat | place... | reverse complement strand
GGCGGAGAACGTCCCCAGCAGCTCTTTGTCGGCCAGATAGGCTGCCGATCCAATGCTCAGCATGGAGTGTTTTCCCGCGACCGGTCCGTCGGTTTCTATATCCGTGCTGACGTAGATCTCACGTAATGATGATTCGCTCATGGTTTGCGATGACAGATTGGAGCCGACAAACATGTCCACAAATCTCCCAATTGCAAGCGGTTGGACAGAGTAGCCCTTATTCTCAACTAAATCAAGGTCAAGCTCTTGCAGCGTGAGTATGATCAATCATTACAACAAGCAAACCGCGTTCCATCAGTTGAAGCAAACAGGCGATTACACTCAAAACCCCGGTCACAGGGTCAATGAGTGTAATCGAGATCTTTCGCCAACTACCGCAGGATTCTTATAGCGTCGTTGTCTCCGAGTTGACGAACGTGTTCCCACCGCATCAAGGCGAGACTACTGTCCATTCAACTGGAAAACTACGTTGATGCGCGTTTCGATTTTCACAGGTTGGCCGTTCAGCAGATAGGGCCTGTATTTCCATTGCTTGACCGCCTCAATAGCTGCAGGAGCAAGCATAGGATGACCAGAGACAAGAGATGCATCCTCGACATCTCCATGTTTGTCGACCACCGCGCCGATAACAACCCGGCCCTGAACCCTGTGCTTCAGTGCATTTTCGGGATATTGCGGCGGAATTTTCTTGGTAAGTAAGCCGGTCGAAACAAGTGATGACACAAATATCGGCAACGGGTCCGAACTGGGACTGCGATATAAACTCGGCCCGGGGGTGTGCGCCGCGTCGGTAGAATCTAAGCGCTCGTCGGCGTTCATCACGCATTCTGGGTTTGGCTTATCGTCCCGGAATGAGATCCCTCGAAGCGAACTCGCTGCCATATCTAGATCTTCGGGCGACTTAGCCATGATGGTTTCACCGATGAAGTACCCTCGGAATATCGTAAAAGCCAAAGCGACATACAGAGTGCCGTCGCCGCTTGCCTGCTTGTAGTCTGCGCGAAAAAAATGCTTTGCCCCGTAGTCCAGGGCGAAAGCATCTTTAAGCATTTCCCCTGTTTTTCTGATCGAGATTAATTTGTCCGTGAGCAGCATCGGAAACGAATTGCTGAAGGGTCGTGGCGTAAACAGCGTCGTGGGCGGTCAGGCTCAGTCTGTTCTTGAAAGGCCCTCCTCGGTACTGCTCAAGCGTCAGCAGGATAAGCGACACCCTAGAACTGTGGGTAGCTTTCAAATCTCCGGCAACAGCCTGAGTGGTCAAGTGCCAACCGTCAGGTATGACGAACGAAAAACCAAAGCACTCGTTCGAGTAAAAATTGTTTGCAAGGCTGCCATTCACGGCGATTTGGACTGGATCACCATGAAGGCGCTGGAGAAAGACCGAACGCGGCGCTACGGAACGCCCTCGGAGCTGGCCGCCGACATTACCCGGTATCTGAACCATGAGCCGGTTGTGGCGCGTCCGGCGAGCACCGGGTATCGCCTGCAAAAATACGTGCGCCGTCACCGCGTCGGAGTGGCTGTCGTAGCAGGACTGGTGATGCTGCTCGCGGCATTCGTGGCGATGCAGAGCGTACAGTTGCGCCGCACAACGCGCGAGCGCGACCGCGCCACGCGCATCACCGATTTCATGACCAGCATGTTCAAGGTGTCGGACCCCAGCGAGGCGCGAGGCAATAGCATTACCGCGCGTGAAATCCTCGACAAAGCATCGAAGGACATTGACACCGGGCTAGCCAAGGACCCGGAAACACAGGCGCAGATGATGAATGTCATGGGAGACGTGTACCAGAACCTCGGCCTCTATCCCCGCGCACAGGCGCTTGATCAGCAGAGCATGGAAATTCGGCAGCGTGTCCTCGGGCCGCAGCATCCCGACACAATGAACTCGTTGAACAGCTTGGTCTCTGCTCTGGGGTACGCAGGCCACCTCGCCGCAGCGGAAAAGTTGATTCGAGACAACCTCCCTATCGCCCGCCGTGTCCTCGGGCCGGAACACCCGCAAACGCTAAAGTTGACGAACAACTTGGCCGGCACTCTTGATCTCGAGGGCCACTACGCCGAAGCGGAGAAGATAGGCCGGGTAACGCTCGACGCCCACCGCCGTGTCTTCGGACCGGAGAGTAGAGAAACACTATTTTCGATGAACAACTTGGCGGTTGCCCTGGTTCGCGAAGGCCGCCTCGCCGATGCGGAGAAGTTGTGGCGAGAAATGCTCGACATCCAGCGCCGTACCCTCGGGCCGGAGAATCCACAGACAGTTGATTCGATGAACAACTTGGCGAATGTTCTGGGTGAGGAAGGCCACTTCGCCGATGCGGAGAAGTTCGGTCGGGAAACGCTCGACGCCCGGCGCCGTGTCCTCGGGCCGGAGCATCCGGAAACACTAATTTCGATGGGCAACTTGGCCAACACGCTGTCGAACGAAGGCCACTACGCCGAAGCGCAGAAGATGTTTCGGGAAACACTCGACATCATGCGCCGTGTCCTCGGGCCGGAGCATCCGGCAACGGTTCAGGCCGTCTACAACCTAGGTTGTGCCGTGGCGCACACGGGAACTCACACGGAGGCACTGTCGCTTCTGCGCGAATCAGTCGACCTCGGTCTGCCTCCAAGCCAAGCGCTCCAAATGGAAAAGGACCCCGATCTCAAGTCCCTCCACGGCGATCCGCGCTTCGACGCCCTCGTTGCCCACGCCAAAGAAGTCGCCCAATCAAAGAACGCGGCCGCGCAGAAACAGAATTGACGCAGAGACACCCGGCATTTTTACCCGCGCTGGCTGGAATTCAGTAAAGTGTTGTAATCAGGCGATTTCACTCATTGAGAATTGGCTGATCCGGGTCAATGAGTGTAAGCGAATTACGCCAATTGGTTTCCGCGAGGTGCCGTGCACGAGTTCAGCCCACTACCGAGTGGGTACTTCAGGGCTAAACGCTATCAAAACAGACTCCCGGTTCTTCGACGTACCTCGCGATGTTCGCACGAATCTCGGAGGCACTTTGAATCATCAGTTATTAGCGTGACTCGCCTCTCCGCGAAATGTAAAACCTTTACAGGCTAGGCGAAGAAAGGAGCACATCATGCCTATCCCTCTGATCTGGGGCATAACTGTCGCCTTCGGTTTTCTTGCATGGGGCGTTTTCGCCGCGCAATACATTTGGCCGGCGATAAGCAAACGGGAACGCGCAGAAGCACTCAGGCCGATCCTCGTGCTGCACGGGTTCAGGTACATCGGTCTCGCAGTCTTGATCCCCGGCGTCGTTTCTCCACAATTGCCCGCCACTGTATTCGCTCGCGGACTCGCCTATGGCGATCTGGTAGCCGCGACCTTGGCCCTCATCGCGCTCGCCGCTCTCAGAACCAGATTGGCCGAACCTCTGGTCTGGATCTTCAACATTATTGGGACTGCCGACCTGCTGAATGCTTTTTACCAGGGTAACCGCCTCGCGCTTGCGGACACGCCGGGATTGCTGGGCGCTGATTATATCATCCCAATCTTTGGAGTCCCTCTCCTCCTGGTCACCCATGTTCTTGCGTTCAGGTTGCTTACGCGGAAAGAGGCCGCCGCGCCCTTGCGTGTTGTGCGCGGTGCAGCTTAAGTCGGACCGCGCATTGGTTTCGCGACGCTCATCACGGTGACTTTTTCAACACCCACAGGCGATTACACTCAAAACTCCCTCCGGGCAGCGGCAATGAGTGTAATCGGGATTTTTCGCCAACCATCATTTTGAGCCACCGCCAACCCCATCGCTTTCATTGACTTGCCTCAGGTCAGGCCGTAGAATTTCCGCCCAATGATCGGCCAGACCATCTCCCACTATCGCATCGTCGAAAAACTCGGCGGCGGCGGGATGGGTGTCGTCTATAAGGCCGAGGACGTGAAGCTGCACCGTTTCGTTGCCCTGAAGTTCCTGCCCGATGAAGTCGCCAGGGACGCGCAAGCTCTTGCCCGCTTCCAGCGCGAAGCGCAAGCCGCATCCGCTCTGAACCATCCCAACATTTGCGTAGTGCACGAGATTGACGAGCGCGAAGGCCGGCACTTCATCGTCATGGAGCATCTCGATGGCATGACGCTGAAGATCCGCATCGCCGGGCGTCCGCTGGAAACGGAATTGATTCTCTCCCTCGCCATCGAGATCGCTGACGCTCTCGAAGCGGCCCACGCGGAAGGCATCGTCCACCGCGACATCAAGCCCGCCAACATCTTCGTCACCAGGCGGGGCCACGCCAAGATTCTCGACTTCGGACTGGCGAAGGTCACCGAAAAGCATGGCTCGTCGGGCGGGGACACTGCGACCATGGCGACATCCGATCAGCTGACTAGCCCCGGCGCGATGCTGGGGACGGTCGCTTACATGTCGCCGGAACAGGTGAAGGCGAAGGAACTGGACGCGCGCACGGATCTGTTCTCCTTCGGAGCCGTGCTCTACGAGATGGCGACGGGGAAGTTGCCGTTCGAGGGCGCGAGTTCGGGAGAAATCTGCGGAGCGATCCTTCACCAGGAAGCGGCCACGATTTTCTCGTTGAATCCCAATGTCGCAGCCGGACTGGAGCCGATCGTCCGCAAGGCGCTGGAGAAGGATCGCGAGTTGCGTTATCAACACGCTTCCGACATGCGTGCCGACCTGCAGCGGCTGAAACGGGACACAGAGACGGGGCGGTTTGCTGCGGCGAGTTCTGGGACCGTGCCCGCTGCCCAGGATACGGGCGCTGCTCATGTGGGAACAGCCGCCTCCGCCGCGGATCGTGTGGGAACGGGCACTCCTGCCCGTCCAGGCCGAGCCTATTTCGGAAAAAAGCTCGGCTGGATTCTGGCTGCCGTCGTGGTGATTGCGGCGGCGGTCGCCTCCGGCCTCTACTACCGCTCCCACCAGCAAAGCAAACGCCTCACCGACAAAGACACCATCGTGCTCGCCGACTTCGCCAACAGCACGGGCGATACGGTCTTCGACGACACGCTCAAGACGGCGCTTAGCGTATCGCTGAGTCAGTCCCCGTTCCTGAGCGTGCTCTCGGACAGCACAGTCAGCAAGACGTTGAAGCTGATGACCAGGCCACCCGATACCAAGCTCACGCCCGGCGTAGCGAGGGAGCTTTGCCAGCGGGCGCGCAGCAAGGCGTACGTTGCCGGGTCGATTGCCAGTCTGGGCAGCCAATACGTGCTCGGGTTGAAAGCGGTGAATTGCCAGAGTGGGGACGCACTGGCGCAGGAGCAGGCAACGGCAGCAAGCAAGGAAAAAGTGCTGGATACACTGGGCGGGACAGTATCAAAGCTGCGCGCCGAGTTGGGCGAGTCGCTGGCTACGGTGCAGAAGTTCGATGTTCCGCTGGCCGAAGCGACCACGTCTTCGCTCGAAGCCCTGAAAGCGTACACCCTGGGCAGAAAAGCTGATCGCGAGAAAGGCCCCTCCGCAGCCCTAACTTACGATCAGCGTGCTATCGAGCTTGACCCGAATTTTGCCATGGGCTACGCGGAAGTGGGCGACGATTACGCCAATCTCTCCGAATTAAGGCGGGCCAGCGACTACTACACCAAGGCATTTCAGTTGCGCGAACATGCCAGCGAGTGGGAAAAGCTCCACATTACCGCTAATTACTATCTGAATGTAACGGGAGAACTGGATAAAGCCGCCCAGACGTTTCAGGAGCAGGTTGCGAGCTACCCGCGTTACTGGTCAGCCCACGGCGATTTGGGCGTTGTGTACGTTGAGCAGGGACAGTATGAGAAGGCTGCCGAGGCGCTTCGTAAAGCCCTCCGCGTCGCCCCGGGTGTTGGCACATCCTATGCAAACCTTGGCAACAGCCTGCTCTGCCTGCAACGCTTCGACGAGGCGCGGCAGATCCTCCGAGAGGCGCAGACCCGGAAACTGGATGACTTCCTGCTCCACAATGCTCTCTACGCTCTTGGCTTTCTCAGCTCGGACTCCGTAGCGATGGCGGAACAGCAACAGTGGTTTGCGGGCAAGCCCGAAGAAAACCAAGGGCTTTCGCTCGCATCCGACACCGAAGCGTACGGCGGTCATCTGGGCAAGGCGCGGGAACTGACCAAGCGGGCTGTGGACTCCGCCATCCGCGCCGATAGCAAGGAGGCCGGAGCAATATGGCAGGAGAATGCTGGTATCGCACAAGCCGCTTATGGCAACGCCACAATGGCCCGGCAGTCAGCGGCAGAGGCCTTGAAACTTGTTCCCACGAGCCAGGGCGTGCAGGTCGAAGCCGCGCTCGCCTTTGCCATGGCGGGCGATACCGCGCGAGCAGAATCGTTAGCACAGAATCTGAACAAGCGCTACCCGCTGGACACGCAGGTGCAGTCGCTCTGGCTGCCCGCGATTCAGGCACAGTTGGCGCTAAACAAAAAGAACCCGGCTGCTGCCGTGACTGCCCTGCAAGCCGCTGCTCCGCCCATCGAGTTCGGGCAAATTGCGTTCGCCGAGAATATTTCCTGCCTCTATCCGACGTACATTCGCGGCGAAGCGTACCTGGCAGCCGGACAGGGCAAAGAAGCCGCCGCCGAGTTCCAGAAACTTCTCGACCACAGCGGCATCGTCTGGAGCTGCTGGACGGGAGCGTTGGCGCATCTGGGCGTGGCTCGCGCCAACGCGCTGCAAGCCGGCTACGGCCATGTGGGGACGGGCGTCTCGCCCGTCCAGGCGGAGCAAAGCTCCGCAGCTGATCGCGATGCCGCCCGCGTCCGCGCCCTAGCCGCCTACAAAGACTTCCTCACCCTCTGGAAAGATGCCGATCCCGACATCCCCATCCTGAAAAAAGCCAAGGCCGAGTACGCGAAGCTGCAGTAGCCGCAAAAGCGATATAGGCCGTGCCTTAGATGTTTAGCGTTTTCGATCAACTTCCGCTAACAGGCGATTTCACTCATTGCCCCGGACGGGGACTGCCGGAAACCTCAATGAGTGTCATGGGGATGTTACGTCAATTGACCCTTTGAGCAATCTCCAACCCCACGCCTTTTCATTGACTTGCCCGTTTCAGGGACGTAGGATTCTGCTCCAGTAATCGGCCAAACCATATCGCACTGCTATTGTCGCGAAGATCAGCGGCGGCCTGATGAGCGTGGTCTACAAAGTGAGGATGTCAGAACTCGGTCGCGTTGTGGGTCTCAAGTTCCTGCCGAAGGCTGTCCCTTGCACGGTTACGCAAAGCACGGAGTATCGTCTTGCCTACCGGTTCTTGCTGGGTGAATTGAAGAGGAGAGAACTTATGCAAGTGCGGAAAGCCTTGAACTGTCTTTTGGTCGGAACGTTCGTTGCGTGCACGACGTGCGTGTCCATTGCAGCTCAGTCAATTTCATCTTCTTCGAAGGCAACCTCAGCACCGGCGGCGGTCGAGGGTGCATCCGGATATAACCAGCCGCCGAAAAACATTCTGGACGTGATACACGCGCCCTCACCGCCGGTTCCCAAGGTGAGCCCGACACAGGACACGATTCTTCTGGTGTCGCGGCAGGACTACCCGTCGATTTCCCGGGTGGCGACACCTTTCTTGCGCCTTGCCGGCGCGCGCGTAGAGCCAAAGAATCACAGCAAGCACGATACTCCAGGCGGGTACGGCATCACGCCATGCGCCAGGAACTTCGAATTGGTGCACATCGCCGATGGCGCACAAATCCATGTCGCGCTTCCCGCGGACGCGTGCCCGGGCGATCCAATCTGGGCCGCGGATGGAAAACGATTTGCCTTCGCGAATATCGCTCCCGAGTCGGTCGAGCTCTGGATCGGCAATGCCAAGACCGGCGAAGTGCGTCGCGTACCCGGAGCGCGTCTCAACCCCATGTTCGACGACGAGATGGAATGGATGCCGGACCAGAGAACGCTTTTGGTCAAGCTGGTGCCGAAAGGAATGGGAAATCCGCCGCCCGAACCGATCGTGCCGATTGGCCCGAGCATCCAAGAGACCGAAGGCGAAAAAGGACAGAGCAGCACCTACGAAAACCGCGACACGCTCGGCAGCAAGCACGACGAGGATCTTTTCGATTACTTCGGGGCGTCGCAACTCGCCTTGGTTGACGCGGCCACCGCGACCATCACGCCCATTGGAAAGCCGGCAAATTACGAATCGCTCGATCCTGCGCCGGATGGTCGGCACGTCCTCGTCACTGCGATTCACAAGCCCTACTCGTACGTCACCACTTACGATCGCTTCCCGAAGGAAGTCGAGGTCTGGGACGTATCACGGCCCTCCCACGTTCTCAGTCATACTGTCGCGTCACTTCCACTGGCGGATCGAGTTCCCATCCACGGCGTTCCGGTAGGTCCGCGTGATTTTTCCTGGCGTGCCACCGAACGGGCAACGCTTGTCTATGCGGAAGCCCTCGATGGCGGCGACTGGAATGTAAATGTTCCGGCTCGCGACAAGATCATGCTTGTGAAGGCGCCGTTTAGCTCACCCGCCGTCGAAATCACCCGCACCGGGCAGCGGTATGCCGGCTTCGCTTGGAGCGAACAAGCGAGCGTCGCTCTCCTCACCGAGTACGACAACAACCGGCACTGGAGAAAGAGCTTCGTCATCAATGTCGACGATCCGCAACAAAAGCTTCGCTTGCTTTGGGATCTTTCAACTGACGAGAGGTACAAGAACCCTGGCAATCCAGTGAGACGCCAGCTCGCAAATGGTTCCTGGGTGGTTCGCCAGGACGGTGATTCGGCCTATCTTGCAGGAGTCGGCTCTTCACCTGACGGGGACCGGCCGTTCCTCGATCGACTCAATCTCAACACGCTAAAGACCGAACGTCTGTTTCGCTGCGATAAGACTTCCTACGAACGATTTCTTTCCTTTGCCGGGGCGGACACCCAAAGTTTTCTTACCTGGCATCAATCGCCCACGGACCCGCCGAATGCGTTCGCCCGAACGCTTGGAAAATCGCTTGATGCGCCCGCCGGAGAAGCCATTTTTGATTCAACGAGCGTCGCGATCACCCACATTCCCGATCCCACGCCAGAGGTGCGCGCAATCAAGAAGCGGTTGGTCAAGTACAAGCGCGCCGACGGGCTGGACTTGTCTTTCACGCTCTATACTCCGCCCGGCTATCAGGAGGGCACGCGCGTCCCCACCATTCTTTATGCATATCCTCTCGACTACGCCGACGCTTCGACAGCCGGCCAGGTTGCCGGCTCGCAGGAAACCTTCACGCAGTTACGGCAATACAGACTCTTGCTCCTGGCGGGCTACGCAATCATCGACAACGCTTCGTTCCCCATCATCGGGGACCCGAAAAAAGCCTACGACACCTATATGGAACAGCTCGTTGCCGATGCGAAGGCTGCAGTGGATGAAGCGGTGCAGCTGGGCGTTGCCGACCCCGACCGCATCGGAGTCACCGGACACAGCCACGGCGCGTTAATGACCGCAAATCTGGTGGCTCATTCCGACTTGTTCCGGGCTGGTGTCGCGACGAGCGGCTCCTATAACAAAACGCTGACGCCTTTCGGTTTCCAGAACGAACGGCGATCGGTGTGGGAAGCAAACGATGTCTATCTGAAAATCTCCCCATTTTTCTTCGCCGACAAAATCAAGACTCCGTTGCTCCTCATGCACGGCGCCGAGGATGCAAACCCAGGCACAATACCGCTGCAATCCAACAAGCTCTACGAAGCGATCCGAGGCAACGGCGGTACCACTCGCCTGGTGATCCTCCCGCACGAGCCGCACTTGTATACCGCCATGGAGTCGAACGAACAGGAAGTTTACGAGATGCTTCGCTGGTTCGACAAATACGTGAAGAACGCGCCGCCGCGCCCCGTGGCCGGAGCCCATTAGGAGCCTCCAGCCATCGGAAAGCAAGCTACTTGTGCATAGAATGGGCGGGGGACTGGGAAAGAGATGAAGATGTGCCGCACCACGCTGGGACAGCAGTTTGGATAATTTACGAAACCAGGGCGATTACACTCAAGATCATGAAGTGCGGTTCCGGCTGCACAAAGCGGATTAGGGCCTAGTTGCTCACGGCTTTGCAGTTCTGCGTCTACAACAGCATGAGGATCATTCTCATTGCTGCCGCCGCAATGCTAATTTGTCCCTCGGCCAGAGCTTCTGAGTGTCGCACCGTTCCGAGGGACGATGCTCGATGGAAAGCTCTGGATCGCCGTTACGCAATCATTGAGACCGGCACTTTCAACAGAGATCCCAAGCTGCTCTTCAGTGTGTACTCGCCAGATTTCGAGGCCCACCGGTTCAATGCCCCTGGTCGCGTCGAGACACTGTAATGAAATTGTAATGATTAAAGGGCCAAATTCCCAAGGCGTAGGCTTCCCCCGCGCAGCTTCTAAACTCCCTTCAAGATCACATCAACATATGATCCTTGACACGGACCGTTACCCACCATTTTGGTAGCGTCTCGCCATGGAGGACCCAGCCAAAGTATCCGTCAATTGGAAAAGCGTTGCGGCATACTATGCCATCGCATGTCTGTGGTCGTGGCCTTTCTATTGGCGTCGGGACATCCTCAATCTTCCTGATACACCAATCACTTCCATCTCCAAGCTGCTGATCCACTGGGGACTGATGTGGGGACCCGGCATGGCTGCATTGGTGTGCATGGTAGCTTTCCGCAGCTCGCACCGTCGCGTCATCACTCTTGCGGGGAATTCGTGGGGTCGGAGCATCCTGTTCTACGCTGCGCCCTTTCTACTTCTAGCCGCCTTCCGAGGACATGTTTTGTACGGATACGACCGACCTGCTCTGATTGCTGCCTTTCCTATGTTTGTCTCCATTCTTGGAGAAGAGTTGGGATGGCGAGGCTTCCTTCAAGACGCGCTTCGGCCCTTATCGCCGGTCAAGAGGTTTGTATTGATTGGTGTGTTGTGGGAGTTTTGGCACTTCACGACTAGGACCACACACGGATGGTCTTCGTTGAGAATCGCGGTGACATTGTTGATTTCCTATTCCGCCGTGATTGTCCTCAGCTTCATCATCGGATACGCCACCGAACGCTCTCGCGCAGTGATGGTCGCTGTGTCGCTACATATGTACATCGACGTACTGCTGAACAACCTGGACTTGTACATTCCATTGCTGCTGGCCTTGCCAATATGGGCGTGGTTGCTGCTGACTTGGCCGAAGCCAACAGCCGTTCGGGGGAAGGTGTGATTGTGTTCCATCGCATGAGATCAAGATGATTGTCGCAACCAGGCGTTAGCGCTTAAAACCCCTCCGGGCGGGGTCAATGAGCGAAATGGGGATATTACGTCAACTGCGTCGGTGGGTTAACCGTAGGGGATTGCCGGTGACGCGATGTCTCAATATTGAACGGCCTTCTTAGCGCGCCATTTTCTCGCCTTCACCCGCTCCGACAACGTCTATCGCGCCGCTCAAAATTAACTCGGCATAAAGTCGCCGGACATCCGTGCGCTTCCAATTTTCCCGAGAGGGTCCACTCCAAAGGCGGCAACTGGGAAACGGCCTTTTTACCGTTTCCGACACGTAGTCCACAAGTTCACAATCCAAGGTCGCCGTGTAACTTTTGCCTGATTCGCGAATCTCATGTAAGCTCCTTTACCGTCTGTAAGGCCGCGATCATGAGCTCACGAACCGATAGCCGCAAATTCAAAGCCATCAGTCGGCGTGAGTTGCTGAAACTCGCACCGGTGGTAGCGCTGGGTGCCTTTGCCATCCCACGACTGCAGAAACCACTGCTCAAGACCGGCCTTGGCTTCAGCGACTGGGCCTCGGCAAGGCTGTTTCGCTCCGGCCATTTGGCACCCACATTTGCTGAGTCCGACCTGACCCCTTTCGATAAGTACCCGATTAATGATTACGACGTCGATGATCCTCAAGTGGATTTCGACAAGTGGACTCTCACGGTGACTGGTGAGGTGCAGAAGCCGGGTGATTACACTCTCGCGCAGATTCAGGCTTTGCCCAAGTTCACGCAAAACACACGGCATGTTTGCGTCGAGGGATGGGACGTAATTGGCCGGTTCGGTGGGGTGCGCCTCTCCGACTTCCTCAGAATGATAGGCGCCGACCCGACTGCTCGCTTCGTGACCGTCGAATGCGCGGACGACTACTACGAGTCGCTCGACATGATCACCGCCGTGCATCCGCAGTCTTTGCTCTGCTACGAAATGTACGGCAGGCCCCTGACCCGCGAACACGGCGCTCCGCTGCGTTTGAGCATTCCCACGAAGATTGGCTACAAGCAGGCAAAGTATCTCACTGACCTCAAAGTGAGCCATGTACTGGGAAAGGCCGGCTACTGGGAAGATCAAGGCTACTCCGAATTCTATGGTCTGTAGCCCGGTGAGATGACTATGGCCACCCGCGCAATAGCAATCGAAGACGTGAAGACGGGCGAAGCAACAGAAGCGGTTTACGAGCACCCTCTTGTGGTTCGCCTCTGCCATTGGGTGAACGCCGTAGCGCTGTTCGTAATGGTCGGCAGCGGACTGCAGATCTTTCGCGCTTTTCCGAGCTTCGGCGCAAAGATCCCACAAAAGGATCTTCTCAACTGGCCTAGAGCTTTCGCGCTCGGCGGATGGTTAGGAGGCGCGCTACAGTGGCACCTCACCTTCATGTGGATCTACATCGCGACCGGACTGCTGTATATCGGCTACCAGATCTTCAGCGGAAACTACCAGCAGGTGTTCTTTGTACGACGTGATCTCCCCGGCGTGTGGCCGATGGTGCGCCACTATTTCCTTTTCGGCCCCAAGCCGCCGACCAGGGAGGCCTACAACCCGCTACAGAAACATGCGTACACCTCTGCGATTGCGTTGGGCGCGTTGTCGGTGCTGACGGGTTTCGCAGTATGGAAACCGGTGCAGTTCTCGTGGCTGGCATGGATGATGGGCGGCTTCCACTGGGCACGGCTGTGGCATTTCCTGATCATGTGGGCGATGCTGGCATTCGTGTTCGGGCATCTGGTGATGGTGGTGCTCCATGGCTGGAACAACTTCGTCTCCATGTTGACAGGGTGGAAGAAGGACCCGGAATACCGATCAGAATAACAACCGTTTTTAACTGCAGTGCGTTTACGGTGAGGAACGATGCCGGAAGAAGTGACTTCGCTAGAACATCCAGCGAAACCATTCAACGAAGAGATGCTGATCCAGCGTATCCGGGATGGCGAGCATGATCTTTTCTACGAGCTAATCCGGCCGTACGAAAGGCGCGTGTACTCTACGGCCTTTGCCATTTTGCGCAATGAGGCGGATGCCGAAGACGTGGTACAAGAGGCGGTGCTGAAAGCTTTCAAGCACATTCGGCAGTTCCGTGCGGAGGCGCGATTCAGCACCTGGCTGACCCAGATCACTATCAACGAGGCGCGTATGTGGAGAAGGAAAGAACACGCCAACATTATGGAGCCGATCATTGACCGTCAGGACGAGGAAGGCAACTATACTCCCCGCGATTTTGCCGACTGGCGCGAGATCCCTTTGGAGACCCTGGAACGCAAGGAGATCCGGCAGAAACTGGCCGAAGCGTTGGCCGCGCTGGGAGAGAAGTACCGCGAAATTTTTGTCCTGCGCGATATGCAGCACTTGAGCATCGAAGAGACCGCCAATGCCCTCGGGATCTCAACCGCATCGGTCAAGACGCGCTTGTTGCGGGCGCGGCTGATGCTGCGTGATCTGCTGGCGCCGGGGTTCGGCGGTAGCTGGAGCACTAAGCTGTTTTTAGCTAAGGGGACGAAGCCATGGTAATCAGCTGCGAAGAAGTGTGGCGGGAGATTTCGAACTATCTCGAAGGTGAAGTCGATCCAAGCTTGCGCGCTGCCATGGAAGAGCATCTCCGTGGCTGCAAGCACTGCACAGCTGTACTCGACGGAACGCGCAATGTGGTTCAGCTCTACGGCGACGAAAGGATGTTCGAAGTGCCGCTAGGCTTCAGCCACCGTCTGCACCGGAGGCTGGAAAAGAACATGCCTGGTAACCGGCGAAGCTTTCTCGGATGGATGGTCGCTGCTGCAGCGGCAGTCCTGGTCGCCGGCAGCTTTGAGGTGGCCAGATCTTCCGTCTTCAGCCGTCCTGAACTGCGCTCCGAACATGCACAGCCTGGTACCGGCGTGCCCCCGGATATGATTGTGGTGGTTTCGGCGAATGGGAAAGCGTTTCACGTAGCTGGGTGTCCCTTCATCCACGACAAAGCACACATTCAGACCATCCAGGCCCGGGAAGCGCTGCGACAGGGGTACGCCCCTTGCGTGCGCTGCATGAAGAAGTATCTGACCGCCTAATCTCAGCTTGTGCTGATGCCAATCTTCAAGCCCTCCTTCGGAAAGACGCGTACATGGGGGCGCAGATTTTCTGGACTGGGGCTGAGGTGGAAGATTCAAGGTAGCCGGCGATATTGCCTGCACCAGCTACCCTGAAGTCGAACTTGACGAACGCAGGCGCGGGCTAGTTCTGTTTCATGCTGTCGTCGTGCTTCATGGTATCGTCGTGTTTCATGTTCTTCATGTCGTCTTTTTTCGTCTTGTCCTTCTTGGCTTTCTTGGACTTCGCGTCCTTCTTTGTGTCATCCTTCTTCATCTGATCGTTCTTCATCTGGTCTTGCTGCATGTCGTCGTGCTTCATATTGTCCTGCTTCGTGGTATCGCTGGACTGCGCAAAAGCCGCAAAGGAAATAGCCAGAAGACACATTGCTATCAACCTGCGAATCATCTTGTTCATGAACTCTTCTCCTATTCACGTTCGAATTGACGCCGAGGAACTTGGGTGCACATATGGGATGTGAAGCGCCATGAAAAGTTACAGTATTCCCCAACCCAACGTCTTGGGCTGAGCCTCGTTTTGAAATTCCCTGCCAACTCCACTCCCGAAGTTGAAACTTTTGCTCCTTTCGGCACTCCAATCTGGCAGCCCACGGTAGTCCGTACCAAAGAGGGGAAACGAGATGACTGCATATCCTTCGATCCGCGCTGGTCTGGTTCTCTTGGGATCGCTTCTTGCCACTACGGCCTGCAACGCCAAAGCAGGCACCGCCGCCCCGCTTCCCGCGCCCGTTCTGGATGCCCCGCGAGCCGCCACATCCGGTCAACAGACCGCGGTCGTCGCCGGCGGATGCTTCTGGGGAATCCAGGCTGTCTTTCAGCACGTGAAGGGCGTGATCAGCGCGACCTCCGGCTATTCCGGAGGCTCTGCCAAGACCGCCAAATATGAGATCGTCAGTACCGGCGAAACCCGTCACGCCGAGTCGGTAGAGATCGTGTACGACCCTTCGCAGATTACCTACGGTGAGTTGTTACGGATCTTCTTCTCCGTGGCCCATGACCCCACGCAATTGAACCGCCAGGGTCCTGACGAAGGAACGCAATACCGCTCCTCAATTTTCTACGTCAACGATGAACAGAAGCGCATTGCCGAGGCTTACATCACCCAGCTCGACAAAACCGGGATCTTTCCCCGTCGGGTGGTGACCAAGGTGGTGCCCCTGGAGGCCTTCTACCCCGCCGAGGCCTATCACCAGAACTATGCTGCCCTGCATCCCAGCCAGCCCTACATCATGTACAACGATGCTCCCAAGGTCGAGCACCTTCGCCAGGAGTTCCCTGATATCTACACCGGAAAGTAGGAGAGAGAGCTATGTTCAACTCCGATCTCGACCGCGAAGGCTCCACAAACGTTCGTCGCCGTGTCTTCTTGACCGGCGCCACAGCGGCCATAGGCGGCCTGGTGTTCTGGCAGTGGAAAGAACCGCACGTTCTGGAAGCCGCTGCTGCCGCCGCCACCGAGCCCAAAGAAGTCACGATCGTTCTCTTCTCTGACGCCGGGCAGCGCTTGAACAAAGTCAGCGTCGCTAGGATCATTAAGACCGCAGCCGAATGGCGCAAACAACTCCCTTCCGGAGTTTTCGACATCACGCGCAACGCCGACACCGAAATCGCCTTCTCCGGCAAATACTGGAACCAGCACGACAAAGGAATCTACCGCTGTATCTGCTGTGACAATGCGCTGTTCGACTCGGCCACCAAATTCGACTCCGGCAGCGGCTGGCCCAGCTTCTGGGCGGCCATTGCCACCGAGAACGTCCGCGAGATTCGCGATACAACTTATGGCATGGTTCGCACCGCGGTTTCCTGTACCGAATGCGATGCCCACCTAGGCCACGTCTTCGACGATGGCCCTGAGCCCACGCACCTTCGCTACTGCATGAATTCTGCGTCGCTGCGCTTCGTGAAGCATTCCTGATGGGGTGCGAGTGAACGCCGTCGCGTACTCCACTTCACAAAATGTTTAGATCACATCCCCTGTGAGTCCCCGCTTGCTTGTGCTCGGACGAGTGCTACGGGACACTCGCCTCGCAGCTTGGCGGCAATCTCGCCAGGCGGTAGGGGCTTGCTGAAATAGTATCCTTGTATCTCGTCGCAATGATGTGTCCGCAAGAATGACATTTGCGCTTCCGTTTCGACCCCCTCGGCACTCACTTTGAGGTTCAGGCTTTTCGCCATGCCGATGATCGCGGTTGCGATCGCGCCATCATCAGGATTCACGGCAACATCCCGAACAAACTGCGGCGAAACAAAGCGTCGTGGGAAGCTGTCTCCTTGAACTAGAAAGCCGTCCGTTGCATGTTAGCCTTCAGCGCGTCGTCGATCCGCGAGATCGATTCATTTAGATGAGCGCGCGTTTCCAGCGTCATTGTCACTCCAGGTTTGGCAAGGGTCGCCCGCAGCTGAGTACGCAATACAGTAAGGTTCTGCCGGGCAAGCGTCTGCGCGTCCTCAGGCACTGTCGCATCGTGCAGCACCATGGCGACCAGCTTGCGCAGGTGAGCACGCTGCAGCGAGCGCCTATAGCTGTCGATGTTCAGCGATGTTCCCGGGGCCTTGGCTTCCGCCCAGATGGAATCCTGCAACTCCGCGAAGAGCAGGCCTACGCTGAATGCACCGGCAGGTTCTTTCGCCGATACTTCGGAGTCCAGAATCCGGCTCAGCACAACGGGGTGATACAGGCGGTCGAGCACCGTGGTTTGCAGCTTGAGCACCATGTCGTGGATGGGCACATCGAAGCGCGTCTTGCCCAGCGCCGCAAAATCCGTGAAGTCGGTGAAGCGCGGGCTGGCGAGCTTGTTCAGCAATTGAGGTGAGAAGTGGAACGCCGACGGCGAAAACAGATGTTGGCGGAGGAGTTCAAGCGCTTCTTTTTGTTTTGAGGCAAGGACGGGTTGGAAGGGCACGCGATGGCCGGCGTCGCCAACGTGGTCGCGGTAGTGATAGACGCCTCCGATATATTTGGAGGCAAGAACCATGCCATAACCTTCCTGGCCGAACGCCACGTCGAAGCTGCGGCGAAGAACCTGGTAGCCCTCGCCAGGTTTTTCGAGCTTCGTCTCCATATTCGCCAGGACTTCGTCGGCCAGCTGCACGCGATGTGCGTAATACTTCAGCGGATCGGTGCCGAAGTCAAAACGGTTCACCAGCGGATCCATATCAAACGGGCCTTCCCCGATGCCGGCATCCTCGTCTGTGTCGTAAGCCAGCAGCGGGTCCGAGGCGCGGGAAGCGATCTTGCGCAGCTCGGGCAATTCCGCCTCCGGCGTGGCTGCGTCAATCGGCTTGTAGGCATACTCGATGGCCCAGTAGTCGTAAGGTCCGAGTGTGGTTTGGTGGTATTGACCTTGCTTGGCTCCATGCAGCGCGATGTTGGTTGGGATGTAGTCCATTACGGAGCCGGTCAGGCCCTCACGCGCGGTCAACTCAGCATCCTGCGCCTGCTCCAGAGTGTGAATCGTGCTGGCCCGGAAATTGTGGCGCAGGCCGAGCGTGTGGCCCACTTCGTGGGCCGCGATTTCTACCAGAAAATCGTGAACGAATTTCTGCGCTTCCGGTCCATCCGGATCCATCCCGCGCGATAGCAACAGATCGAAGGCAAACTCCGCATCCAGCGCAGCGCCCAGCGCGAAGTCGCAAAAATCTGACGGACCGCTGTTCCACGGGGCGAGAAACGGTTTCCGCGCCTGCTCCTGCCAGGGCATCCCCGCCGGAACGATGAACTCATCGACTTGCCGCCGCATAAAGCGCGTCATGCCGGCATCAAAGCGAATGTCGGCGTCGTAGAGTTCGCCCGTGAGCGGGTTGGCGCGGCTGGGGCCTTCGGCAAATCCAGGGTCGGGGTAACCGGTAAACCAGCGAAGGGTGCTGTAACGCACATCGGCCGGATCCCAATCGGCGTCGTCTGGCTGCTGTTTCACTTCGATGGCATCCTGAAAACCGATGCGTTCGAAAGCCTTGTTCCAGAGCAGGACGCCTTCGCGGATCGCATCTCGGTATTGCACTGGAATCGTGTTTTCCATCCAGAATACGATGGGCTGCTTGGGGCGTGAGAGCGCGGCGGAAGGGTCCTGCTTTTCAAGGTGCCAGCGCTGGATGTAGCGTCGGCTGGTCTCGAAGCTCGCGTCGCTCGTACTGTAATCCTGGAACTGGGTCAGGAAGTGTCCGACGCGATCGTCGGCGAGCCTTGGATGATACCCGGTTTGCGGCAATTCCGAAACGCTGTACCGAAAATGGAACTGCATACTGCGCACGTCCGGAATGTTGTGTGGAGGGGGCGGCGGCGTGGGCGGCGGAGGCCCTTCGGGAGACGGCAACGGAGGGACAGGCGGGTGGTCGGCGGTGTAATGCGTCACAGTTTCTATCTCGACGTTTTTCTCAAACGCCTTGAGCATGCCAAAGTAGCTGTTTTTCTCGTCGAAGTGGTACGGGATGCGGAAGGTTGTCTCCAGCTGGTACCCCATCATCGGAACGTCCGTCAGCAGCACCCCTCCCAGATCCACGAGCGCACTTTTGCGTTCGGGCTGGGGCAAGCTCTCCAACTTGGCGGATCCGAGAATTGAGTCGCTGAAGGAGTGCCGCACGGCCCGCTGCATGGGGGAGTTCTCCTCCGCCACGAAACGCGTATTCTTCGCTATCAGTTGAACCAACTTGCCCTGTTTGTGGAACATGATCGGGGTTTCGCCGCAGCTCTCCGCCGCATAAAAACGACAGGCTGGCTTGCTGCGGGCTTCCCGGAGCATTATCGGCCACGTTGAGTGTGGCGGAAAGCGTGCCCACTTCGCTGGCATCGAAGTTGATCGTGATCATGCAGCTTTTGCCGGCCGCTAGCGTCCCTGGACACCCGTTCGTGAACTTGAATACGCTCCGGCTCGTCCCAGCGCCCGGCGTCACCGACACACTGTTGATCTTTGCTGAGGCACCGCCCGTATTGCTCACCGTCACGCTCGTGGACTGCGTGTAGTCGAGATAAACGACTCCGAGGTTAATGCTGGTGGGGCTCAGCATGATCTGCGGTCCAGACGCGGTCACGGTCAGTGTGAAGTTCTGCACGTAGGGAGAGCCCACTCCATTCGACGCCGTGAACATGATGTTGAACGTTCCGCTCGCCGTCGGTGTCCCGGAGAGAGTCCCCGTTCCATTCCCGTTATCTATGAAACCCACGCCGTTGGGCAGCCCACCCGACTCGGCAATGCTCGGCGTCGGGTAGCCCGTGGTGGTCACGGTGAACGTGCCAAACGTGCCCTGGGCAAAGGTCGTGCTGTTCCCGCTTTCTACCGCGAAATCATCTGCGGAGAGCCGCGTCTCTAGCGCCAAGGATGAGATAATTTTCGGAAACAGATCGGTCGTGTCGGAATTGTATGGGCAGTCGATCTCCAGGCTGGTGCCGTAGGAGTTCGGCGCGGAGTTCGTCGATGGTGTAAAGAAAGTGGCCGTTAATGGCGAGGATTACATCGCCCGGTCTTATGTCAATGTTGTCCGCAGGTCCCTTAAACACAGCGGAGATTTCGACTCCGTCGTGTCTCACGGTCGGGTTTCCGGAGCACCAAACTCCGATCAGAGTTTCCTCAGGGGGAACAGGATCCCGAATGGTTGAGGCCGTTGCGACGACTGGGTCCTGACGGAGTTCGGAAGTTGCGTGGGCGGTCCCGGCCGCGTCAACGGGCAAAGGCTCCAACGCTGCTACAACTTTGATATTCCCCGTTGAGCTCTGGAGAGTACGCTCCCATCGTTTGTAACCGTTCTTCGAAACCCTCAGAGTATGTTGCCCAGCTACCAGACCCACCGGCGATGGTGTACTTCCAACGAAGTTGCCATCGATTTCGATATCTGCTCCCGAAGGGTCCGATGAGATTTCGACAGACCCATCACCTGTCGAACGCGCAGCATTGCTCGCGTTTGGCGCCGCATCGCCCAAACTCTCGCTCCCATTGTCGGGCCTAGTCACAGTTGCAGTGGACTCTGCCGCGGCTGTCGTGGCTTGGGCCTGCACCGCTGATACTGTCCCAAGCTTTGCTGCCGCTGTCCGTAATTGTCCCGTGGCAGGCACAACAGCTGCGGCTGGAGCAGAAGGCGGGGAATCTGGACCTACGATCCTGCCATGCTGACTCCAGTCAGTCAGTATCAACTGGCAGGCGTCCTTGGCAGCGTTTCCTACTGTCCTAGTAGCATTGGTGCCGAGTACGTCGCCGAGCCGATTGGCAACCTGGACCTGACTGTTGGTGCGCAGCAGCCCGCGATTGTGTTTCGACTCCCGGTTCAGCATGACGGTATAGTCGGCATTCGACTGATTAAGCGTAACCACTATACCGGAGCAGTCCTTCTGCAAGTCCTTGGTGACTTCCATGCTCTCGTCGTGAGAATCAGCCGTCGACCTCGAACCCCAATGCTTGTTTGTTCCCGATCCAGACGTAGTGACATCTTGTGAGCCTTTTCCCTGTACGAAAACGCGTGGTTTGTCCTGCCCTAGCGCCAAACCGGTTGTACAGATAAAGACCAGAATCAACTGTCTCATAACAATTGTCTCTCTCTTGACTCCTGACCTTGTTCACCAACAGGCCTGGCGCGGCTACCCGTTTGGGGGAGGAAGTTTCG
>Ga0181523_10001970_pt1 | contig 20832 bp, 17 predicted proteins | sample PEATcosm2014_Bin_43_FD_119752 | JGI IMG/M metagenome (GOLD analysis project Ga0181523, IMG submission 119752) | Peatland microbial communities from MTU Mesocosm Facility, Houghton, MI, USA - PEATcosm2014_Bin05_30_metaG | ecosystem: Environmental > Terrestrial > Soil > Wetlands > Peat | place... | reverse complement strand
CGAGGTTGCGCCGACGGCTTTGGCGACGGCAATCGAGAACAGACCGATCGGGCCGCAGCCGGTGACGGCCACGCTCTTGGCGGCGATCTCCCCGGCCAGGACGGTGTGGACGGCGTTGCCCAGCGGATCGAGAATCGAGGCGTAGTCCTGCGGGATGGCGGGATCGAGTTTCCAGATGTTGGACTCGGGAATGACGACGTATTCGGCAAAGGCGCCGTCGGCGTCGACGCCAATGATTTTCACTTTCTGGCAAATGTGGGCTTCGCCGGTGCGGCACTGCAGGCACTTGCCGCAGGCGACGTGCATTTCGGCGGAAACAAAGTCGCCTTCCTTGACGCTGGTGACTTCGTCGCCGAACGCGGCGACCTCGCCGCAAAACTCGTGGCCGGGAATGAGCGGGGGATGAATGCGGTTTTGCGCCCAGTGGTCCCAGTTGTAAATGTGCAGATCGGTGCCGCAGATCGATGCGACTTTCACCTTGACCAGCACGTCGGTGCTGCCGAAGGCGGGAATCTTGACTTGGCGAATCTCCGCGCCCGGGGCCGCTTCCGGCTTGACTACCGCCATCATTGTTGTTGCCATGATTGCCACCTATAAGTTCAGTACAAAAACTGCTTCAAACACAAAACGTATGATTTTAGCACCGCGCGGCGTGGAGGATTGCGGGTAGAGCAGGCTTGGCGGCGGAATGAAAAGCATCAATCACGAAGGGCACGAAGGTTCACGAAGGAAGGCAGGGCTAGGCGGCTGCTATTCTGTTCCTGCATTTTCTTCCGACTGCGAGACCGTTAGAATCGACCGAAATATTGGACTGCCCAAAAAAACGCGGCTGGCTGTCGCTGGCTCTGGTATCCGTATGCGCGCTGTGGAGTTTTGCGGGAGCGCAATCTGCGGGGCCGGCTTCACGCCAGGAATTTACGCGCCGGCTGGTGGCCGCCGCCATCGATCGTACTCATCATTCGGTGCGGTACGTTTCCGAATACGTTCGCATTCCGTATCCTGGCGGGGACGTTCCTGCCGACACGGGGGTTTGCACGGACGAGATTATCCGGGCTTACCGGGCAGTGGGCGTGGACCTGCAGAAGGAAGTCCACGAAGATATGGTGAAGAATTTCGACGCTTATCCCAACAAGCGGCGCTGGCTGCTGGCCCATCCTGACGCGAATATCGACCACCGGCGGGTTCCGAATCTGATGGTGTTCTTCCAGCGCAAAGGGGAATCGTTGCCCATTACCAGTCGCGGGGAAGACTACGCGCCGGGCGATTTGGTGACTTGGGACTTGGGCGGGAATGTGCCGCACATTGGCATTGTGGTTGACCAAAAGGCGAGCAGCGGGCGATTCATGATGGTGCACAACATTGGCCAGGGGCCGAAGATGGAAGACGTGATTTTTAATTGGAAGATTACGGGACACTATCGGTATTTCGGACCGTAGAGTTCGGACATGGCTTCGATAGCAGAGCGTTTTCGGAGGCTTGCGATCAACGTGGAAGAGGGGCGCTTCAGCCCGGCGTTGAGAGTACGCGAAGAGCGTCAGGCTTCAGCCCGGGTTGATCGTTCCGCAGCGCAGGAAGGCGACCACGGCGGCTAAAGCCGTCCCCGGACTGATTTCCTCACGCGGCCTTGAAGGGCCGCTCTTCCACGGCGCTGTATTAATCGCGGTACGTAAGAACTCGGCGAAATGCTGGCAGCCATTTCAGTCCGTGTGCCCAAGTTCCGAAGTTGCTCAACTCTTGATGGATTTCGGGGCGACCGTCTTGAAGTCCTCTGATTTTCCGCGGGGGATGGTCAGCGTCTTCCATTCGGTCGAGCGCAGGTGCTTGGCCAGAAATACGATCTGGCCGATGTGGGCGGCGTAGTGGGCGATCTGGCGGTTGATGGCTTGCAGGACCGTGTGCGGTTCGTTGCGGATGGTCACCGTGCACAGCACATCCTCGGGCCTGAGGGCTTCGATGGCGCTGAAAACGCAGGCCCATCCTTCTTCCCACCACTGCATGACCTCGGCGCGCGTGGTCGCGGCCGTGATTTCAAACTCGCGATCGCGAAAGCGGTCGGGCTTCTCGCCATCGCTCGTCAGGAAGTCGGTGAAGCGGGAGCGCATATTTCCGGCCAGATGCTTCACGAGAATCGCGACAGAGTTTGACTCGGGATCGAGCGTGACAAAGAAGTCTTCGTCGCGAAGTTGTGCCATCGCTGCTTCGCCCATGCGCTTGTGGCCGCGCATCTGGCGGCGGGCTTCGTCGAGATAGTGGGCTGCAAGGTCGATTGCCACGTTAATACGCTCCCCGTGCCGGAACTCGTCCCTTCTCGTCCGGAAACTTTCCTTGAGCAAGCATGTTGTCTTTTCTGCAAGCCTTTTCGAACTCCCAAAAATAGAGCAAGTCGCCGGATCGAACTTCCTTTTCGAGATAGCTTCTGAGTTCCTCAAACTCTTCCTAGAAACGTCCGTCGAGGCGCCCGCGAACCTCGATAGAACCAATGCTCAAGGACCAAGACAGTTCGTTCAAGGGCGGCTTCCATCCTTGGAAGGTGTGACATGATGTTTGCTCCGTCTGAGCTCCAGTCGTCGGATTCGATAATTAAGGCTGCCATGGGCCGATTCTATGACTTCAAGGCCGCTCGACCCCAGCCGCCGCCGCCCGGAGTTTCAATCGTAATGCGTTCGCCTTTGCGCAGACGAGTGCTGAATTTCGCGGGCATCGCTTCGACCGAGCCGTCGTGGCGCGTGATGGAAGTTCTCCCCGGCGCGCCGTCTGCGCCTCCCGACAGACCCCAGGGTCCGCGGGAGCGGCGGTCGGAAAGCAGAGTCAATTCACAATCGGTGAGGACTTCGATCTCGCGGATGATGCCGTCGCCGCCGCGAAACTTTCCCTCTCCGCCGCTGCCCGGCCGCAGTGAATAGCGGTGCACGCGCAGTGGATAGGCATATTCCAGCGCCTCGGCGGGAGTGTTCAGCGAATTGGTCATATGGGTGTGGACGCCGGAAACGCCGGGCTTGCCGGGGCGCGCGCCCATGCCGCCGGCGATGGTCTCGTAGTAAGCGAAGGGCGCGCCGGTGCGAGGATGAATCCCCCCGATGGTCAGATTGTTCATGGTCCCGGAAGCGGCGGCGGGGATGCGATCGGGAATGGCCAGCGCCAGAGCGCGCAACAGCACGTCGACAATGCGCTGTGAAGTCTCGACATTTCCTCCGGCAACGGCCGCGGGAGGACGAGCGTTGACGATGGTTCCTTCGGGGGCGATGACCTGGATCGGGCGCATCAGGCCGGCCGCGGCGGGAACGTCCTCGGCCAGCAGGCAGCGAAATACGTAGAAGCACGCCGAGTACGTAATCGCGGCAACGGCGTTGATGCTGCCCTCCACCTGCGGGTCGCTGCCGGTGAAATCGACGGTGACCATGTGGGCGCGGGCGACTCGCCCGCGCTTCTCCAATGGATGAACCTTAAGCGTTACTGCTATCCTCACCGCCCGATCGCTAATTCCGTCGCCGTCTAGAAAATCTTCGGCGCGATACTCGCCGGGGGGCAGGCGCAGCAGAAACGCGCGCATTAGTTCCTCGGAATAATCCAGCAGATCGGCGGCCGCGCGGCGGGCGCGAGCCACGCCATAGCGCGCGCAAACATCGCGTAGGCGCTCGGCGCCGGTATGGCAGGCAGCGACCTGGGCACCGAGATCGCCTTCGCGTTCTTGGGGAGTGCGCACGTTGTTGAGCAGCAGCGCGAGCATGTCGGCATTCATCACGCCCTTCCGCATCAGCTTCACCGGAGGGATGCGCACGCCCTCTTGATAGATTTCGCGGCAAAGGCCCATCGAGCCGGGATAGGCTCCGCCCACGTCGGCATGATGGGCGCGGGAGGCGACGTAAAAATCGGGGCGGCCTGCGATGGACTTCTTCTTTCTGCCAGCTTGCGCGGGCGAGTCGCCCGCGCCCACATGAGCTGTGCCCACACTCGCCGCGAACACACTCGCCACGTAGACGGGTGCGACCAGGGTGATGTCGGGCAGGTGCGTGCCGCCGCGAAAGGGATCGTTCAGCATGACGACATCGCCGGGCTGCATGGCGTCGTTACCCATGCCGCCGTCGTCAATCGCGGCCCGCACCGACATTGGCATGGAGCCCAGATGCACGGGCATGTGGTCGCCCATCGCGATGACCTCACCGGCGCTGTCGAACACCGCGCAGGAATAATCGCGGCGCTCTTTAATGTTGGGAGAAAACGCCGTACGGCGGAGCGCGGCGCCCATCTCCTCGGCAATGGAGTGGTAGAGGTTCTTGAAAATCTCCAGTTCGATCGGATCGCGGCGCATCAGGCGCAGTGTACTACCAGTCGTTGGTCGCTGGTCGTTAGCGAATCTCAGCCTTGCCGCTGGGCGTTCGTGGATTTGGCGAACGACTGAGGGCCGGCGACCAGCAACGAAGAAATCCGCGCAAGAGTACAGAATTCTGTTGACACTTTATTCATACTGCCGCAATATCTTGTGATATAGGACCTTCCCATACTACGAGTAGGGTTGGTCTTTCAAGTACAAGGGCCCGTAGTTCTCGAACCTTTGCAAGGGAAAATCGTTCAACGGAGGAACCTTCATGGCAACGAAAAAGAAGGCAAAAAAGAAGAAACACTAACCGTCGGCGAGGCGCGACCTCGCTAACACCGATTTCTCACTGGCCTCTTAAGAGAAGCACCTCTTAGGGGGCTTTTCCATTTTGGTGCTCGAGAACTTCTGAGAGCTGAAATTCTGCTTCGCGGGCCGCAGCTGTGTGTCACAATAGGCAGACCAGAATCGGCACAGCACAACAGGCACAGCACGCGGCTTTCTGAGGCGTGATCGGAAAATGGCGGCCAGCAAGAAAAGTTCGGCGAAGCCCAAGGCGGATGAAGTTCTCATCCCCGACAAACTTTATTTCCGCATCGGGGAAGTGGCCGCGCTGTGCCATTTGCCGGCGTACGTGCTGCGTTTCTGGGAGTCCGAATTTCCGCAACTGAAGCCGGTGAAGAGCAGCACCGGGCAGCGCATGTACCGCAGGCGTGACGTCGAAAGCGTGCTGCACATCAAGCGACTGCTATACGAACAGGGATTCACCATCTCGGGCGCGCGGCAGCAACTGCGCGCGGAAAGCAAAACCGACAAGGGGCAAGCTGCCATCCCGTTCCCAGCGCAGTCGGCGCCGGAGATTCAGCACATTCGCCAGGGGCTGCGGGAGATTCTGAATTTGCTGTCCGCAAGAAGAACGGGATGAATGAAGATCTCGCGCTCCTCCGGGAGTATTTGAACAAGCTTCCGTTCTGGGTGCTGCTTCCTTTCATCGTCGCTATTTCCGTCTTATCCGTCCTGCTGTATATCGCCCTTTCCCCCCTCGCCTTCCTCTATAGATTGCTGCTTCGTCCAATGGTCTGGATGGAATGGGAGAAACGGGGGATCGACGCTCTCGTGATAGATATGGACAGCGCCCACGCAACAGAATGGATGTCGAGGCTAAGACCTCTGGTTTCTGGTCGAGCTACTTTCCTCAATTGGAGTCACCGGCAAGAGTGGGACAACTCCTCCCTTCCCACAAAGCTCTTTCAAGAATTCCGCCCTCGCGTAAAAACGGAGTCGATGACGGTGCGCTACCTTCCTGCAGTCATCGTATTTCGCAAGCTACACTCCCCCAGGTTGTTCACCTTCGGCGCGCGCTCAAAAGACCCCGAAGAAAAGCTCGAGCAGCTCCGCGCGACCTTAGCTTAGGCTTCCTTGCAATTCCTTCTGGACCTACGGCTTTTTCCCCGGCGCCCACTCCGGCTTGAAATCCGAATTCGCCAGCCACTCCACAGGTTCGACCATGGACGCAATCGCGCGCTCCATATGCTTGAAGTCGATGTGGGCGAGATCGTCGCTGGGACGGTGATAGTCGCTGTGCAAGCCGTAGCTGGAGACGGTCTGGGCAACGATGCCGCGCTTGGCCAGGGCAAAATTGTCGGAGCGCTGAAAAAACTGCTGTGCCGGATGCGGATCGGCGACTAGTTTCGCGCCGCGGCGAGCCAGTTCCGGGCCGAGGTTGCTACGATCGTAGCCGGTGAGCCAAAGTTCGTCGGGCTTGACTGAAGGGTCGGGGCGGCCAATCATCTCAAACTCAAGATTGGCGACGATGTGATCCAGAGGCAGCGGCGGGTGGCGGAGGAAATACTGGTCCCCCTGTCCTCCGGTTTCTTCGCTGCCGAAAAGGACGAAAAGAACGGTGCGTTTCGGGCGCGGCCCGGCCGCGAGGGCGCGGGCCAGTTGCAGAACGGCGACGCAACCCGAGGCGTCGTCATCGGCGCCGTTGTAGATGCTGTCGCCATTCACGGGCCGGCCTACTCCCAAGTGATCCAGATGAGCGCTCAGCAGGATGACCCGGTCTTTCAAGTTAGCATCGCTGCCGACGAGCACGCCGATCACATTGCGGGTGTGCCATTGGCGGGGGCCACTCCGAAAATTGACCGTGGTGGAGACGTCCTGAATAAAATCGCCGTTGTCGCCGAGGGGAGAGATTCCGATCTGGCGCAGTTCGGCGGCCAGATAAGTTGCGGCTCTCAGTTCGTCGGGCGTGCCACTGCCGCGGCCCTGCATGGCGTCGCTGGCGAGGGTGCCGAGTTCGTCGGCAATCTGAGCGGCGGGAGTATCGGGAGTTTGCGGCCGCTGGGCGGAGGTGGGGTTGGCCAGCGCGAGCAGGCAAATGCAAATGGCGGCGGCGAACTTGGGGCGGCGGTTCACTTTTTCTCCCGAGACGGTCGAGCGGAGGCGAACCGTAGTATACGGCTTCCGTCATCCCGAGTTGTGTGATGGGGGCTTGCGGTGGTGGTGGTCCAAAGATCGTTACCACGAAGAGCACGAAGTCACACAAAGGAAAACACTACAAATGAACTCCTTCGTGATACCTCGTGCTCCTCTTGGCTGAGCTCTTTCTTTTCAGGGTCAATCTGACCCACGACTGCCATCGCAACTGCAGTAGGCGGCGAGCCGTGCGGTCCCTACGCTTCGACCCAGTTAGTGCGCTCCAGAATGGTCGGCGGCTCGTAGGTCTTGCCGCGGGCCAAGCGCTTGTCTTCGCGGCGCGTTGTCCACAGCAGGACTGGGCCGAGCACTGCCGGAAGCATGCGCGAGAGGATTCCGGATTCCTGGCGGAACTCGTGGCGCAGCGACCGAATCTTTTCGCTGACGTTGCGATCGACTTTTCGAAACTGGTGCTCCATCGCCCACAACGCCGAGCTGTAGACGCCGCTCAGTCGTCCCATTTCGCGCGCGAAGCGTTCCCGCACGCGCGCGTCGGGAGAGTCTTTGTAGCGCTTCCATCCTGCCAGCAAAGTCCGCGAGATGCGGTAGAGGCTCGGGCCGTTGAGCTGGAAGTCGCGCCAGAACGCCCAGTCCAGGAAGCGCTTCGAGTCTTCGCGCGAAATCGCGGCATGCTTGAAATTGAATTTGAACTGGCCGTGGACGTCGGCGTAGTCGACATCGCGCAGCAGGCGGCCTTCTTCCTTCATCTGCTGGTACAGCGGAGTTCCCGGCACCGGGGTGTAGAGCATGAACTGGTGGAAGTCGGTATCGTGCGAGACGGCGTGCTCGATTTCCGCCATGATGTTGTCGGGCGTGTGGTGTTCAAGCCCGATGATGGTCGAGCCCTGCACGCGAATCCCGTGCTCGCGCAATTCGCGCGTGAGTTGGCGCGTGTCCGAGCCCTGCAACTTGCTGTAGCCGGCTCGCGGAGATTCCAGGCCCATCCATAGCCACGAGACGCCCAGCTCCACCAGTTCTTGCATGGTGTATTTGCGGATCGCGTTGGCCGAGGCGAACACAGACAGAGCCCAGCTCTTGTGCGCTGCCTTCATGCGATCGAGCAGGCGCATGGCACGTTCGCGATGCAGCAGAAAATTTTCGTCCATCACGAAGAACGATTTCACTTTCAGCTCGTCCTCCATGCGGCTCATCACGTCGAACAGCTCGTCGCCGGTTTCAAAGAAGTTGACGAATTTTCCTTTGCCGCCGAAAAATGCCGAGGTGGTGCAGAAATTGCAGCCCATGGGGCAGCCGACCGACGGAATAATGGTGGCCGCGGTCGCGCCCTTGCGCTCGGGCAGGCGGATGCCCATGATGCGCGTGCGCATGCCGGAAACGATGGCGGGATGGCGGATGGGCGCGCTCTCGTCTTCGCCGAGGTAGCGGCGCATCCAGGAAATGCCTTCGCCCTTCACGATGTGATCGGCATCGATCATCTTCTCGATTCCAGGGATCGCCGCGACATGCCCGCCTACCACAATCACCGACTGGGGCGAGAGTTCGCGCGTCATGCGGCACATCTCGCGGACCTTGGCGACGTTCACGATGATTCCCGTGATGCCAACCACGTCGTACTGATTGTTCTTGAGTTCGCGCGCGAAGTCGTCGCGCGTGGGGAAGTCGAGCACCGCGCAGGGCGCGGAAACATTGGCCTGGATCATCATGATGCCCCAGGAGCGATGAAACATGCGCAGCGAGAAGCTGCCCTGCGCCCGCGTGACCTGATTGTGATACAGCTCCATCGGATTGATGGAGCGGCTGCCGAACTCGTCGTCCTGCGCGTACGGTCCGAAGACTGAACTCAGCAGAATGCGAGCCTGGGATCCTTTGGGATGTTTGTCGAAACTCCCCGAATGTGCATTATGAGGGCTGGTGGCAACACCGCTGGTAAGAAGTTCCAATTCTTTTCATCATCCGTTTCTCCCCACATGCCGTTAATGTCATCGTAATTCGGCAAGCCGCGCTGAAACCGTTCCCGAAAAGAAAACACAAAAAGATTACAAAGGCGGGACACTGGCCCAACGTAACCAGAGACCCTCGTAGAAGGTTGCCCTCCACTTGAACCCGGCTTGCCATCTGGCCTAGAATCGCTGCGCCATGGCTTCCGAACCACTGGAGATCGAGCGGCTGGACCGGGGAGTGCTGAGCTTCCGCGGCCCGTTGACCATGGAGAATGTGTCTCCCTTCATGAACGCGGTGCGGCGCGAAGATGCGCCTACGATGATTCTGGATTTCACCAACGTTCCCTACCTAGATTCTTCCGGGCTAGGATCGCTAGTCAGCGCGTGCACCACCTGCGCCAAGGCGGGGCGCCGCATGGCTCTGACGGGCGTGAATAAACGCGTGCGCAAGGTTTTCGAGATCACTAAGGTCGAGCAAATCTTCCTGATGTTCCCCACTCTCTCCGACGCTCTGGAAGCCTTCACCAACGCCGGAACCGCGTGAACGCAGATGCCCGTACTGATCTCCATGCTGCGTGGCGTGAACGTCACGGGCTACAACAAAATCAAAATGGACGCGCTGCGCGCTCTGTATGAATCGCTGAAGTTCGAATCACCGCGCACCTTCATCACGAGCGGCAACGTGATTTTCCGGACCAGACAGAAAAACTCGCCCGCACTGGCGAAGAAAATCCAGAACGCAATCGAGACCGCGTTCGGCTTTCGCCCGGAAGTCATCCTGCGCACAACGGACGAACTAAGAAGCGCCATCGCCGCCAGCCCGTTCCCGAGCCATCGCAACCTGCATCCGAGCAAGATCCTGGTGACCTTCCTGACCGACGAACCGGGCCCCGAAGTGCAGGCCAGGCTTCTCGGCCTGAAGGGCTTTCCCGAGGAGCTTCATCTGATCGGCCGCGAACTCTACATCTACTTCCCCGAGGGCGCCGGGAGGTCGAAGCTGCCATGGTCAAAGGTCGAGAAGTTGACGCAAACCACCGGCACCGCCCGCAACTGGAATAGTGTGACCAAGATGCTGGCGATCGCAGAGGAGATGGAAGCGGCAGAGTGAGCTTGCTTTGGCGGAGAGCTGGCGGCTGAATTCTGATCTCTACGATGAAGAATGGTCGGGACGGGCAGATTTGAACTGCCGACCCCTCGCACCCCAAGCGAGTGCTCTACCAGGCTGAGCCACGTCCCGACGAGGAAGGAATCCGCGGATGCTGCGGTCGCTGTGAGGCAAGCCGTCAGTCTCCGGCGGAGGGGTTCACTCAAGGATTCTACACTACGGGACGCGCATCGCGTGCGTTGTCATCCTGAGCGAAGCGAAGGACCTGTGTAATCCCGGCGATTGCATAGGTCCTTCGGCCCGCAAAAGACGCGGGCCTCAAGATGACAAGCCCGAGCTGTCACGCCGAGGCTGGACCCGTCTACTCCAGATCTCTCCAGTTGGGGCCGACGCCCATATCCACCTGCAGGGGGACGGCCAAGGCGTGGACTTTCTCCATGTGCTCGCGGACCAGCGGCTGCATAGACTCGACTTCGTCTTCGGGAACTTCGAAGACCAGTTCGTCGTGAACCTGCAGCGTCATTCTGGATTTCATGCCGCGCTCGCGCAGCACAGCATCAATGCGGATCATCGCAATCTTGATGAGATCGGCGGCCGTGCCCTGCAGCGGCGTGTTGACGGCGGTGCGCTCGGCGAACCCGCGCTGGTTGGCGTTCTTGCTGTTGATGTCGGGAATCGGGCGTACCCGGCCGAACAGCGTCGTTACTTTCATGTTGCGGCGGGCCTCTTCCAGCGTCTTGTCGATGAAGGCGCGCACTCCTTTGTATTTTTCGAAATAGGCGGCGATGAATTGTTTGGCTTCGCCGGGCTCGATGCCAAGTTGCTGCGAGAGTCCAAACGCCGAGAGGCCGTAGACGATGCCGAAGTTCACGACCTTGGCCTGGCGGCGGTGGTCGGGCGTGACCATCAGCGGCGGTACGCCGAATACCTGCGAAGCGGTGAGCGTGTGAATGTCGTCGCCGCGCCGGTAAGCTTCGACCAGCAGTGGATCGCGCGAAAAGTGCGCCAGAAGCCGCAACTCGATCTGCGAATAATCGGCGGTGAGCAGGACGTGGCCGGGCTCGGCGATAAACGCAGCGCGGATACCGCGTCCGAGCTCGGTGCGGATGGGAATATTCTGCAGATTTGGATTGGCCGAAGACAGGCGCCCCGTCGCGGTTCCCGTCTGACCGAAGGTTGTGTGCAGGCGTCCAGTCACGGGATTAATGAGCGCGGGCAGGGCGTCCACGTAGGTGGACTTGAGCTTGGTGAGCTGGCGGTAGTCGAGCACCATGCGGGCGATGGGATAATTTTCCGCGAGCTCTTCGAGGACATCGACGGCGGTCGATATAGTGCGGCCCTTGCCGTATTTCACCGGCTTGGGCAGGTTCATGCGATTGAACAGCACGTCGCCCAGTTGCTTGGGCGAGCCGACGTTGAATTCGGTTCCGGCAACTGCGAAAATCTGTTTCGCCTGCGCAGCGATTTCGCGCTCCAGTTCGGTCGACATCTGCGCCAGCACGGCCGTGTCGATTTTCACTCCCGCGTGCTCCATGCGGGCCAGCACCGGAACCAGCGGCAGATCCATCTCTTCGTAAAGCTTGGCCAGCCCGGCCTGCTCGACGTCGGTGCGCAGCGCGACCGCCAGGCGCCCGGTAATGTCGGAGGATTCCGCGAGTTCCTCGGCGAGCTTCAGGTTGAAGCGGCGCAGAGCCATGTCTGCCAGGCGGTGCGAGGAGTAGGTTGGATCGAGCAGGTAGGAATAGAGCATGGGATCATGGCGGACTCCTGCAAGGGAAATTCCGGCGAGAGCAATCCCGTGGGGAGAAGTTTCGTGGGGATTCAGCGCGTGAATCGCCGCCTTATAGTCGTGGATCGATTTGGGCACGGCGGCATCAGTCAGAACGGACCGCAGTTTTTCGGCAGCGCCTGTGGTGTCGAGCTTCACAATCGTGGCCGATCCTGCGGCCGCCGAGATGGCTACGCGCCGGGCCGCACGCTCGGACTGCGCGGGCGTGTCGCCCGCGCCCACAAGGAACAGTTGCATTTCCTGCGGCTGCGCCTCGATTCCTTCTTCCTCGGCGGCTTCGGAGGATACTTCGTACTCGACCGCGACCGCGAGCGCGCCTCCGGCCGGTACTGCCCTCAGCACGGCTTCGACATCGGCGGCCGCCTTCGCCTCGGTGTAATGAGTCGCGCTCACCTCGGCCACCGGGAGCAGTTCCTTCAGCAGCGAAGTGAATTCCAGCTCGGTGAAGAGCGCGCGCAGGTCGTCTACGTTGGGCTGCCCGGCGCGCATGGAATCGACGTCCAGTTCGATGGGTACATGCGTGTCGATGGTGGCCATGCTCTTGCTGAACAGGATTGCTTCGCGATTGTTCTGCAGCGACTCGCGGTAGGTTTTCTTTTCAACTTCGTCGGCGCGCTCCAGTGCTTGTTCAACCGTGCCGAAGCGCTTGATGATTTCGACCGAGCCTTTGTCGCCGATGCCGGGAGCGCCGGGAATGTTGTCGATGGCGTCACCGCGCAGCGCCATCACGTCGACCACGCGCTCGGGGGGCACGCCGAGAATTTCCTCGACTTTCGCGGCATCGCAAATCAAGTTGTCCTTGGGCGGATTCAGAATCTGCACCTGGTCGTTGACCAACTGCATCATGTCTTTGTCGCTGGAAACCACATAGACCGGATGCGAGGCCTCGGCGGCCTTGCGGGCCAGCGTGCCAATCACGTCGTCGGCCTCGAAGCGAACGACCTCGAGGATCGGAATGCGGTAGGCCTCAAGAGCGCGCCGAATATAAGGTACCTGCTGCACCAAATCTTCCGGCATGGCCGCGCGATTGGCTTTGTAGCCCTTGTATTCGACTTCGGTGAAAGTCTGCGTTTTAATGTCGAACTTGCGGATGGTGGTGACGGCCTCGGCCTGCTCGTCGCGGAACGTCGGTCCGGCAACATCGAAGACTGCGGCCAGATATTCGGGAGAAAAATCCTCGCGCAGCTTGCGCAGCATATTCACGAACACGTAAATCGCGGCGGTGGGCAGGCCCGTCTTGGTCGACATGGGCCGCTGCCGCGCCATGGCGTGATAGGCGCGGAAGATGAACGACATGGTGTCGATGAGATAGATGCGGCCAAGGACGCCGCGGCCGGGGCCAGACGCATCCTGAGGCGGGCAGGCCACGCCTTTGCTGTCGGTAGTATCGCCGGCGGAAGATAGCGCAGGCGAGGCCGGTTCCGGTGATTTCTTGCGAGGGGGCAACCCGCCTAGTTTAACAGCAGAAAGAAAAGCGGCGCGGCAGCGTAGCAGATGGAAGCCGATGCGCTAGAAGTCGATGCGGAAGTCCGCCTGCACGACTTTGTTCCCCGCCTTGGGCGAGCTGTTGCGGAAGACCAGATAATACTTGGCAGACTGATTGACGGTTAGCGGCAGGCCGGCGTTGACTTCCTGATCGTGAGCATCGTCGGCGGAAAAGATCGCCTCGCTGTCCCGTCCGTTGAGAAACTCGGCGTACTGCGCCTCGTTCAACACGAGAAACTCCACATTCGCAGCGTCGCTCGATTCGGTCTCGCCAGGCTTCCCGCCCGCCGGCTTTACGAATGAGCGGTAAGTCCCTCGCAGCTGCGGACTGGCAGCGTGCGCCGGGACTTCAAAGGGAACATTCACGATGCCTACGACGGCAAAGGTCTGGTGCAGAATCGCGCTGCTGGTGCCGACGACCGATCCACCCACGTGATCGAAGGCCGTGGCGTTATGAGAAACCGGCTGCAGGGTTTCGACCTTGGGCTGCTCCTGACGGGCCATATAGTTGGCGAGGGGGCCGGCGATTCCGACCGCGCGCTGATCCTCGCGCACTTCCTCATAGGTCTTCTCTGTGTCGCCTTCTGCCGGAGCCGGAATGGCCACCGCATTCGCGATATGGTACCAGTGCGTCCACGCGTACGAGCTCATCCAAATCAAAACAAAGCCCGTCACCAGCCAGCTGAGCAACCGCTTCATAACCGCTCCATCACAAAATGGTACTCAGAGGCGAGCGGAAACGGCAGTGATCGGTGGGTTGGAGGAGTTACTTCGGTTTGCCGTATTCGGTGTTGAAGTGGAGCTTGATTTCGCCGCAAGTCCCTTGTTCGGGCGAGTAGACGACGCAGGTATCGAACGGACGCGAGTAGACATGCAGGCTGACCGCACGCTGGTTGAACGCGCGAGGATTCACCACACGATGCACGGGATCGGCGGGATCGACCGCACGGGGGTGAGAGATATTCATCTCGACTGTCTTGGTGGGCTCAAGGCTGCAACAGCCCTGCTGCAGGTCCTGATGAACCAGATGAAAGTTTTCCACTTGCAGGCGGCCGATGGGGACAGCCATCCAGCAATTCTGGTCGCGGTGATTGTGGACTGAACTGGCCTGCCCGACCTCCCAGCAGATGGCCATCAATTCGTAAAGCGGGGTGCGGTCGATGAGATTGCGGGTGTAGTGCTGGCGGTCCCAGTTGAGGTAGGGCGCGAGCGAGTCGGCGCTCACCGGAGTGTCCTGTAGAAAGCGGCGCACGGTTTCGACGCCGTCGAAGGCGGACTCGGGAAGTTGCCGCAGGCCTTCGACCAGAGCTTGGATAGAAACAGGTTTAACGGCAGTCGGCAACGGATGCACTCCGGTGAAAAAGTATAACGCAAGGCTAAGGCTTAACCGTCTGCTGAAGGACTCGACCGAAGCACCTCAGGGGCTAAAGCCACTCCCAAAAAGTGAATTCTCTTCGCAGCGCTAAAAGCGCTGCGCCACCCAAAGGCGAGTTCCTCATCAAGCTTGTCGGGCGGCCTGCATCTCTACGGCTCCCGCCCCGCATCCGAAATCTCTTTGCTCTGGCCTTGCGCTACCACGGGATAGACCGCGCCCTTGCGCCGTCGCAAATCCCCTGGCAGTTCCGAGCGGAGCAGCCACAAGCCCGCCGCCACGGCGGCTAACCATGTGATCGAGACCAGCGCCAGTTGGGTCACATCCGCGGCGCGGTTGCCGTGCCCGGAGGTTGCGAGCGGCACGACTTTCGCCACTTCGAAGCTGATCCCTCCTGCCACCGCCGCGACCAATGCCGCTTTGCCTAACTCTCCCCAACGCAACCCGCCCAGCGGGACCAGCTTCTTGTAGTGTAGCAATCCGGCCAGCGCCGCCAGGTTCACTCCAATCCCAATATCCGACGCCCACGCCAATCCCACGACCCCGAACGTATGAAACAGGATCGAATAGATGGGCAGCGACGCCAGAGTAATCACGCTGACGGCGACCATGGGAGTGAGCGTGTCGCCGGCCGCATAGAACGCCCGCGCATACAGGCCCTGCGCCGACCACAGCACCAGCGACAGCGAGAACCAGAAAAAATACACGGCGCTGGTCTGCGTATCGGCGAAGGAAAACTTTCCGCGCCGGTACACCAGGTCGATCAGCGGGATGGCCGCGACCATCATCCAGCCGGTCGCCAGCACCGACGCCGCGGCAACGCGGTAGACCGAATCGTTGACTGTGGCGGAAAATTCTTTCCGTTTGTTCTCATTGAACAGGCGCGCAAAAAAAGGCAGCGAGGCCTGTCCAGTGGCCTGTCCCAGCACCGCAATCGGCACGGCAAACAGCCGCTTGGCAAAGGTGAGCCGGGTGATGTCGCCCACGCCGCTTGCGGCGTAGTGGCGCAGAATCCAGTCGTCGGCGGTCACCAGCGACACGCCCAGCATCAACGGCACCGACAGTTTTACCCACTCGAGAAAGGCTGGATTCATCACGTCAAACGAAGGCTTGTATCCGGTGCCAATGCGTGCCGCCCCAATGACGCTGGCCAGGAACGGCCCGGCGATGCTGCCGATCAGCGCCCCATAGGCCAGCGAGGCAATGCCGAAATGCCGGCCGCCCAGCACACCGCCCAGAATGATGCACACGTTGTATATCAGCGGTCCAAATGCGGGGAACAAAAACAGGCGGTGCGAAAGCAACACGGCCGAAACCACGCCGCCCACATAAAAGAAAATCTGCGCGGGCAGCAGAATGCGGGTGAGGTGAACGCACAACTCGATCTGTTGCGACGAAAATCCCTTGACGAACCAGCGGACGAACTGCGGCGCGAAAATCTCGGTCAGGATAGTTCCCACGATCATGACCGCAGTCATGACGGTGATGATGATGGAAAAGGTCTTCTGGGCGTCGGCCTCGCGCTTCTCGGCCAGAAAGCGCGTGTAGATCGAGATGAAGGTGATCGAGGCCGCGCCCCCGGCCACAATGTAGTTGAGGAAATCGGGCAGCGTGAAGGCTGCGACGTAGGCGTCGGTCTGTCCGCCCGCGCCGTAGGCCCACGCGATGTAGGCATCGCGCGCATAGCCCACCACGCGCGACAGCATGACGGCCGAAATCAGCAGCATCGTCGCTGAGAAGGCCGTGTGCTGGTGCGATGGCCGGAAGAAGCGCAGCAGTTTCGTCATTGAGACCCGATGGAGACGTTCAATCTTATCGGAATCTCTCGCATACAAAAACTAGGGGCAAAGTCAGGCGGTGCAGTTTGGACGAAATGGTTTGTATCAGGGCTTCGCTTCAGCGATGCCGACACGGGGAAAGACCCTCAATCGCCTTCAGGCGCTGGCCCTTTCCATCCCCGCAGCCGCTAAAGCGGGGTCCACGCTGCGGTTAGTTTGGCACGCCTGAAGGCGTGCCCTGACACGAACCTTCAATCTCAACACTGCGCCGCCCCAGTCAAAGGCGGCGGACAACGGTGTCCGCCCCACATAGCTTACTTTCCTTCCGGCGACACCCAAACCTTGTCGGCGGATACCAAATCCACGCTCGATATTTCGGAGCGGAGCTTTATCCTCTGCCATCCCGCCTTCTTCGGGGGCTTGGCCAGAAACGTCAGGAAATACTGATGGGTCAGCCGCCTCCCCAAGTCGTCGAGATAAGGACTAAACGATACGGGCGGGCCAGTGAACCCGATGTCGTAGGATTCGCCGCCGGTGCTGTCGGTGAGTTGGGCGAGATAAAGCTGTCCCCAATAAGTTTGCCAGTAGCTGTGGCCGAAGTGGCCGGCCCCGGGCGTGTAAATCGCCGAAACCACGATGCCGGCTCGCTGCGCATCGTCGATGGCGGCCTCCAGATAGGGATCCGATGTGTCGTGGCCGCCGTAATAAGGATCGATTCCGTCCGAGACCATAAGGATCTCGCGGCGGTCGGTACTGGCGGGCCAGCGTTTGATCAGATCGCTGACTGAAAAATATGGGCTGCCGTTGATTCCGGCTATTCCGATGGGAAGACGCAATGTCTTGGCCGCCTGGTCATGATCGGCGGTGGGAGTCTGCACGATCTTCCCGATGCCATCCTGCATGTACGCGACCCCCACTTTTGTCGAGACCGGCTGCGCGGCAATGAACTTGCGAATATCGTCGAGTTGCGTGCCCAGACTGCTGCTGGACGCGTCATCGAGCAAAATAAACAGTTCGAGACCGGCGCGGTCGCCCTGCGCGGGAATCCATTCTGTAACTTTGTCGCGAGTCTTGCCCTCAAACGCCATCACATCCTCGCGCTTCACCTCCGGCACGTCTGACCCGTGACGAGGCTCGGCCGTGACCACCATATGAACCGGAATGCCGTCGTCCGCTGGAGCCTGCTGCGCCGAAAGGTTCCCGCACATGCAGACCGCCAGGCCCACTACTGCGCTAGCTGCAAAACCATATTTATTCATGGTTGCTCCTTCTGAGGAACCGTCCCTTGAGTGACAACTTGGAGTGAGACCGAGGAAGAGCTCCAAGCTCTTAGATGTTGTAAAGCGCAAAAAGGTGGACTTTTGAAACGCGGTGGCGGGTGGGTGCGATAATTCCGTGTGGCCGACTCCCAGCCGATCCAACCTCGTTCCGCGGTCTTCCGCCGATCGTTCCGCAAAGACTTCCCTGCGGCCGTGCGCGGCGAAGGCGTTCACTTGTGGGACGCCGAAGGCAACAAATATCTTGATCTCGCTGGGTCGGCCGCGGTGAATTTTATCGGACATGGCGTGGCGGAAATTTCCGCTGCCATGGCCGAGCAGGCCGCGAAGGTCGAGTTCGTCCACACCAGCCAGTTCACCACCCCGGTCGCCGAGGTTTACGCCGAGGAATTGCTGGCTTTCGCGGGGGAACATTTTCGCAGCGGCGCGGTCTATTTCACCTGCGGAGGGTCCGAATCGATCGAGACCGCGCTGAAACTTGCGCGCCAATACCAGGTCGAGATCGGACAAGGCGCGCGCCATCAGATCATCAGCCGGCAGCAGAGCTATCACGGATCAACCCTGGGCGCGTTGTCGGTGTCGGGCAACCAGCGGCGGCGCAAAATTTATTTGCCGATGGTGAAGGAGTTCCCACACGTCGGCATGCCGTACTGCTATCGCTGCGCCTTCGATTGCACCGACGGCTGCCGCAACTGCGGCCAGCAGTACGCCCTCGAATTGGAGCGGGCCATCGAAGCTGCTCACGGCGAGCCTGGTCAAGATGAGGCTGCCGCCTTTCTATTCGAGCCAGTCAGCGGGGCCACGCTTGGGGCCGTGGTTCCTCCGCCGGGATATCTGCAGTCGGTCGGGGAAATCTGCCGGCGGCACGGCGTGCTGCTGATTGCCGACGAAGTCATGACCGGCATGGGACGGACCGGGCGCAACTTCGCGGTCGAACATTGGCTGGGAAACGACGGGTTCGGAAACGATTCGAAGTTCGCGCCCGATATTCTGGTCGCCGCCAAGGGACTCTCCAGCGGATACGCCCCGCTGGGCGCCGTCATCGCCAGCCGCAAAGTTGTCGACGCCATTGCCGCGGGGTCGGGCGCGTTCCTGCACGGCTTTACCTACAACGCGCATCCCATTTCGCTGGCTGCGGGACGCGCCGTGCTGCGGCATCTGCGAGAGAAGAACTTAGTCGAGGCCGCCGACTCCAGCCGCGCCGGCACTCCGGCGGCCGAGTTCAAGAAAGCGCTCGAGCACCTGCGCGAGGAAGAAGCAGTCGGAGACGTCCGCGGGATCGGGCTGCTGTGGGGAGTGGAATTTGTGGCCGACAAAGCCAGCAAGCGTCCTTTCCCGCCTGATCAGAACTTTGCTGGGCGCGTCGGCGCCGCCGCCTTGAAGCGCGGGCTGCTGGTCTATCCCATGCAAGGGAGCGTCGACGGGATTTCCGGCGACCACCTTCTTCTGGCGCCGCCAGCGGTCATCAACGCCGAGCAGATTGCGTGGTCGGTGGAGCAACTGGCGGCATCCATCCGCGAAGCGCGTTTGTCGTTATCACTATCACTTCGATAGCTTCGGCCCCAACCACTGGAGTCGATCTGCACTTACAGCTTCCATGTTTTCAATCACTTGCCACTTGATGTTCCTTTGACGCCGGCTTGATCGCCCATGCATTGCCCCGCAGCGCCATTCGCGCGAAGTTGGATGCGTGCGCTACCTACCACGAAACGCGGAGGCAACTATGGCAAGTCCCATCCGAACCAGCCCCTTCCAAACCAGTCCCATCCAAAGCATGACCGAACTGTGTGAGCAGGTGAACCCGCACGTGCTGTTTACGCTGCGCGATGAGGAGATGCGCCGCATGCGTCCGTTTCCCGACATGCTGCGAGTGCAGGAAAGCTGGCTGGCCGCGGCTGAAAAACGCGCCCTGCTGTGGCTGGCCGCGCGTACCCCGAATTGCACCGGCCCTGACCACCTGACCGTACTAGGATTCGTCGCGCAGATCGGCGCGGGAGTGTGCTACGCGCTCGCCGCATTTCATCGCTACGCGCTACTCGGGGTGATTGCCTGCCTCGCACTCAACTGGCTGGGCGACTCACTCGACGGAACGCTGGCGCGGGTGCGGCAGCGCTTGCGTCCGCGCTACGGTTTTTATGTCGACCACATGGTCGATAGCTTTGGCGCGCTGGCCCTGATGGGCGGCCTGGCTTTGTCGGGGTATATGCATCCCGTGATTGCGATTGGCCTGCTCATCGCGTTCCTGACTCTGTCCATTCAATCGTATCTGGCGACGCACGCGCTGGGCGAGTTTCGCATTTCGTTCTGGCGCTTTGGACCGACGGAATTGCGGCTGCTGCTGGCCGTGGGGAATCTCGCATTGTTCTGGAAGCCGGTGGTGAAAGTGTTCGGAGAGCCCTATCGGCTGTTCGACGTGGGCGGCTCGATTGGGCTTGCCGGCATGGGGCTGATGACGGTCGTCTTTACGGTGCAGAACACCATTCGGCTCTATCGCGAAGAGAGGATTCTTCAGTGAAGGGCGCGGCTTGCGGAGAGCGGAGGAGATCGATCCCACCGTCCACGCTGGTGCGTTGGTGCAAGTTCAATCTTGTCGGGGGAATCGGGATTGTTGTGCAGTTCGGCGTGCTGTTCCTATTGAAGAGTGTTTTGCATTTTGAATATCTCGCCGCGACTGCGATTGCGGTGGAGGCCGCGGTGGTGCATAACTTCGTTTGGCATGAACAGTTCACCTGGGCGGATCGAACCAAGATTGGCAGCGTGCCTCGGCAGACCTCAGGGGCTGAAGCCCAAAATCTTCTGAGCGGGAGAATCGCAGCGCTGAAGCGCTGCGCCACCCAAAGGCCTGCAGCCCGGCCAAACTGGGCTAGCTTGCGCCGGTTCGTGCGTTTCCATCTCAGCAACGGCGCTGTCTCTATTGTCGGCAACCTTGCCCTGATGAGAGTGATGGTGGGGCAGGAACGCATGAATTATCTTGTCGCCAACGCGATCGCGATCACACTGTGCTCGCTGGCGAATTTTCTGGTGAGTGAGACTTGGGTGTTCGAACGAGAATGAATTCTGTGCACTGCTGACGCACCCGCATACTCTGCTTATGCGATCTTCAGGACGACTTTGCCGTAGTTCTTGCCGTCTTGGAGAAGTTTGTAGGCTTCGGGGGCGCGGTCGAGGGGGAAGACTTGGCCGATCTGCGGAGCCAGTTTGCGCTCACTGATCCACGCGGAGAGCTGATGCCAGGCTGGGTCCATGATTTCCTGTTTGTGCGAGAGGTAGGTCAGCCAGAGGCCTTGGACGCTGGCGGATTTGGCGTACATGGCGCGGATGTCGAGTTGCGG
>Ga0181523_10001968_pt1 | contig 20840 bp, 19 predicted proteins | sample PEATcosm2014_Bin_43_FD_119752 | JGI IMG/M metagenome (GOLD analysis project Ga0181523, IMG submission 119752) | Peatland microbial communities from MTU Mesocosm Facility, Houghton, MI, USA - PEATcosm2014_Bin05_30_metaG | ecosystem: Environmental > Terrestrial > Soil > Wetlands > Peat | place... | reverse complement strand
GTGCCCGCGGGCGGATTTGCAGTCCGCTCCCGGGCGGCTTGGGCATCATGTCTCCCGGCATTACGACCGGGGTGGGAGGTGCATCCCTGGGCTGGGACAGGCGAAGGCGGGTAACGCCCGTTCAGACCGCGTCCCAGGAAGCCTGGCCTGAAGCCGACCCCAGGGACGACGACTCCCTGGGACGAGAGCCGCGGTGGAACGCCGACAGGCGTGCGCATCCTGCTGGATGCGCGGCCGTGCCAGCAGCACGGCACGATGACAATGCGTCTGCCGGCGTTCCGCATCCTTTATTTTTGATTCTTGCTTTTTGGCGTTGGTTCGGCGAAGCGGGCTTCAGCGGACGGCGAAAGGCAGGCACCACCCCTGACTTTGCTTTCGGACCGGCCTCCTTCGCGCTTCACGTAGCTGGATTTTGACACCTCGCGCGCCAAGGCGCGCCGCGGGAACGGGAGCGCTCGGCCATGACGCTTTTAGGCAAATGACGCTTTTCGACAGCAAGGATTTCGACGCGCAGCGTTTCAACGACGCCGTCGCCGTGTACTTCGCCATGGTGAAGGCGGGCTTCAAGCGCAAAACGCTGAGCCCGGCGGAGTTCGCGCGGCGCTTCGCGCTGGAAAGGATTCTGCAAGCGCGGCGCCTGTGCGACGGCTTGGCGCTGTGGCGCGCCTGCCGGCGCAAGGATTGCCGCCGGCATCGCCGATGCTGCGGCGACCAGCATAAATGCCTCAACCGCGCGCTGGCGCTGCCGCGCGAGACGCAAATTCGGGTGCGCGAAAAAATCCTCGAAGCGACGCCGCGCAATATCGGCCGCCCCGAGCGCGAGGCGCGGCTCCGCATGCCGCGCGATCTTTATGAGTAGAATGACATGTCACCTCTCCCCGCTGCGCGGGGAGAGGTCGAGCGAAGCGAAAGTGAGGGGGCGCCTCCGCGATTCTGAGCCCCGAAATTCCGCGCCCAGCGGAGCGGCCCCCTCACCCTGACCCTCTCCCCGCAAGCGGGGAGAGCGAGTCGCCTCACTCAAATCCCATGAACCTGCAGAACTCGCCGAGCTCCGCGCGCGGCGAGCGGAAGCTGTTCGCCGGATGGGCGTGATCGCCGTAGCCGATGGCCACCGCGCAGAACAGCATCTGCTCCGGCGGCATTTTGACGAACGGGCGCACGACCTCGTGGATGCGCGCCCAGGATTCCTGCGGACAGGTGTCGAGACCGTAAGCGCGCGCCAGGAACATCAGCGCGTGGATGTAGCCGCCGAGGTCGGCCCATTGGCCGGGGCCGAGCTCGCGATCGATGCCGACGAACAGCGCGACCGGCGCGTTGAAGAATTCGAGATTGCGGTTGTACTGGGCGAGCCGCCCCGCGGCGTCGTCGCGGCCGATGCCGAGCGCGCCGTAAAGCTGCACGCCGTGATAATCGCGCCGCCCCTTGTAGGGCTCCCACATCGCCGCCGGGTAGATCGGATATTCGGCGGCGATGTGGCGGGCATCGCGCCCGGCGACGAAGTCCGCGACTTGCCGCTTGAGCTCGGCCAGCGGTTCGCCGGTGAGCGCGTAGATCTGCCAGGGCTGCAGATTGCCGCCCGACGCCGCGCGCGCCGCGCGCGCGATCAAGTCGCGCACGATTGCGGCATCGACCGGCTTGTCGAGAAACCAGCGGCAGGAGATGCGAGACTCGACGGCTTCGAAAACGTCCATAGCTGCGTCCATCCGAGGGCTGACTTGACGCCAACTCAGTATCAAGTCGGTATCGAGTTCGTATACTATCGGCGGGCAAAGGCGAATGCCGCGGTTCAACAGCGGCTCAATTGGGGGGAGAAAATCCATGGCGGCGGATTCGACAATCACGGTGGCGGCGCGGCTCGACCGGCTGCCGCCGTCGCGGCATACGCGCAGACTGGTCACGCTGTTGTCGCTCGGCGGCTGGTTCGAATTCTACGACTTGTTCTTCACCGCCTATATCGCGATCGGCCTGTTCAAAGCAGGCCTGTTCAAGCCGACCACGGCGGGCCTGTTCGACCTGCAGGGCTTCGCCAGCTTCGTCGCCGCGCTGTTCCTCGGCCTGTTCATCGGCACCATCGCCTTCTCCTGGCTCGCCGACCGCTTCGGCCGCCGCTCGATCTTCACCTTCGCGCTGTTGTGGTACTCGATCGGCGCGTTCATCATGGCGTTTCAGAATTCGCCGGAGACCATCGATCTGTGGCGGCTTATCGCCAGCATCGGGCTCGGCGTCGAGCTGGTGAACGTCGACACCTATGTGTCGGAACTGGTGCCCAAGGAGGAGCGCGGGCCGGCCTTCGCCTACAACCAATTCGTCATGTTCACCGCCGTGCCGATCGTCGCTTTCCTCGGCTGGCAATTGGTGCCGCAGACCATCTTCGGCCTCGACGGCTGGCGCTGGGTGGTGATCATCGGCTCAGTCGGCGCCTTCGTGATCTGGTGGATCCGCCGCCGCCTGCCGGAATCGCCGCGCTGGCTCGAACAGCACGGCCGCAGCGCGGAAGCCGAAAGCATCGTCGCGGATCTGGAAAACAAGATTCGCGCCGACGGCGTCGAGCTGCCGCCGCCGCAGCCGGTCGCCGGCGAGACCGAGCGCAAGGCCGGCGCCTGGTCGGAAATGTGGGACGACACCTATCGCGGACGCACCGTCATGCTGGTGATCTACAATCTGTTCCAGACCGTCGGCTATTACGGCTTCTCGAGCTGGGTGCCGGCGCTGCTGATTTCCCAGGGCGTCGGGGTCACCAAGTCGCTCGCCTATACGTTCATTATCGCGATCGCGGCGCCGATCGGCCCGCTGGTCGGCGTGTTTTTCGCCGATCATTTCGAGCGCAAATGGCAGATCGCCTGGGCCGCCGTCGGCATCGCCGTGTTCGGGCTGTTGTTCGCGCAACAGACCGGCGCGACCGGCGTGATCGTGTGCGGGCTCCTGATCACGCTCTGCAACAACTGGATGTCGTTCTCGTTCCACGCCTATCAAGCCGAGCTCTATCCGACCCGCATCCGCGCCCGCGCCGTGGGTTTCGTCTATTCGTGGAGCCGGTTCTCCGCCATCTTCTCCGGCTTCATCATTGCGTTCCTGCTCGGCAATTACGGCACCATCGGCGTGTTCGGCTTCATCGCCGGGGCGATGGCGATCGTGTTCATCGTCATCGGCGGCTTCGGACCGCCGGTGACCAGGCGGCGGCTCGAGGCGATCGCGAGCTGACATATTACTGTCGGCGGAAGGCTCTAAAAAATCGCGGAGAGCACCCGCCATGGCCGCGTCTGCGCTTGATTCGCTTGGCGGCGGCGGCTGGGACAGGTTCGTTCCCTATGGCGGAACGCACCTCGTCACGGTCGCGGCCTGCCTTTTTGTCGTCGCCGGCCTCGCCGCCGGCGGACGCGCCGTGGGAGCCGCGCACCAAACGCGCTTGCGGCGCGCTCTCGGCATTATCGGCATCGCCTACTGGCTGTCCTATAATATCTGGTGGAACCGCAACGGCATCGATGTCGCGACCGGCCTGCCGCTGCAGATCTGCGACATCAACGGCCTGGTCGCGCCGCTCGCGCTCCTCACGCTTCATCGCTGGCTGCGCGCAACGCTTTATTTCTGGGCCTTCGCGCTCACCACGCAGGCCTTCATCCAGCCCGCGCTGCAGTTCGGGCCGGCGAGCGCCCTGTTCTGGTGGTTTTGGGCGCAGCACACGATCATCCTGGGCTATGCCGTGTTCGACCTCGCCGTGCTCGGCTTTCGCCCCGGCTGGCGGGATTTCGGGCGCGCCTGCGCCGCGGGCGCAGCCTATCTCGCGGTCGTGGTCCCTTTGGACCTGCGGCTTGACGCGGACTACGGCTTTCTGGGCAACTTGCCGCCTGGCGAAATTCCGCCGTTCGTCGCCGCGCTCGGTCCGTGGCCGGCGCGCGCGATCATCGTCGTCGCGCTCGCGGCTGCGGCTTTCGCGGTCGTCGAGTTGCCGTGGCGGATCGCGGCGCGGCGCGCGGCGTGACCGCCGCGATGACGGGCTAGTTGAGCGTTCCCATCCGCTGCAGCGCGGAACGCTGCATGACCTTAACGAAACCGTGACCGACGTCGCAGATGGCGTTCTTGCGCAGCGAACTCAACACCCGGCAGGTATGCACCGGCGTGAGCCCGGTAAAATCGGCGATCTGTTGCTGGCTCAAAGGGAACGGAAATTCGTCGTCGAGCAGTTCGCCGCGCTCGTCGCACCGCAGCATCACGTGAACGATCAGCGCGGCGATCCGCTCCTGCGCCGTGCGCTGGCCGAGGTCGACGAGCCGCTTGTCGGCGTCGCGCTGCTCCGCCGCCGTCAAGCGGAGCCACACGTCAAACGACGAGGGATTGTCGCAAATCCTGGCGCGGACCTCGGCGAACGGAAACGAGCAGCACCGCACCTCGGTCACCGCCTGAACGGAAAAGGAAAACTGATTTTCGAAAATGGCGGTCGGACTGACCGGGTCGCCCGGCAGCAGCACCGAGAGAATCTGGCGCTTGCCGTTGGGCAATTGCACGAAGCGAACAGCCCAGCCGGTGCAAATCACCAGCACGCCTTCGTTGGGTTCGCCGGCGCGATAGATATTTTGCCGCGCGGCGATTTCGCGGGCCTTGCCCCCGATCGCCATCGGACGGCAGGTTGCGCCGAACAGCGCGCCGCAGAAATTGAGCGTGTGAAACTGGCAGGTGTTGCAATGCCGATGCGGCAGCTTGGACGCGCCGCCGCGCGCCCTTACCAAATCCGGCAGCGAGTCGATTTCACGCAACATGAAGACAGCTACATCTTGGGATCGCAACGCGGCGTTCTGTACCAAGGTGAGCGGCCCCGGGCTTGATACTTGCCAACTTGGACCAGAAGGGGGCTTCGCCCAGGACCGCTCGTCTCTTGTGCCACGTTATTGCGCCAGATCATCAGATCCGCGCAGAATAAATTGCGGTCGTTGCCCATCGCCTAATTTTCGCGTGCGTATAATTTCGTATGGAACCCGAAGAACGGAACCGCGACAGTCGCAGCGCCGCGCTGCTAGGTAGTTTCCAGTAAGGACATATCGGGATGCCGGCGACGGCCGGTCATGCTAAACCAATCTTGCAACCCAATGCGCGGGACTGCACGCGAGATGAAACTATCGATCGCGATCGAAATGACCGACGACAAGTCGGCAACCGATGTCGTTGCTTCGCGCGCTCCCAGCAACGAGCCGCAGCGGGAAAGTTTGCCGTTCCGGATATCCGCCAACTTCGTAGCTCAACTGGCGGCGCCATTCCTTGAGGATCTCGACCGGCGATCTCGTGACCGTCGTGAGACGCCCGGCGCAATTCAGTGCTATGCGGTTGTTTCGGCGCCCTCCTCATATCTCTCCGGCACCGTGATCTGCCGGAAGATATAAACGCTGCATCGCCATCGAGGCCGGTCGCGGTTGTAGCAATCCAATATCCGGCAGGCGGCTGAGACGATCGGGTGCCACGCCGTGCGGCGATAGTGCTCGCGCCATCGATCCCTTGACTAGCAACCGACATCTGGCGACAGTTTCGCAGCCGAAAAAGGGACCTGCATGCGTCACGCGACAACGATGCGGTTTATTCTCTTCATCCTGTTCGCGGCAAGCTCGGCGTGCAGCAGCTACGCGGACGAACTCACGCCGCGGCAGAAGCAGGGTTACGCACTCGCCGAACGGATGTGCGCAGGCTGCCACGCCGTCGGCCGCGCCGATCAAAGCCCCCATATCGGGGCGCCGCCGTTTCGTAGCCTCGACCGCCGCGTCGATATCGACTCATTCGTGGCGCGACTGCGCGACGGCCTGACGTCCGGTCACCCCGATATGCCGACGTTCCGGTTCACGCGGCAGGATGCGCGCGCGTTCATCGCCTATTTGCGGTCCGTCCAGGCGCCTTGATCGCGGCTTGCAATGCTGCGGACGGCGACCCTCGACACGGTGAATATATTAGCATAGTCTAATTAAATATCGCATTGAACGAGCGGCAGGTTGCACTTTCGTGCGGCGCTGAGTGATCCAAGAATTGCCGCACGGATCCAGGCGGAGGGGAAAACATGCCGGCACCAGCACATCATCAGATTCTCATTGTCGGCGGCGGCACCGCCGGCATCACGGTTGCGGCGATCCTGAAGCGCCGCGCGCCGGGGTCCGATATCGCCATCGTCGAGCCGTCATTCGACCACTACTATCAGCCGGCATTTACGCTGGTCGGGGCCGGCGTCTATCCGCTGGAACGCACGCGGCGTCCGGAGCAAAGCCTGATTCCGGTCGGCGTGCGCTGGATCCGCGACGCAGCCCAAGCCTTCGAACCGGAAAAGAACACGGTTCGGCTTAAGAACGGCGACGCTTTGACCTACGACTACCTCGTGGTTTGCACCGGCGTGAAGCTCGACTGGGGCAAGATCGCGGGGTTAGCCGAGACGCTCGGCAAAAATGGCGTGTGCAGCAACTATTCCCCCGCGCACGTCACCTACACCTGGGAGTGCCTGCAAAAGTTGAAGGCCGGCAGCCGCGCGGTGTTTACGCAGCCGCCATTGCCTTTCAAGTGCCCCGGCGCGCCGCAGAAGATCGTCTACCTGGCCGCCGACCATCTACGGCGCCTGGGCCTGCTTAGAGAGTGCAGTCTGGATTATTACGTCCACGCTCCGGTCATTTTCGGCGTTCCGTATTTCGCCCGCGAACTTGTGAAGATCGCGGCGCGATACGGGGTCAACGTCCATTACCAGCACAATCTGGTGGCAGTCGACGGAGCGGCAAAGACGGCGACGTTCGAGAAAGTTGACGAGCAAAACAAAGGCGCGCGGTTGACCGTGCCGTTCGACATGTTGCACGTATCGCCGCCGCAGAGTCCGCCCGAGGAAATCAAATCCAGCCCGCTCGTCAATGCGGCGGGCTGGGTCGAGGTCAATCAGAATTCGATGCAGCATGCGCGCTATCCGAACGTGTTCTCGCTCGGCGACGTGGCGTCGTCGCCGAATTCGAAGACGGCTGCGGCGGTGCGCAAGCAGGCGCCTGTCGTCGCCGAGAACATTCTTCATATGATCGGGAAGACCGCGGTCGAAGGCGGCTACGACGGCTATGCATCCTGTCCGCTGACCACCGCCGTTGGCAAAGCGATCCTTGCCGAGTTCATCTATGGCGGCAAGGCGACGCCGACGCTGCCGCTCAATCCGGCAAAGGAACATTGGGTCGGCTGGTGGATCAAAGTCACCGGCCTGCCGCTATTGTACTGGCACTACATGCTCAAAGGGCACGTCCGGTTCCCGAAGCATAACACCGCGTTTAAAGGAGACGTCACGCCGGCGGCCAAGTGAGCCGGGCATTGAATGCGAACAGGCCGCGACATCACGATCGCGGCCCGACGCAGCGTCGTTCGGCGATCGGATTAATACGCCGTCTTGTTGATCTCGCCCGAGCCGGTGACGTACCAGCGCTCGCTGACGAACGGCTTGCCGGCGAGGCGGTCGGCGAGCCAGTCGGCGAGCAGGATCGGCGGAAACGGCCCGAGATTGGCGGCGGGTACATTGCCGACCGAGTGGCGCGATTCCTGGTACACCACCATTTGCTTCGGTCCCTTGAGCGCCGCCATCAGGCGTTCGGAATGTTCAAGCGGGCTTAATTCCTCCGCTTCGCCGGCGACACAGAGATACGGCGCGCGGATCTTGTCGGCATGGCCCTCCCAGGTGATTTTCTTGCGGAACTCATCGAACTCGATTTCGTCGATGATGCCCGACATATACATGAAGCGCTTCTTGAAGGTCGGCGACGCCTCCTGGAAAATGGTGTGACAGCCCGGCTCGTGACACACCGACATCACCGCGCAGGCCCTGATGCGCGGCTCGTTCGCCGTCAGCACGGTGCCGAACAGCGAGCCGAAGCTGGTCCCGGCAACGCCAATCCGCGTCGCATCGAGCTCCGGCCGCGCGGCGATCCAGTCGACCAAAGCAGGCCCCGCCGCCATCCAGTTCTCCATGGTGAAGTGAAGCCCGATCATCGGCGCCTCGTACTGACCGGGCCCGTCGATCGCCAGCACCGCCATGCCTCGGTTGAGATACTTATCGCCGTAGAGCGCGACCTGAATTTCCTTGTAGCTATCCATGCCCGGGATCGAGATCACCACCGGCAGCCGGCCGCTGGAATGACCTTGCGACTGATTCGGCGGCAAATGCAGCCACGCCGGGATCGCCTTATCCTTGAAAGGCACCCAGACCGCCTCGACGTGATGATCCGCAAGCGTTGCATATTTGGCGTAGCACTCGCGCTTTTTATTGTTGTAGGCGACGTTGGTCTCGTCGTTCTCGTCATAGGGCCATTGCGCCGCGCCCCAATGCACCGCGGCCATGAAGAAATTGTCGCGCGCGGTGACCTTGTGATCGGCAAGCGCCGCGGCATTGGCCTTGGCCTCGCGGCGCCGCGCCACCGCAGCGAAGGCGGGACCGATATCGGCCATCTTCTTCACCCGCTCGCGGATACCGGCGAAATCGGCGTTGGCCTCGATGCCGCAGGGCAAATGGATATACAGCGAACGAGGCTGGTCCCAATCGATGCCGTTGGCGCGGATGATATTGTCGATGAGCCAGCGCTGCTCATCGAACCGGCGCACCTGCGGCGCGCCGCGATGATCGAGAATGGGCGGAAATCCCTGTTGCGGGCGGTTCATGGCGTGACGCTCCCTGACATATGGCGGGTGGACTCTATTCCTTGCCCGCATCGTTGCCGCTACCAGCGGAGGATGAGGCAAATGTGTAAGCATTGACAAGACCGCCGCACCGGCCATCCTGGCCGCAGTCCGGGAGAAACCGAATGAACCAGCACAGCAACGTCAAGGCCGCCATTGCCTACGACGATTTACGCGAATGGTTGTCGGCCGCCGAGGCCCTTGGCGAAGTGCGCAATGTCTCGGGCGCGAGCTGGCAGGAGGATATCGGGCTTGCCGCCGAAGCGGTGTTGCGCGCCGAAAATGGCCCGTGCGTCGTGTTCGACGATATTCCCGGCTGCCCGAAGGGCTTCCGCGTTCTGCTGAATATGTTCGCGGGTACGCGCCGGAACATGACGCTCGGCTTTCCCGATCACCTGACCAAGTGGGAATTGAGCGACTCCTACCGCGAAGCCTTTCTCAAGGAGCAAAAGATCATTCCGCACGAGATCGTCGAGGACGGCCCGGTGCTCGAAAACGTGCTGATGGGCGACGACGTCGACCTTACCAAATTTCCGGCGCCGATCTGGCACGAAAAGGACGGCGGCCGCTACATCGGCACCGGCACCTACAGTATTACCCGCGATCCGGAGGAAGACTGGCTCAATGCCGGCGCCTACCGCGCACAGCTGCATGACCGCAATTCGGTCGGCCTCCTGATCGCGGCGGGGCATCATGGCGACATCCATCGCGCCAAATACTTCAAGCGCGGCGAGCCGATGCCGGTGGCGATGGTGCTCGGCGGCGATCCCTTGACTTTCTTCTATGGCGGGCTCGAAGCGCCCTACGGCACGTTCGAGATCGACATCGTCGGCGGCTTGCGCGGCCGGCCCATGAAGATGGTGCGCGGCAAAATCACCGGACTGCCGTTTCCGGCCGGCGCCGAGATCGTGCTTGAAGGCTTCGTCACGCCGGACCGCCGCGAGATCGAGGGTCCGTTTGGCGAATGGACCGGACATTATGCCGGCGGCGCCAAGCCGACGACCGTGCTCGACGTCAAGGCGATCTATCACCGCAATGATCCGATCCTGCTCGGCGTCCCGCCGATGGGCGGCGGCCCCGACGAAATGGCGCGCTACCGCGCGGTGCTCCGCTCGGCAACGATCAAGCAGAACATGACCAATGCCGGCGTGCCTGGCGTGCAACAGGTTTGGTGCCACGAGATCGGCGGCGCGCGGCTGTTTCATGCCGTCTCGATTACGCAACAGTACCCCGGCCATGCCGTGCAAGCGGGCCACGTCGCCGCGCAGTGCGGCGCGTCGGCTTATGCGTCGAAATATATCGTGGTCGTCGACGACGACGTCGACGTCACCGACCTCGATCATCTGTTGTGGGCGATGCTCACCCGCACCGATCCGGCGCAGTCGATCCAGTTCATCAACGGCTCGTGGGACTCGCCGGCCGATCCGGTGTTGCCGCCGTGGAAGCGCGCCGCCGGCGATATGACGCATTCGGTCGCTGTAATCGACGCCTGCCGGCCGTTCCACTGGCGCGACAAGTTTCCGCCGACCAACACGCCGAGCCCGGAAGTCGCCCGCAAGGCGCGCGAAAAATTCGGCTGGCTGTTGGACGGGAAGAAGTAGCACGACGCATCGCCATGAAGCTCGCCATGCCGGATATGATATCCAATTCGTACTTTCCGGCCGAGGCCGCGGTCGAGCTCGGCTTCTTCAAAGCCGAAGGTCTCGACGTCGAACTCGAACTCATCTTCCCGGTCGATAAGGCATACGCCGCGCTGCGCGACGGCGCGGTCGATTTCGTCGGCGGCTCGGCGCATTCCGCATTCGCGGCGTTTCCCGGCTTTCGCGGCATAAAGCTCATCTGCGCGCAGGCGCAGGGCATGTATTGGTTTTTGGTGATGCATAGCGACCTTCGCGCGCGACGTGGCGATATTTCCGTAGTCAAGGGCCGCAGCATCGGCGCCGCGCCGTGGGTCGACAAAGGATTGCGCGGCTTGCTCATCGAGGCCGGCCTGGACCTTGAGCGCGACCGGGTAAGAATCGCGCCGGTGCCCGGCTCGCTCGAAGCCGGCGTCAATTTCGGCGTCACCGCGGCGAAAGCGCTGGAGGAGCGCAAAATCGACGGCTTCTGGGCGAACGGCATGGGCGCCGAGGTGGCGGTGCGCCGCGGCGTCGGCAGCATCGTGCTCGACGTGCGCCGCGGCGACGGCCCGAAACCGTGCTTCAACTATACCGCGGCGACGATCGCCGCGACCGATGCGCTGATCGCGCGCGCGCCGGATACCGCCGCGGCCGCGGTGCGCGCCATCGTCAAAACGCAAGCCGCGCTGAAGGCCAACGTGACGCGCGCCGCCGAGGTCGGCAACAAGCTGTTTCCGGCTTCCGAAGCCGCGCTGATCGTGGATCTCATTCGCCGCGACCTGCCCTATTACGATGCCGCACTGTCGCGCGAATTCATCGCGGGCATGACGGAATTCGCGCGACGGCAGCACATACTTGACCACGACTTGACCTACGAGCAGGTCGTGGCGACACAGTTTGCGACGCTGTGGAACAATTAGCTCCACCGCAAATATCAAGAGGACTCCTCAATGAACACGACTACTCGTCGCCATTTCCTAGCGCTCGCTTCCGGCGCGCTTGCCGCACCCGCCGTTTCTCGCCGCGCCCTGGCGGACGCTTGGCCTAATGACAAGATCATTCGCGCAGTGGTGCCGTTTGCGCCCGGCAGCACCATCGACATCATCGGCCGCGTCGTGCTCGATCCGCTGGCGAAACAGCTTGGCCAGACCATCGTGGTCGAAAACCGCGGCGGCGCCGGCGGCACCATCGGCTCAGCCGTCGTCGCCAAAGCCGACCCCGACGGCTATACGCTGTTGATCAACGCGTCGGCGCATTCGGCGGCGCCCGCCGCCTATCCGAATCTCTCTTACGACCCTTCCAAAGACTTCGCTGGCGTCGCCATTTTCGGTGTGGTGCCGAACGTGCTGCTGGTGGCGCCGTCGAAAGGCATCAAGACGGCCAAAGAGCTCGTCGAGCGCGACCAAGACGGCCACATGACCTTCGCCTCCGCCGGCGTCGGCAGCGCCACGCACTGGGCGGCTGAGCGCTTCCTGCTGTCGGCCGGCATCAAGGCGACGCACATACCGTTCAGCGGCGGACCGGCGGCGCTCACCGAAGTGATGACCGGCCGCGTCGACTTTTGCTTCATCGGCATCTCTTCCGCGATTGCGTTCATTAAGAACGGCCAGCTCTTGCCGCTTGCGGTGAGCGTGACGAAGCGCTCGCCGGCGCTGCCGGACGTACCGACCACGATCGAGCTCGGCTTTGCGGATTCCGATTACGTCTTCTGGAACGGCATGCTGGCGCCGGCGAAAACGCCGCGGCCGATCGTCGATCGGCTGCACGACGAGGTGGGCAAAGCGCTGGCGCTGCCGGCGGTCCGAGAAAAGCTCAGCGCCCAGGGCGTCGAACCGATGCCGCTCAGTCCGCAGCAAATCGATGCCATGATCGCCAGGGAGATCGTTCAGAACATCAAGCTCGCGAAGGCGGCAGGGCTGAAGTTCAATTAAATGTCGCGGTGCAACGGACCCGCGACCGTTGGTCGTCCTGCACCGCCGTCGGCAACTTCGTCGCCCCGTGGATTGGGGGAACCCCGCTCCTGAGCAGTCTATTCGCCGCTGCTGCCGCTCTGCTATTGTTCCGCGGCCTGTACTCGTTCGTGCTGCCGTATGCCACCACGTGGCGCAGGGGGGACAACACCCATGAAGAAGGCCGCGACGACCGCTCAGAAGATCGATGCGAAGGAAGCAAAAGGCGGAGGCTCCCCCTCTCAGCTGATCGACGGGAGGATCAAGGAGTTGGGCGACTGGCGGGGCGAGCTGCTCAGCCGGCTCCGTGCCTTGGTCAAGGAAGCCGAGCCCGCGGTCGTCGAGGAATGGAAGTGGAGAGGAGTTCCGGTGTGGGAGCATGCCGGAATCATCTGCACCGGCGAGACCTACAAGGCTGTCGTGAAGATGACCTTCGCCAATGGCGCGTTATTGGCGGATCCTTCGGGCCTCTTCAACTCCAGCCTCGAAGGCAACATGAGACGAGCGATCGATTTTTGCGAGGGCGATAAGATCAATGAGCGAGCTCTGAAAAATCTCATCCGTGCCGCTGTTGATTACAATGAGACAAAAAAGAAGAAAAAAGCGCCTGCCGGCACTCAAGCGAAAGGACACAAACGTAACAAGATCTGAAGCTGTTAGCGTTTTCTCACTATTTTTTTCGTCACTCCGGTTCGCTCAGAACGCCGCGAGTCAATCCCGCCTCCCTCCAAGAGGCATTCCTGAATCGAAGCCCAAGTCGCGCGCCAACCACTCTGTAAGCGGCGGCTAGTCTCGTATGGCCGACAGAAACTTCACCAATAGCCAGAGCGCCGCCAACCCGGCCGCCGCATAGGCCATTTGATACGGGTATTGGCAAAGCTGGTGCGTGGACGAACAAAAACTCGTCGCCCAATTGTCGCCATTGGATGCGTCAATCGTGCTCCTGGCGGTGAACGAAGTATAGCTCGCGCCTGCCAACACAATGGCGATCAGCAATATGAAATTTGCCATCTTGAGCCTCGCTCATCACTGATTCGCGAGACCATATTCTATGCGCTCCCTGGCCGGGTATCAGCTGGAAACAGACAAATATGGATTATGCCAAAGCCCACGCCGGCGAGGATTCAAAATCCACCGGCGGTGAATTGCAGCCGTTGGGTGACGTCATAGGCTTGTTTGGCGATCGGATAGGCGTAATCGACCCGGATCGGCCCGAACATCGAATCCCAGATCAGGCTGGCGCCGACCGAGGACCGCACCGCGCGCGAATTGGCGATCTGCTGCGATGGCGACAATGACGCCAGCTTTGAAACGCCGGATGCATTGGTTGCCCACAGGCTGCCGGTATCGGAGAACAAGGCGACTTTCAGCTGTGCGTCGGGCGAGACGAACGGCATCGGCGACTGTAACTCGGCCGTCGTGGTCCAGTAGGCATTGCCGCCCAGATTATCCATGGTCGTGCCGGGCGTAACGTCGCGCGGTCCGAAGCCATAGGGCGCGAAGCCGCGCACCAGCTGCGGACCGCCGAAGAAACCGTCTAGCAACGGCAGCTGCTGACCGCCCCACGGTGTCACGTAGCCGCCTTGCGCGCGCACCATGCCGACGAGGTCGCCGACGATCGGGTGATACAGGCGAACGTCTTCGGTGGTTTTGGCGAAATCCGCGGCGCCGCCCAGCCCGGCGAATTCGTTGTTGGTTTGCACGCGAATGCCGGTCGTCGGATCTTTTGGATTATCGAGCGTCGAATAAGTCACGCCGTTGCCGATCGACGACACCCAATACGAGCCCGCCTGCGCCGCCTGCTGGATCGGCAGCGACGCCGTGCCGAGCGCCGGATCGAGCGTGAGACCTTGATTATAGATCGAATAGTTCCAGCTCACGCCGAGGTTTTCGTTCAACGGCGTCGTGACCGCAAATTTCGCCCCATACATACTGGTGTTGAAAGCCTGGTTGCTGTTGGCGAAGGTTTGCCGGGCAAACACATCGGCGCCGACGCCGACGCGCTCGCCGAGAAACCAGGGATCGGAGAAAGCGAGATCAAAACCTCTGGCATATTGCCCGTAAATTACCGAAGCCTTGGCGGTGTCGCCGGTGCCGAGGAAATTCCGGTCGCTGATCGATACCTGGGCGAGCATGCCGTCGGTCGTGGAGTAGCCGCCGGAGATAAAGAAGTTGCCGGTCTGCTGCTCCTGAAGCTCGACGTCGAGCACGACGCGGTCCGGCGCCGAGCCCGGCTGCGTGCTGATTTTCACCGACTTGAAATAACCCAGCGCTTTGAGGCGGCGCTCGCCGCGGTCGACCAACGCGCGATTATAGGCGTCGCCTTCGCCGAAATCGAATTCGCGCCGGATCACGTCGTCGCGGGTCTTGGTATTACCGTGGATGTCGATGCGCTCGATGTAGAGCCTTTTGCCCTGCTCGATCGTGTAGACCAGATTGATCAGGCGGCCCTGCTGCCGCTCGCTGCCGGCGACCACGTTCGCGAACGGCTCGCCGGCCTTGGCCAGCTCCATCGCCATATCCTCGACGGTCTTATTGACGGCATCGGCGTCGTAGACATCGCCTGACTGCGTGTGCACGGCATCGCGCACTGTCGCCGTCGCGACATTGGTCAAAATCGATTCGATTTTGACCTTGCCCAGCCGATATTGCGGGCCTTCATCGACCGTATACGTCAAAACGACGCCTTTCTGGGCGGCATCGTAGCTTGCCGCGGACGACACTTTCACGTCGGCATAGCCGTGCGCGCGATAGAAGCGGTGGAGGAGATCGCGATCGGACTCGATACGGTCGTCATCGTAGCTGTCGTTGTCGAGCAGAAAGCTCAAGACATTCGTCGTGCCGGTCTTGACCACGGCTTTGAGCTTGGTTGCGGAAAATGCGTTATTACCGACGAACTGGATCTGCCGGACCGCGAGCTTGTCGCCTTCCTTGATCTCAAAGACGAGATTGACGTGCCCGAGCGCAGCAGGGTTCTTTTCGCCATTTTTGGCGGCAATCTTATCGGGCATTTTCACAGCGATCGTTTCCGGAACGACGTGGACGTCGTAGTAGCCGCGCTGACGATAAAGCTCGACGATCTGCAGGACGTCGCTTTGCACGGATGCGCGCGACAACGGACCGTTCGCCTTGGATTGAATGACCTTCTTCAGATCGGCGTCTTTGAGCTTCTTATTGCCCTCGAAGCTGATAATCCCGATCGTCGGATTTTCGACGACCGTCACCACAACACGATCGCCGGTGCGCGATATCTTCACGTCCTTGAACAGACCGGTAGCGTAGAGGCGCTTGAGACCGGCATCGAGCTCCGCCGCGTCGAGCTTTCCGCTTGCCGACGGATGCAAATAGGACCGGATCATATCAGCGCCGATATGCCGATTTCCGGAAACGGTAATCGGCGGAGCCGCAAGTTTGGAATCGGCATCGTCCGCCGCCGCGGCTTGGCCGCAGGCAGCAATCGCAAAGAACCCGAGGACGACGGCAATTCCCCAGCAACGCATGACGCGCGGCTCCCCGACCTTATCGGTCAAGGAAATCTCACCAAATCGCCGGGGCGGGAGCGTGACGGATTGTGTCGAAATCTGAGGTATTGTTGGGGCGCTTGCCACAAAGATTGACGCCGAAGCGGCCAGCGCGGCTTTTAGCCCTGCACACGGACCGCCGCGCTGTTTACCATTTTGGCCGGAAATTCAGCGCGAGCCGCCTTCGGCAATCGTACGGATTACTCCGCCTTGAGGCCCGCGAGCTTCACAACGTTCGCCCATTTTTGGACCTCGGCGACGACGAACTTACCGAATTCTCCCGGTGTCATCGGCATCGGCTCGGCGCCCAGCCCCCCAAGCCGCGCCGTCACATTGGAGTCGGCGAGAACGGCGCCGATCTGGCGGTTGAGCGTACCGATGATATTCTGCGACGTGCCCTGTGGCGCACCGACGCCGTGCCAGACGCTTGCCTCGTAGCCCGGAACAAATTCGGCCACCGTCGGAATATTCGGCAGCACATCGGAGCGCGCCGCGCTGGTCACCGCCAGCGCCCGAAGCTTGCCGGCTTTGATGTCGGCAATCGAGGTTGCTATTGGGGCGAACGTGACTTGCACTCGTCCGGCGAGCAGATCGGGCATGTAACTGCTGCTATACGGCACGTGGACCAAGTCGACGCCGGCCAGTTGCTTGAACAGCTCGCCGGCCAGATGCGGTGCGGTGCCGATGCCGCCGGACGCAAAATTGATCTTGCCGGGATTGGCCTTGGCATAGGCGATGAACTCGGGGAGCGTCTGGGCCGGAACCGACGGACTGACCACAAGCACGCTGGGCGACCGCACGATGCCGGCAACCGGCGCGATATCGCGTGTGATATCGAAATCCAGGTGCTTATAGAACGACGCGTTGATGGCGTTGCCCAGCGTGACGTAGAGCAGCGTATAGCCGTCGGCCGGAGCGTGCACGACGGTGTCGGCGGCGATATTGCTGCCAGCGCCGGGCCGGTTATCGATGACGATATTCTGGCCGAACCGCTCCGACAGCGGTTGGGCAATCACGCGCGCGACAATGTCGGGGGCAAGACCGGGAGGAAAGCCGACGACCAAATGCACCGGCCGGGTCGGGTAGTCGAGCGCCAGTGCAATCTTCGGTGACAGGGAAGTGGCGAGCGTACTTGCCGCCAGATACAAAAATCGTCGGCGCGGAAATAGCATGGCGACACCTCCCGGAACGGCTTCGCGGCCGCGTCCGGTTAGACTACGTGATGTTCGTTATCGCGCGCAATGTGTCGCGCACGACGCCTGGATATGCCCGTCTGACCGGCAATAACTAACTCTTCCGGTTCGGCCCCACCACGGCCTCAACGCCGCAAACGGCGCAGAAAATTTTTCCGCCCGGATCTGCGCGAAAGCCTTCCGATACGCGAGTCAAGGTCGTGCCCCAATCGCCTCGCTGGTAAACCGGATCCTCATTCTCTTCCCAAACCGCCGCCCCCTTCTGTCCGCACCTTGGACAGACCACATAGGCAATGAATCGTTCTCGCATGGCATCAGAACTCGCTACTAGCTGGCCACGATCGAGACGATACGGTTGAGTTTAGTTCTTAAATAAGGCCGCGCCGCCCGACAGCGTCGGCTTATTTTTGACTGGGTGCTGCCCGCGTTCTGACAGGATGCGGCTTTAGCTTTGGATTGCGAGGGGCGATCTTAGCGCCCGCGACCGTCAGCGTTTGCGTAATCTAGTCGGCGTCGCGTGCTATGGTTGAGCCAGGAAGCGGCGAAGTATTTTCATTGGCGCTGGTCAACGCGGTGTTGCTCGCGTTGTGGCCGGTGCTGCCGGGGCTGCTGCTCGCCTATCTTCGGCAATCGTCGGCCGCGCGTCAGGTTCGAGCGGAATTCTCGCTTCGCAAATTCGAGGCGCTCGAATTGGATCGAGCGATGCGGCTTTACGGCGGGATTTGCGACCGGCTTAGCGCGATCAAAAATCAGAGTGGGCAGCCGAATGGCTTCTGGCGCGGCATTCTCGCCCGTGGACCGCAGTTCGATCACGGCGACGCCGATGAATTCGAAGACCTCAAAGCGCACGCGGAGCTTTTGCGGGAAACCATCGCCCGGCTCAAGCGCCGGCCGCTGCAGCGGCTGAGATCGTGGGCGCACCTGATAAGTTCGAAATCCGCCCTGGGCCGCGCGCTGGCGGCGCATGTCGTGGGATTCGCCTTGCTGCTCATCGCGTTCCATGTTCCCGAACAGCCGGCATGGGCCGACGAACTGACGACCGGCGTGACTAACGTGCTGGTCTGGTATCCGATCGATGAGCGGTTTTTCTTTGCCAACGCAATCGCCGCCGGCTTTGCCGCAGCGGCGGCGCCGGTGTTTTATCTCGTCCGATGGGCCGGCCTGCACCGGGAATACGGATGCGAATTTTGCGCGTTCAAGGAGCTTGCGCGAAGCGACCCGGCACAAGTTATCGATCAGCCGCAGGTCGGCCGGGCCGATGGGCATGCCTCGCAGCCGGCGGCTTCAATGGAGATTGGCGCAGACATGACGTGGTATGCCGTGCTGGGCCTGTCATCTTCGGCGACGATCGAAGAGGTCAGAGAGGCCTACAAGCGGCTCGTCAAGCAGAACCACCCTGACCGCGTGCACGACATGTCGCCGGCATTTCGGAAGCTCGCCGAAGCGGAAACCAAGAAACTCAACGCCGCCTTGCGGCAGGCACTGATTGCCATATCGCCGCTTGGTGCGGAGATGAATTGATTGGACTAGGCGGCCTGGCCGTGCGGGGCACCGGCGCCTGGGCGCGCTTGGTTGATCGCAGCGACCGAACGTTCGACTGCCGACCACAGTCTGGCAATTTCGGACGTGGCGATCGATTCAGGCGTGACCTCGCATACGCTGGCGCCGGCGGCGAGCGTGAGGACGTATCCGGTGCGTTGACTGATCTGGCCCGACCACACGGGGATACCAAGCTTGTCGAAGTACGCCCTCGATTGCGTCACCGCCGGGGCTTCCCTATCTTCACGCTTCACCGGCGCGGCGTTGAGCACGACCGCGTAGGGTCTGTTGCGTTCGCGCGCGGTCGCGACCGTCTCGCGCACGGCATTGAGATCGAAAAATCCCGGCCGCGCCGGAACAAGCACGAAGGTCGCCGCGCGGATCGCTTCCAGCGCCACCACCCACATGCTCGCCGCCGTGTCGATGAAAGCCCATTCGTAACCTTCGACCATTGCCGAGGCGAGCGCGCGGTCGACCCCGCGGGCCGCGCTGCGTAACGGCGGGTTGCCGTCGGCGCGCAGCGAATGCCAGAGCGTCAGCGAGCCCTGCGGATCGGCGTCGATAACCACGCAGCGGTGGCCGGCTTGACGGGTGAAGGCAGCGAGGTGAGCCGTCAAAGTGCTCTTGCCCGCTCCGCCCTTTCGCGACGCCAATGTGATGATGTTCATGGGTGATCTCCCGATCACTTATCTACGCAATGCTGTGGTAATAATGGTTAACAAATGGTTGCAGCGGCATTTTTGTTGGGAATGCTGCACATTCGACCGTACGGTATCAGCCGCAGCCATATTTCCATCAAACCGGTCGGCCGGTTCGATAAGAATCACCGCGGCGACTGTACCGGACGCTTTGTCGAAATCCCACCCCGAAGTTGCCGAGGCGGCGATCGCTGGTCGCCGAGCCTAACCGCCGCTGCTTGGCTCGTCCGGCAGATTTTTCACGCTCTCGGCGACGATCTTGGTCAGCTGCATCACCGATTGGCTCAGTGCCGCGTATTCGACAATGTCGCGTTGAACGCGATCACCGTCGCTCTGCAGTTTTTCGCGCAGCGTTCGCAGTTCGCCGATCAGATTATCGATTTGGCGCGTCGAGCTTCCGGAAACCCGGCGCAGCAATGCGCCGAGATTGTTCGCAGTCATTTCACCGTCGCTGTTATCGGCTTGGCGAAAGACCGCGCTGCCGCGCGTCAGTTCGCGAATATTTCCTTCGACTTCCGTCTCACCTGATTTCTCGATTTCGGCGGACCCTAGCGGTTTGGCAAAGTTCATGACGCACCCCTAATCTTGTCCACCCGTTGAAGGTGGCTCCACCACGGCGAATGGCCGCATAAAAATGTGACGACTTCGCGACCCGACGGAGTCCTAGAATGATCATAGTTCGATCACGCAGTTGCCGGATTCCCTTGGAATGACTCTGCTCATCGTTGCGCAATGAGGTGAAGTCAACGCCGGCATTGAGCGTGAACGATGGGTCAACGGATTGCGGTCAACAGTTCAAGAGGTTGCTGCTACGTCTTTGTGTGTGTGTGTTGCGTAGAGTAAACCTGCCGCGCGGGGGTGAACATGTGGGCGTATCTGCGGCGGTCATTGGCATCTAATAAACCGGGGTCGAAACGACTGGCTTGGGCTTTGCTCGCGGCGGCATTGGCCGCGACCGTTTCCATTTCACCAGGTCTTGCGCAAAAGAAGCGCGCATTCGATGGGAATGCGCCGATCCCGGATAAGCCGGATCTCGGCTCGTTCGGCGCTCAGATAAACGCCAATACGATTGCCATCGTTTCCGGCAATATCAATGCAGCGTGGCTGACGCTGGCCTACGACTTGTCCGCTGTTCTCGACGACGGCAACAATTTCCGCGTCTTGCCGGTCATCGGCAAGGGCGGCGCGCAGAACGTCCGCGACGTGCGTTACCTCAAGGGCATCGATCTCGGAATTACGGTTACGAGCGTGCTCGGCAAGTTTCGTCGCTCGGGCGAGCTTGGCGATATCGCGGACAAGATCGTCTACATCACCAAGCTTTCCGACGACGAAATGCACATTCTCGTGCGCGCCGATTCCGGCATCACTTCGCTGGACCAGTTGAACGGCAAGAAAGTCAATTTCAGCGATATGGGCAGCGCGACGGAAGTATCCTCGGGCGACGTGTTCGAACGGCTCGGCATCAAGCCCATCGAAGTGAACATGGGGCAGGCCGACGCTTACGAACAGATGAAGAGCGGCGCAATCGCCGCGACGATCCAGTTCGGCGCAAAGCCTGCACCGGCGATCGGAAAATTGCGAACCGCCGACGGTTTTCGCCTGCTGCCTGTTTCCTACGACAAACGACTGCAGCAGGACTACTTGCCCACGACTTTAACCAGCG
>Ga0181523_10001965_pt1 | contig 20850 bp, 20 predicted proteins | sample PEATcosm2014_Bin_43_FD_119752 | JGI IMG/M metagenome (GOLD analysis project Ga0181523, IMG submission 119752) | Peatland microbial communities from MTU Mesocosm Facility, Houghton, MI, USA - PEATcosm2014_Bin05_30_metaG | ecosystem: Environmental > Terrestrial > Soil > Wetlands > Peat | place... | reverse complement strand
CGGTACTGGCTGCTGGCTACTGTTTTCATCTCAGTCCCCTGCTCCTACCTGCGCCGGAGTGCGGGCGGGCACAGGCGCCGCCACCTGCACGGCGGCGGCATTCGGCACGAGCGCTACAATGGTGCCGAAGACCATGATGATCAGGCCGATCCAGATCCATGGCACCAGCGGATTTACGTGCGCTTTAATGACCGGGCGTCCGTTGGTCTCGTTCTTGCCTTCGTAGACCAGATAAAGGTCGCTGACCAAAAAGAAGTCCTCGCGGAAGCTGGGGTAAATGCGCGGCAAAGTCTGCGGCTGTTGGCTGGCTTTGTAGAAGCGGCGCTCGGGATACATGGTCGTAATCTGCTTGCCGCCGCGAAAGACGTTGATAATTGCCCACTCGTTGGCGTAGTTGGGATTGTCGTCCTGCGTATACGACTGGCAGACCAGTGTGTAGGGGCCGATGTTGATTTTGTCGCCAAAGCCCATTTCCTTTTCCACTTCTTTATTGAACGGCGTTCCGAGGATTCCAATCACGACCAGGGCCACGCCGAAATGGACGATGTAGCCACCGTAGCGGCGCGTGTTGCGGTGATACAGGTGAACCATGGCAGAGAACAGATTCTGGTGGCTCTTGCCGGCGATGACGCGGCCTCCGCGGACGAACTCCGAAATAACGGTAAAGATCACCAGCGCCGACAGTACGGCGGCCATGGTCGCATAGAAAAAAGAAGGATCTTCCCAGGGACGCACTCCGAACAAGATCATCAAGCCGCCGATGGCGAGCGAACCAATCGCGGGAAACAGGAAATTCCGCTTGAGGCTTTCGATGGACGTCTTACGCCAGGCCAGAAGCGGTCCAACGGCGGTGAGCAGCAGAAGCAGCAAGGCTACCGGAACGGCCACGCGATTGAAAAACGGCGGACCGACCGTGACTTTGTGCCCTTGAACAAATTCAGAAATGATCGGGAAAAATGTGCCCCAAAGAATGGTGAAGCAGACGACCAGCAAGAGAAGATTGTTGAACAGGAAACTGGATTCGCGCGAAACCAGCGACTCCAGTTTGTGTTCGGTCTTGAGGTGCGACCGGTTCGCGATCAGGAAAAAAGTGCAGACCGCTAGGGTCAGACCGATGAACACCAGGAACCAGGTGCCGATCGAGGATTGCGCGAAAGCGTGCACCGAACTGATCACGCCTGACCGCGTGAGAAATGTGCCGAGCATCGAGAGCAGGAAGGTCGCGAAGATGAGCGCCATGTTCCAGACCTTCAACATGCCGCGTTTTTCCTGCATGATGACGGAATGCAGAAACGCTGTGCCGGTGAGCCAGGGCATGAGCGACGCATTTTCCACCGGGTCCCATCCCCAATAGCCGCCCCATCCGAGGACAGCGTAGGCCCAGTGTGCGCCTAGAAAAACGCCGATGGTGAGGAAGCACCAGGTCACCATGGTCCAGCGACGTGTGATGTGAATCCATTTTTCGCCGGGATACTTCATGATGAGCGCGCCCAGCGCAAAGGCGAAGGGAACGGTGAAGCCGACGTATCCCAGGTAGAGCATGGGCGGATGGATAACCATCTCGGGATACTGCAGAAGAGGATTCAGACCCGTGCCATCGGCGGGAAGCCCGCCTTGCATAAGGCCGAACGGGAGCGCCGCAAAATTCAGAATCAGCAGAAAGAAAACCTGTACCGAGGCGATGATCACCGAAGCGTAGGCGAACAGCCGCTGATCGGTCTTATAGCGCAGTCGAAGAACGAATCCGTAGCCGGCAAGCAGCAGCGACCAGAACAACAGCGAGCCTTCCTGTCCGGACCACAGCACGGCGAACTTATAGGCGGCGGGCAAGTCGCGATTACTGTGATGGTAGAGGTAGGCGATAGAGAAATCGTCGTTGAACGCGGCCGCTACGAGCACGATGCCAGCCAGCAGCACGGCGGCGAAAGTGGCGATTCCGGCGCGGCGTGCGGTCTCACCAAGGCGAGCCGACGCGGCGTCCTTACCGAATAACGCAAGAAAGCCTGCCAGGAAACAATATGCACTCAGGCCGAGCGCCAGTTGCAGCGCAAAGCTTCCGATTACAGACATTGCTGGGACCCCACAGTATCTTTACATCTTTTCAGAGATGCGTGTGGTATGCAATCTGCCGTGTACGCTCATATGCGCGCTTCGTGCAGAATTCCAGATACGCCGTTCTTGCTCGGGCGCTACCGTAAAGGCCGCTACTGCCGCTACTTTTCCAGCGGATAGCCTCTTTGACGCCAATCGCGAATTCCGCCATCCATGGAAATGACGTTGCTGTATCCCATCTTCTGCAGGTTGTCGGCGGCCAGCGCGGAACGGAATCCGCCGCCACAGTAAAGCACGAGTGGCGTCTGCAGGTCGGGATACTTTGCCTCAATGTCGCGCTCGATGACGCCTTTGCCCAGGTGGACAGCTCCGGGGAGGTGGTCGGCGTCAAATTCACGGTCTTCGCGGACATCGACCAGAACGAACTTGTCGCCGCGGTCGACCCGGGCTTTGACTTCGTCAACGTTGGTCTCGCGAACGCGCTGCTTGGCGTCTTCCACAATCTTTAGAAAACGCGGTTGATGCTGAGCCATAGCGTGAAAGTCTCCGGGTGAGAATATTAGCAGGTTTACGGGGCAGCTCTCAGCTTGGAGCGGAGAACTGACGCACTTGGCACTTGCATTCTCCTTTGTCTGATGTGCTAAAGATAAGAGACGACCTATGACGCTTATCCTTCGCCAGTCTCGCATTCACTGCTATGGTTGCTACACCACGCGGCCGATTCGCCAAGGGACGCTGATCGTGGAATACGTGGGCGAGCATCTCACCAACGAACAGGCCGATGATTTGTACGACGACTTTCCAAACACTTATTTGTTCGGCTTGGATGGCGGCAACCGCATCATTGACGGCTACGGGGTGGCCGCCTTCGTCAATCATTCCTGCCTGCCGAACTGCGAGACCGATCAGATCCGCGGCAAGATGTGGATCATCGCCCTGCGCGACATCGAGGCTGGAGAGGAACTGACCTACGACTACAACCTCTACGATGGCGAGGATGACGCGCCCTGTTTATGCGGCTCGAAGCGCTGCCGGGGAAGTCTGTACTCGGCAACGCACCTGCGCAAGATCGCAAAGAAGCGCGCCAAGGCCGTGGCCGCCGCTGCCTCGTGAAACAGCGCAAGATTTTTCCGGTGCTACAATCGCTTCTTCGGATCGTTAGAGTTCGTGCGGGGACGGGCGCCCTCGCGAGCCTGCCCTGAGCGAAGTCGAAGGGTCCAAGCCGAGCGAAGCTCGACAGCTGCCGGCGGTCATTACAACTTGTGGATCCGCCACGGTTGCTGTTCCGATCTCGTTCCGGACTCTGGAGTCGTGCCTTGAACCGTGCTTCCACCGGCCTCGAACACATCGTCGCCAAAGCTCTTCATCGAGCACCGGCGGGCGAAAGCCCGTTGCTGGCATGGCCTGTCGCGTGTGGCAGCGCGGTGGCTAGTCGGACTCGGGCACTGGACTTTTCCAATGGAATTCTGCGAGTAGAGGTCGCGGATCGCGGATGGCGGCGGGAACTCGCCAACCTGGCGCCGCGCTATCTGGCCTTGATCAATAAGTATTCCGCGACTTCGGTCAAGCGAATTGAATTCGTGGTGAAGGCGTAGGTTTTGAGTTCTTGTCATCCCGAGCGAAGCGAGGGATCTGCATCTTGCCGCGAACTGCAGATCCCCTCGCTTCGCTCCGGATGACAACTCTACAACGGGATGACAACTACTAGGACCGGGCTGAAACACTTTATGGCAATGCCATTATGAAAGTTACCGACAAAGACGTGGCCTACGTGGCCGACTTGGCCAATCTTGAACTGACCGATGAAGAGCGCGCTCGCATGCTGCGCGACTTGAACTCCATTCTTGAATATATCGAGCGGCTCAGCGAACTGGAGACTGACACCATTGCGCCCATGGCTCAGGTCTCCGACCGCTACGGCGTGGACCAGTCGCGGCAGGGGAGCGACCGGTTCGCTTATGCCACCCGCGAGGACGTGAAGGACGGCCTGCGGAAATCGCTGCCGCACGATGTCGCGATGAAAAACGCTCCGGAGACTGATGGGACGTTTTTCGAAGTGCCGAAGGTGATTGAGAGATAGCGATTAGAAATAGTGACGAGAGATAGCGACTAAAAATAAATGGCGTCTAAATTGACGATTGACGAAGTCCGAAGCGCAATCGCAGAGCGGCAAACGACTGCGACTGCTCTGGCTCACGATTTCTACACGCGCATCCGGCAGGAAGATCCCGAGATTGGCGCGTATCTTACGGTTTGCGAAGACCGCGCGTTGGCGCAGGCCGCGCGCATCGACGCGATGGCCGCCGACGGCAAGCCTCTTCCGCCGCTCGCCGGAGTTCCGATCGCGATCAAGGACGTCATGGTGACGTCTGGCGTGCGCACCACGGCCGGCTCGAAGATTCTTGACAATTTTATTCCGCCGTACGACTGCACAGCAGTGGCTCGCCTGGAAGCGGCGGGCGCGGTGATTTTGGGCAAGCTCAACTGCGATGAGTTTGCCATGGGCTCGTCCACGGAAAACTCGGCGTATCACCCCGTGCATAATCCGCGCGACAAGAGCCGCGTGCCGGGCGGATCGTCGGGTGGATCGGCGGCAGCCGTGGCCGCGGAGATGGCGGTGGCGACGCTCGGCTCCGATACGGGCGGGTCGATTCGCCAGCCAGCGTCGTTTTGCGGTGTGGTCGGATTGAAGCCGACTTATGGACGAGTTTCGCGCTATGGGCTGATTGCGTTTGCGTCGTCGCTCGATCACATCGGCCCGTTTGCTAAAACGGTAAAGGAAGTTGCGTTGGTGCTGCGCACGATTGCTGGGCGTGATCCCATGGATTCAACTTCCGCCGAAGTGCCCGTGCCCGACTATGTGGCGGAACTCAAGAAGCCTGTTAAGGGGTTGAAAGTCGGCGTGGCCAAGGAATATTTCGGTGCGGGGCTCGATCCCGAGGTGCGCGCGGCGGTTGAGGCGGCGATTCAGAAACTGGCCGAACTCGGGTGCGAGGTTGTGCCGGTAAGCTTGCCGCACACCGAGTATGCGATTCCCACGTATTACATTGTTGCCACGGCGGAAGCATCGGCGAATCTGGCGCGCTATGACGGCGTGCGCTACGGCTATCGCGCCAAGGCGGGGACGCTTTCAGAAATGTACCGGCAGACCCGCGACGGCGGATTTGGCATGGAAGTCAAGCGTCGCATTATGCTCGGCACCTACGCGCTGAGCGCGGGATACTACGATGCTTACTATCTGAAGGCGCAGAAAGTGCGAACGCTGCTCACCCGCGACTTTGACGAGGCGTTCAAGAAAGTGGATGTGATCGCCGCGCCGACTTGTCCGACGCCTGCTTTCAAGTTAGGCGAGAAAGTAAATGATCCGCTGGCCATGTATCTCGCCGATATCTACACCGTAACTGCGAATCTGGCGGGCATTCCCGGAATTTCAGTTCCGTGCGGCGAGAATCACGAGAAGCTGCCGATCGGATTGCAGTTGTTTGCTCGGCACTTTGATGAGGCCACGCTGCTGCGGGTGGCGCACGCGTACGAGCAGGGGAGAGCTTCTGCTTAAAGATACCGGCCTACTCTGAATTCTGAGGTGGCGGAATCTGCCGTAGAGCCATCATGGTGTTTGTCATGTCAGATTTCTTGGCGGGAAGCTCCATCCGTTCAGTGACAATTCGCCAGAGATGATCTTCGATGCATTCATCGGAAGCTCCACTTACCAACAACTCGTACACGCCGCCCTAATAACCGTCATACTCGTCTTGCGCGTTTGGTTCGTTTTTGACACCGATCGGGTCCCAGACATCCATCAGAACGTGTCGGATCGCAACCCTGATCCGCCGAGATTCGTATTTCTCAATCATGCCGCTGTTCCGACTGTTGACATTCATGGCCCGTCGGTTAGGATACAAGAAAGACGGACCTACAGGCCGGAACTAACGAGATAATACAGGAGACCGGGGATGAATATCGAAATCCGCGACCGAGCCCTTGAGGCGAGAATCCAGAGACAGATACAGGCGACCGGTTCCGGCAGCGTCGAGGAAGTCTTGCTCCGCTTGCTTGAGACCCAGGAGGAACAAGACCGCTGGCTCCTGGAAAAGCGGGAGGCGAACAACGCGAAGATCCGGCGCGGGATCGAGCAACTCGACCGGGGCGAGGGCATTCCCGAAGACCGGCTCGACGCTTACCTCGCCCAGTTGAAGTCCAGGCCTGAATGAGCGTGCGCTACGTCCTCGCGCCGGAGGCCGCGCTCGATCTCGTCCAAATCTGGCGCTACATCAAGAAACAAAGCAGCGTTAGAGTCGCGGACCGCGTAGAATCCGTCATCCGAGACAGAATTGTTTTCCTGGCCAGAACGCCGGGCGCGGGACACTGGAGCAAGAACTTGACGGACGAGCCGGTGAAGTTCTTCCCGGTCTATTCGTACCTCATCGTCTATCGGCCAGAGACAATGCCCTTGCAAGTTGTCTCCATCCTTCACGGCCGTCGGGACGTAGAACGAATTCTAAAAGATCGTTTTCTATAGGGAGAATTGCCGGGTGCCCTGCTCAAGCTTTGCTTGGGCGGGTTTTTCTGATCCGCCTAACTTACAACAGTTCGTAATACCGTTCGCCCGAGCAAGCTCGGCACAGCACCAGCCCGTCGCGTAGAACTTCGCGTCGGAAGTTGATGCCCTCACCGCACTCGGCGCAGACGATGCGCTCGCCTTTGTACCCGGGGAACTCCTCCGCAGGGAGTTCGACCTTTACCCACTGCTTCGTGAATAAGTCGTCTTCTGACATTTCGCGATAGGCGAGCATTTGCTGCTGGTTCTTGTTTTCGATTTCGGGATGCATCGCGCGGGCCAGTGCCTTCGACGATTCTTTGGCGGCAATGCGGATCGCTTTGCCGTTGCTTACGTCTTTGATACCCAGATCTTTGGGGTTCAGATCAACGAAGGTCGCGGCCATCTTTCCCCAATCGCGAAATTTCAGAGCGCGCTTTCCGAGACGGCAGCCCGTGACCACGGCTATGGCGTCGGTGGCGCAGCGGTCGATCTCGACGAACGTAACCAGACGTTTGCGATCTTTGCCGCGTGGGTCTTCGATGCCCAGCTTCTCAAGGCCCAACATGGCCAGGCGCACGCCGAGAACCTGGCCGGCGCAGAGATGGCCGTGGGCTTGCTCGGCTTCGCGAAGATATTCGTCCAGGGAAAGCATTTTGTAATTTGTAATTTGTAATTTGTGATTTGAAACCTGCAAGTCCGCGCCGACCTGAATTGCAAATTACAAATTACCAATTACAAATTGCCTTTTCACTTTCTTCTCCAGCGTACTCCATCCTTTGTGTTTTCCACGATGACGCCCTCGGCGGTCAGTTCGGCGCGGAGTGCATCGGAAGCCTTGAAGTTTCTCGCCTTTCGCGCCGCTTCCATCTCTGCCAGCTTCTGATTGACTTGCTCGTCGGCGAGTTGCGCGGAACCGGCGATCTCCAGCAACGCAGGACTGATTTCTTTTTCGCGGCCTTCGGCTCTTGCCCAGTCTAGAATCGCTTTCATCTTCGGCTGGTCGTCATCTTTCAGAACTCCGAATATTTCGTCGAACCTGTCGAGCGCATTGAGCAGAGGTTTCACGTCGTCCTGGTGAACTTCGGCGGCATCGAGTGCGGTGTTGGCTTTGCGCAACATGTCGAACATGGCGGCTTGCGCTTCGGCAGTGTTTAGATCGTCGTCGAGCGCGCTCTTCATTTGCGCGATGGTTTCTTCCGCCAGTTGCTTCATCTGCGGAGTCGCGCCAGCGGGGAACTGCGTGCTGGTCAGGCGGAAGCGGAAGTTGCGCAACTTTTCCACCGAACTGGCGGCCGACTTCAAGCCATCGAAGGTGAAGTTCAGCTGATTGCGATACGGCACCTGCGTCAGCAGCCAGCGAATCGACGACGGCTTGTGCCCGCGCAGCACGAGGTCCCGGATGGTAAAGAAATTTCCGAGACTCTTCGACATCTTCTGGCCTTCGACCAGCAGAAAACGTGGATGAAACCAGTAACGCGCTAACGGCTTCCCGCTGAGCGATTCCGACTGCGCGATCTCGTTCTCGTGATGGGGAAAAATCAGATCTTCGCCGCCGGCATGCAAGTCAAAGCTCGGCCCGAGTTCCTCCATTGACATCACCGAGCACTCGATGTGCCAGCCCGGACGCCCCGGCCCGATGGCTGTGTCCCACGAAGCTTCGCCCGGCTTCGGAGCCTTCCAGAGGGCGAAGTCGCGGGCGCTGTCCTTTTCGTATTCGTCTACGTCCACGCGCGCACCATCGGTCATGCCGGCAAAATCTTTTTTCGAAAGCTTGCCGTACTCGGGGAACTTCGCGATGCGGAAGTAGTAAGAGCCATCGTCGGTACGGTAGGCGAAACCCTTCTTTACAAGTTCGGCAATGAAGTCGGCCATCTCGTTGATATGTTTAGTCGCCCGCACCAGAATGGGTTGCTCGATGCTCAAAGTAGCCGAATCTTCCAGAAAGGCCTGGGTGAACTTCGCGGTGTACTGCTGCACGGTCACGCCATCGCGCGCCGAGTTGCGGATGATCTTGTCGTCAACGTCGGTGATGTTCATAACGTAGCGGACGTCGTATCCGCTCTGGCGCAGGAAGCGATAAAGAAGATCGACGGCAATGAATGTTCGGAAATTGCCGATGTGGCCGTAATCGTAGACGGTCGGCCCGCAGGCATACATGCGGACGCGGTTGGCATCCATCGGATGGAAATCCTCGATCTTGCCGGAGAGAGTGTTATAGAGGCGCAGTGCCATGGATGATGACGAGTTCGCGAGTGCTGCGCGAATTTTCATTCTAGGAGCGCGCCGGAAAAGGGGCAAATGGGCCGCGGAAACCAAAGTCACCTTCTGCAACTACCACAGGCGAAGGTCATTTCACGAAAACTTGATACCCCCAGGGCTTCAATTTAAGTTTCGTCGACGCGTTCAACTCGACCGGCTGCCCAGCAAAGTAATCCGTGTATTTACCTTGATAGAGGCTGTCTTTGAAGGTTACGGTCTGCGGCTGGTCGGAGAAATTGATTACCACAAAAACCTTGTCCGTATCATTGCGCCGCACAAAGCTGAATACTCTATCGGGGCGACTGTTGGGAACGCCGATCATGGTCGCGCCCCAGTGCGCATTCCAGAGCGCGGTATTCTTCTTCTTTAGAGCGAATAGCTTCTTATACAGATCCCCGTTCGGGTGGGCTTTCCAGACGATCGGGTCTTTCTCGAAGAACTTCAGGCGCTTCGTGTTGCCTGCTTCCTGCCCGTTGTAGATCAAGGGCATGCCTTCGCCTAGGGCGGAGAGCACCATGGCCGCTTCCACTCCCTTGCCAAATTGCTCGAACTCGGTGCCATCCCACGCATTCTTGTCGTGGTTGCTGACAAAGGTCATGCGCATAATGTTGGGCGGATAGGCGCTCTCGTTCGTGGAGTAGTACCGAATCAGCCCGCCCAGATCTTTCGTGTTGCCCGTGGTGATCTGATGGAGAGCGTCATACCAGGTCCAGGCATAAGTCATATCGAAGGCTTCCGCGTGCAGGTCGCGGGACTCCCATTCCGCCAGCATGAAGACAGGTTTGATGGCGTCAAGTTCCTTGCGCGCGTTGTTCCAGAAGTCCACGGGGACGAAACCGGCAACGTCGCAGCGATAGCCATCGACGTTTGCCTCCCGCACCCAGTACTTCAACGCATCCGTCATGTACTTGCGCAAGCCTTCGTGGCTGTAGTCGAGATCGATAATGTCGGTCCAATCCAGCCAGGGCGTCGGCGCGAAGTCGCCTTTCCAATCGCGCGCGTACCACTCCGGGTGCTCGCGGACCAGAACATTGTCCCAGGAGGTATGGTTCGCGACCCAGTCGAGAATGACGTACATGTGCTGCTGGTGGGCGGCGTCGACGAAATGCTTGAGATCGTCCAGGGTGCCGAACTCGGGATTCACGCTGTAGTAGTCCTGCACCGCATACGGACTTCCTAAAGTACCTTTGCGATTCTTCTCGCCAATCTTGTGGATCGGCATCAGCCACAAGATGTCAACGCCCAGCTCTTTCAGTCGGGGCAGTTGCTCCTCTGCCGCGCGGAAAGTCCCTTCCGGCGTGAATTGCCGCGTGTTGATCTGATAGATGCTGGCGTTCTTACTCCAGTCGGGATGCTTGACCTTGACGTAAGGCATGGGTTGATAAGGGTCCAGCTGATTCGCAGGCGGGCTCGCCACGCCTGCCGAATTCTGACTACAGCCGGTCAGCAGTGCAATCAGCAGAATAAGGATCGATGTCCCGAGGCGCAGTAATTTTGAATTTCTCCGAGTCATTGATTTGAGATCTGAAGACTTGAGACTTGAAGATTTGAGATTTGAAGCGTCGATGATAGCACCGGCCGCAGTCGCGCCATGCAAGACTCACTGGAGAACTATACACGCCCGGGAGTCCGGGGAGCGTGCGGCGCCGGCGAAGACCCGGTCGCAGAGACTGGCGCCGGAGCATGCAGCCGGTGCTGCACCACGCATGCGTAATGCACGGCGGAGAGGATGGTAAAAATAAACGTGGCGCGCAGAAACGTGGTGCGGGCAATCCAGATCCAGCGCACGGGCTCGATGAGGAGCAGCAGCACGAAGAAAATTGCGGCCACTTGCGCAAAGGTATTGGCTTTGCCGAAAATGCTGGGGCGAAAATCGCGCAGGCCGGCAATCATGAACAGCACGCCGCTGATCAGCAGGATGGAGATGTCGCGGCTGAACACCACGACCGTGTATTTCCAGGGAATCATGCGTTCGATCGAGAGAACGAGAAACATGGTGCTCATCAGCAATTTGTCGGCGATCGGGTCGAGATACTGGCCGAGCAGGGTTTGCTGATGCAAGGTGCGGGCGAGCAGGCCGTCGAGGCCGTCGCTCATCCCGGCGAGAACGAACAGCGCCAGCGCCCATTTGAAATCGTGCTTAACCAGATTGATGACGATGAACGGCAGGAAAATCATCCGCAGCAGCGTGAGCTGGTTGGGCGCGGTCAGGATCTGCCGCAGGTTCACGTGTTTCTGTCTCCTCCTGCGTGTCCGCCGCCCGCATGTCCTCCTCCTCCGGCGGTGCCGAGATACTCGCTCACCAGAAGCGGGGCCGGATCCTGTCCGGTCTTCTGGGCGAAGCGCTGTGCGAGCGAGAGAATGTTGCCTTCGGGAAGATCCAGTTCCATTCGCTCCACGCGGTGCATGGGAAAGAAGACGACGCCGGAGGTGAAGGGCTCGCCGTTTTTGATCTGCGAGGCCAGATCGTCGAAGGAAGTAACATCCACACCCCGCAGGCTGAGGCCTTCGCCCGAAAGATGCAAAATCGCGCCCCAGAATTTTTCGCGAGGGTTGGTCAACGTCGCGATCACGATCGCACCGGGACGGAACGGGAGGGCGACCTGCGGTTCCTGATAAAAGCTAGTGCTGGGCACAATGCGATTGTCGTCTGTGGAGGAGGGAAATTGCAAACGGACTTACGCTTTGTCATCAGCGGTCGCTTTCATTCTTCGCCGCTTTCAAATCAATCCCCACCTGCTCGGCCTTTTTATAGAGATGCGAGCGCTCCAGCCCCAGCGCCCGTGCCGTGTTTGAGATCTGGTAGTGATTGCGTTTCAACTCCGCAAGAATGGTCTGCTTCTCGAAGGCGCGCACGCGGTCGGCTAGCGGGCCTGCGCTCGATCCGGAATCGGGCGCCGCAATGGAGGCGGGTAGCGCCAGCGTTACAGTTTCGGCAGTGACCTCGTCGGAGTTCGCCGACAGCATCAATCGTTCGACGGCGTTTCTCAGTTCTCGGACATTGCCCGGCCATGGATGCTCTTGCAGCGCGGTCATGGCGTCGGCAGTAAAGCGCATGGGCTTCCATCCATTGGTGGCGCTCACTTGACTAGCAAAGTGCTCGATCAGCGCCGGGATGTCTTCGCGGCGTTCGCGCAACGGGGGCAGGCGCAGCGGAAAAACGAAGACGCGGTGAAATAGATCCTGCCGGAATTTGCCGTCGCGAACTTGCGCTTCGAGATCGCGGTGGGTTGCCACGACGACTCGCACATCCACGGCGATGGCGCGCTCACCACCGATGCGCTCGACTTCACCTTCTTCAAGCACGCGCAGCAGCTTGGCCTGCATGGTGAGTGGCATGTCGCCAATTTCGTCGAGAAAAATGGTGCCGTGCTGGGCTTGCTCGAATTTGCCGAGATGGCGGCCGGCGGCGCCAGTGAACGATCCTTTTTCGTGGCCGAATAATTCGGATTCAATCAGCTCCGCTGGGACCGCGGCGCAGTTCAGCGTGACAAACGGAGCGCCTGCCCGCGGGCTGCGCTCGTGCAGCGTGCGCGCCACCAGTTCTTTTCCCGTGCCGGTCTCGCCGAGAATGCAGACGCGTGTTTCGCTCGCGGCCACTCGCTCTACTTGCGCCATCACGCGGCGCATGGTGTCGCCTTTCCAGACGATTTCGTGCTTGCCTAGGCGGCTCGCCAGGTCGCGGTTTTCGCGCTCCAAGCGGCCGAGCTTCAAGGCGTTCTCAACTGTGAGCAGCAGCTTTTCGGTCGAGATTGGTTTTTCCAGGAAATCGAGCGCACCGAGGCGCGTGGCGCGTACGGCCATCTCGATGTGCGCCTGACCCGACATCATGACAACCGGAGTCGGCACGCCTTGCGCCTTGAGTTCTTCGAGAAGCGTGAGCCCATCTTTGCCGGGCATCACCACATCGGAGAGGATCAAGTCGAAAGACTGTGACTTGGCCAGTTCCAGGGCCTTGTTGGCGTTGTCGCAGACGGCGGCTTCATGCCCTTCCAGACGAAACGCCCGCGAGAGCGAAGCCAGCGTGTTGGCCTCGTCGTCCACGATCAGTAAGTGCGCTTTTTGGGCCACTGTCTTCTCCTGTTAAAACGGCAATTCAATCCGGAACGTCGTTCCTCTTTCTTTTGTGCTCTCGACGGAAATCTTGCCGCCGTGATCGCTTACCACCGATTGCACAATCGCGAGGCCGAGTCCCGTGCCATGCTGCTTGGTCGTGTAATAAGGAGTGAACAGGCGCTCGCATTCTTCAGGGGTCAGGCCAGAACCGGTGTCGGAGACCGAAATTTCAATGCGGTCGCCGCGATTGCCGGTGCGAATCGCCAGCACTCCACCCTGCGGCATGGCGTCGATGGCGTTGAGCACCAGGTTTTGCAACGCACGATGCAGCAGATCGGGATCGGCAGCAATTTCAGGCAATGCCTCGGCCAGCTCGGTCCGCACAGTGATCTGCGCCTTCTCTTTTTCGGCAGCTCGCAATTGCGCATGAAAAACGCGCAGCACCGATTGCACTATATCGTTCACTTGAGTCTGCCGGCGCTGGGGCTGCGGCATCTTCGAGAATTCGCTGAAACGTCCGATGATTGTTTTCAGATTGTCGATTTCCGCCAGCAGCGTTGTCGTGCCTTCCTGAAAGACCTCTTCAAACATCTCGGGCGACTTCTGTTTCGCGCGCATCAGATTCTCAACCGTTACCTGCAAGGGGAAAAGCGGATTCTTCAATTCGTGCGCTAACCGCCGCGCCAGTTCGCGCCACGCGGCCACGCGCTCGGCCTGCAGAGTGCGGTCTTTTTGTTGCAGAAGATCTTCCGTCATGCGGTTGAACGACGCGGCCAGTTCGCCCAGTTCATCGCTGGATTCAACCTCGACCTTGGTGGCGAGATCGCCCGCGGCGACCCGGCGCGCAGCCTCGGCCAGCGACACGACCGGGCGCGTGACGCGGGCCGCGAACCATAAGGTGGCCAGCACTGCCACCACGATTCCGATACCGCCGACTAGCATTGCCGTGGAGATGATCTGCCTTTGCAATTCGATCAGCGGACGCCGCGAACTTCCGACCAGCAGCACGCCCATCAGTTGCTGGTTGGCGTCGCTCTGATTTGTGGCACTCTGATTCGCCGCGTTGAGATTTGGGCCGGTCAGTGGGATGGCGTGAAAGACTTCAGCGTCCGCGGCATCCGACGTCCAATGAATCACGGCCTGAGATTCCTGGAGCGTGTCGCGCACGTGCGCGACCAGCGGAGCGATCTGATCGACGCCTGCCGCCGGTCCGTTCAAATCGAGCAGCGATTTTGGATTCCATTTTGAGTCCAGATTTTGATAGAGCATTACGCGGGTTCCGACTGGGATATCGAGCGACGAGAGGAACCCCTGATCGAGCCGTTCGCCGCCAATCACGTACAGAGGTTGCTCTCCGACGCGGGCGGCGCGGACGGCAAACAGGCCGAGTGTCAAGCCATCCGGCAGCTCTTCGCGTTTCAGGAACGCTCCGGCCGGGACCGCGGCCGAGGGAGTCGTCGCCGGGCTCGTTTGGGAAATCGCAGCTTGCGGAATCGCGGCTTCGGGATATCCGAATTTCGCCTGCCACTGCGCGGAGGAGAGGATAGTGCCCCGACTGTCGACGAGTTCGAGAAAATCGAGCTGCTGCTGACGCGCTAGGGTGCGTGCCTCGCTCACATACTCGCCGGCGTCCGTGGCGCCGCGGTTTATGTCGAGCGCAATGCGCTGCACCGGCTCGCTCACGGCAATGGACTCGACTTTGCGTACTACCTCCGAACCTCGCCGCTGGAACTCGGAGCGAAACTGAGCTGCGACCGCATTGGCGCGGTCGTGATCCGCCTGCTCGAAGGAGCGGCGGATGGTGCTGTAAACGGATGCCGAAATGACCGCGACACAAAGCAGCACCGTCGCCGCAAACAACAGAAGGAGCTTCTTGCGGAAGCTCATCGCGGGCCCGCCTCTGACTCGGCTAAACGACGATCAGCCAACCAAAGATCACCCAGGGAAGCCCCGGCCTCGTTCCATTGCCCCAGCCGATCGGGCGCCCAGCCGTGCACTCGCGCGCTCGCCGCACTTGCCACTGGCAAATGGAAAAGCGGAATGACGGCGTATCCGTCAAGCAAACTGCGCTCCGACCGATACAGATCGTCCAGAGAACTACCGTCCAGAGAATGGTCCTCCCAAGGATGCCCGTCCAGAGAGTTGCTGCGAGGCGTCAGGAGCGACGGCCGCTCTAGCTGGCGCGCCGCTTCCGCGAGCGACGTGGCTGGATCGGGACTCGGCAGCACTACGCGCACCAGGCGGATGTCTTCCACTCCTGACAACGACACTTGGACGGTGATGCCAACTTCGCGCGCGTTGAGCGCGATCCGTTCGGCAATCAGTTGGGCTTGCGGGTCTCTGGGATCGTAGCTCAGAGTAAGCGCGGGTTGCCGCGAGTCCGCGAGTACAGCCCGGCCGCGTTGCGGATTTGCCTGCGAAGAAAAAATTGCACTATAGCCCGTCATCCAGTTGGGAAGGACGCTGGCGGCGGGTTCTCCTGCGCCTTTCAGCAGCACGGACTGAATGGGCTTGCGATCAATAGCGAGCGCCAGCGCTTCTCGAAGGTGAGGGTCCTGAGCCTTGGACTTGGCGGAGAAAACCAGCGCCAGCAACTCCACGGGCAAGGACGACGACAACGAATCCGCCGTGCTGTGCCGCTGCGCTCCGTTGCCCGCCTCCGGCACTGCTTCAATTACGTCGGTCTTGTTTAGTTCGAGCGCGATCGCCTGGTCGCGCAGAGACTTGCCGAATTCGATCTCGACCGCATCCACAAAAGGACGCCCCGCCCAGCTCGATTCACTTGCGGCGAGCTTGAGCAGTTTTCTTGGTTGCCACTCGGCCACGAGGAACGGGCCGGTGCCGATGGGAATGCCGTTCGCACTGCGCTTGAGCAGGAGGTTGCGCGGCAGCGCGAGTTCGGCGAGCAGCGACGGCGTGGCCGCCTCGCTATCCATATCGATCGACACCGAATCCGCCGCTGCGCGCACATTCCAGCCGGGATGGAGTGCGCCCAGAATTTGTGCAATGGCCGCGGGCGACGCCGCGCTGCCGTCCTGAAATCTCACCCCGCGGCGCAGCGTGAATTGCCAATGCCGGGCGCCTGGGTCACTCTGCCACGCCACGGCCAGCGCGGGTTGCGGGCGGTCTTGCGCATCCAGTTTTACAAGTGTGTCGCCGATTAGCGAGAGAGTGCGCGCCATGTCCCAGTATTCGGCGGGCGTGGCGTTCGCAGGAGGGTCGAGCGCGGCAAGATCGAGCGCGTCGGGCGCGGACTGCAGCATGACACGGAGCGTTCCACCGTAGTGTGGACGGGTCGCTGCTGCAGCGGTCGTTGACACGATCATGGATGTCACAAAGGTCGCGCATAGCAGTCTGCGACAGCCCCATAGTTGCCATGTGCGCAGACAACTGCCGAGCTTCGCTCGGCCTGGACGGGCGAGGGCGCCCGTCCCCACACGAGCAGTGCTAATTGCCGCAAGAAATCGATAGGCGATACGCCTCATACCATTCCGTGTCTTTCCGTCTTACGATCGCGGCTGCGCCATTGCCATTGCTTTCCGGCCAGAGCGCGACGATGCGTCCGCGGAACTCCACAGCTGCGCTGACAGCGACCGGGTCGCGATCAGGGATTTCGAAGGCGCGCAGGCTGTCACGTTCCGTGTCCCCTCCCTCCGAAACCAGCAATTGTGTGCCGGTGCTGCAATTGGAGTGAACCACCGCCAGATCGCTGCCCCACTTTGACTTTGGGCCGCGGATCGCCTGGTCCGTGATCCCATCCACGAGATGCAGCGATCCATCCACGGCGGCGAATGCCCATAGCGTGTAGTTCGGTCGCGTAAGCGCAGCGGCCGAATAGAACGAAGGAACATTGGAGACTTTTCCGATGGCAGGTGCGAGCGCTCCGGTAAAGAAGTTGCGTGAGGCAGTATAGAAGGCGCGCACGCTGCCTTCGTCGGGCGCAAGCGGCCACGGATCGTCACTATCGTTGCAAGCGAGGGTGAGCGGCGCGGCTGCGCTGGAATTCGTTCGGCAGAACGTTTCCGGCAGGTAAACATCGAACAGGCGGTCGCGGCGCAGCAGCAAACGTCCGCGCAAATCGCGGGGAAAGGCGCGCGCGTGCGCGATGGGCAGCGAAGCTTCGAGCTCCCAGCGCTTGGACAGATCCGTTCCCAGGCGACGATAGATCGCGACCGCGGCGTCGCCGAGCACCAGCAGGCGAGATCCTCCGGGCATTTCGAAGACGGCGACGTCGAGCATTGGTTGTTCCTGCGCGAATAGAAGAGTTGACTTCAGAACGATCGGCAATGCGGGGGCGAATGACGCTTCCCTGGGTGATCGCGGCAACGAGACAATGGCGATCTTCTTCTCTTGGGATACGTTCTCTTCGGATCCGATCGCAATCTCCGCCGTCCAAACATATTCGCGCAGGCTTTCGGAGAGAACGACCTCGACCGTTCCCATCGCCTGCTCGGCGTTGGTGGCATGCACGCCATCGACGTGCAGCTCGGCTTCGAGGGCGCTGCGCACTTCGCGCACGGATTTTTCGTCGAGCGACGAACGGTTGGTAACCTCCAGGGCGACGGCACCGGGCCCGGCGGCGGCAGCGATTTTATGGGCCAGTTGGCGGGCAGTGTCTCCCAGGCTCGAAGCGCATAACGGCAAAGGAAGAAAAACGGTTGCGAGCAGGAACGAAGTCAGCCAATCAAGCCGCAGACCGCTGGAGGTTCGCGCTCGCATGTGTGGAATGCGGTGATTATAGCGCGTGCTGGATGGAGGCCTGTTCATAACGAAGTTCTCAGTTCTCAGTTCTCAGTAAAGGCGAGTACTCAGACTCAGTACTCAGTACCCAGTTTTGAGCAGAGGGACACTCAGAGAGTTTTTTCTGAGAACTGAGAACTGGGAACTGAGAACTCGTCGCCCCACCCGGTGCTATGGCTAAGGTTTTCCTTCTTCCACGTCTTCTGCTTGGCTCACATGGTTCGGAGCTCCCATGCCGCGCAGCACGTCGTTGGTGAAGAAAAACTTTCCGTCGGCCGGGACCATCATGATCTGCAGCTTGTCAGAGAGGCGCTCGGCGACAATTTTGTTGATGAGCAGCGGATTCTGCTTCAGGATCGCACTCTCGCTGGTCATGCGCTCGGCGTCAGCGGACGCGGTCAAGCGGATGCGCTCGGCTTCGGCTTGCGCCAGAAGTTTGCGGCGTTCCATCTCCGCTTTGCTGTCGATGAGTTTGGCCTCGCCGGCAGCTTCCGCATTCTTCACCGTCGCTTCTTTGCGGGCTGCGGCTTCGAGCTTCGATTGTTCAATCTGCTTCTCCTTCAGCGGGAGCGTGTACTGCATGGCATCGGACTCGCCCTTGGCTTGCAGCACGCGAACAGCAGCTTGTCCTTCAGCTTGTTTTACTTCCTGAACCTTTGTAGCTTCAGCGTCGGCTTCGGCGATTTTTACCTGCTTCTGGTGGATCTCGGTCTCGACGCCCATGCGGTCGTTCTCTTGTTCCTTCAGCAGCAGCGACTCGAGGCCCTTGGCATACTCCTGGGGAAGTTCGATATCGCGCAGCATGACTTCTTTGACCACAATGCCGTCGGCGGCCAGCCGTTTGCGGATCATTTCGGCGGAGCGCTGCCGAACTTCTTCACGCTTGGCGGAGAAAACTTCGCGCACCGTGTAACCCGGCACCAGTTCACGCCACGCGGTAGCTACTACGGGCGGCACGATTTCCTTCTCCAAAGGCTGTGGCAGATTCGCCTCAATGTAGTCGAGACGCTTGGGGTCGATCTGGTAACGGACAGTGATGGCGAGACCCAGGGTCAGCCCTTCCTTGGCTTGAACGTGCAAGGGTTCGCCTTTAGCCACGCCTTTGGCCAACGAGTCTTCGCTGATCCCGGTCGTGAACAACTGGTCGCGGGTGTTGAAAAGTTCAACGCGCTCGACGAGCGGTGTGACGAAGTGCACGCCCGGATACAAGGTTCCGGCAAGTGTGCCTTTGGTCTGGCTGACGCGCACGCCGGCCATTCCGCTGGGGACGATCACAATGCCAGCCGAAATCAGTAGCGGAGCCCAGGCCAGCATGACGAGCGCAACCGAAGTGCGCCATCGCATTGCCGGAGCGGGACCCGGCGCGCCCGCCTCGGGATCGGGATGCAACCGTCTGCGCTGCCAGGCAATCAGCAGGTAGGCGTCATAGGTCAGAATTCCGGCGGCGATCACGAACATCGCGATTCCCGCGTACAACAGCAAATACTTCAGCAACAGCATGGTGGTGCTCCTTTCAATTCCTTGGCGCGTGTTCAGAAAAATGTTTAGGAGTTTCCGCGCGGCGGACAAATGCCAGGCGGACGATTTGTCCAAAGATGAGTTCTTCGATCAGCAGAGACGCGGCCAGAGAGAAGGTCAGACCGCCGATGATTACCAGGCCCCGCAACATCGTTTCCATGATTGCCTCCGCGCTCTCGCGGAAAGAAAAAGCAAGCTGGGAGCCAGAGATGGCCAATTGAAAATAATGAAGTTAAGATCAAGGCAAAACGGAATTACGTGTCTTCAGAAACGCGGGCGTGTGCGGGGTGACACAGGGTGGCATCGAGATCAGATGGTTTCGAATCGGGTGTTGGCTGTCGTCGTTCATTCGCGAATGCCGGACGGCTGACGACCAACGACTAACGACCAACGACGACCTTGAAACTTACCCCCAACTTCCGCATCCCATTTTGTGCTAAGGTCTGCTCTCTGGAAGGGCCAGCATGATTACTCGAATCGAAGAAAAAGACCTCAAACGGCAGAGTCGCCGTCAACTGCTCAAGCTGGCGCCCGTAGCCGCGCTGGGCGTTTTTGCTTTCCCCAAGGTGAGCGACCGTCTGGTGGCCGCCGGGGTTCGTTTCAGCGACTGGGCGTCGGGCGTCATGTTTCGTTCGCAGCATCTGGCGCAGACATTCTCGAATGCCGAGGTCGTCCCGTTTGCGAAGTTCCCTTACAACTACTACGACGTGGTCGACCCGGGAGTCGATCTGGAGAAGTGGAGGCTGACAGTCGAGGGCGACGTGCGGCATCCAGGGGAATACACGCTGGCACAGATTCAAGCGCTGCCGAAGATCAACCAGAACACGCGGCACATCTGCGTTGAAGGCTGGGATGTGATCGGCTCGTTCGGCGGCGCGCGCATCTCCGACTTCCTCACGCTGGTGGGAGCGAATACCGGCGCGAACTTTCTGGAGGTCAAATGCGTCGACGATTACTACGAGTCGATTGACATGGCCTCGGCGCTGCATCCGCAGTCGCTTCTCTGTTACGAGATGTATGGACAACCGCTCGATCGCGGGCACGGCGCGCCTCTGCGCCTGCAGATGCCAACCAAGCTCGGATACAAACAGGCCAAGTACCTGGACACGATCCGCGTGACCAATGTTCTGAAGTCTGGTATGACCGGCTACTGGGAAGACCAGGGCTACAGCTGGTTCGGAGGACTGTGATGTCGAACGAGGCGAACGAAGAACCGCACAAAGCGCAGGACAAGTTACAGAACAACCTGCCGAACGAAGAGAAGCAAGAAGCTGCGCCACCATCGGAACCCGCGCCGGCCGGTGAATCGTGTGCGATCGAAGTAACCGAGGTGAAAGCAGAGACAATCGCCGAGCCCGCAGGCGAAGTCCTATCGTCGTCGCCGGCAGCGAAGGCAGAAGAGCCTGACCTGGTTCGGGCCGCCTATGAGCATCCTCTGGCGATTCGGATTACTCACTGGGTCAATGCCATCAGCTTATTCGTGATGGTGACCAGCGGGCTGCGGATTTTCCGCGCCTTCCCCAGTTTTGGCCCAAAGATTCCAGAAAAAGTTCTACTCGATATCCCGAAGTCGCTCACGCTGGGCGGATGGCTGGGTGGGGCCTTGCAGTGGCACTTCACGTTCATGTGGCTCTTTGTGGCGAGCGGCTTATTTTATGTGGCGTATCAGGTCATCAGCGGCCACT
>Ga0181523_10001963_pt1 | contig 20863 bp, 10 predicted proteins | sample PEATcosm2014_Bin_43_FD_119752 | JGI IMG/M metagenome (GOLD analysis project Ga0181523, IMG submission 119752) | Peatland microbial communities from MTU Mesocosm Facility, Houghton, MI, USA - PEATcosm2014_Bin05_30_metaG | ecosystem: Environmental > Terrestrial > Soil > Wetlands > Peat | place... | reverse complement strand
GCTAGCCGGGGGGTTAGCTTCGAGGACTCGGAGTTCAAGTAGCCGTCCAAAAGGTCGATGGGCACGCCCGCGGCGCCGGTCTTGCAGCGGCAAACGTAGTTGTCCCCAAGTGCTCGCATACAGGAATTCGACTGTTAGAGGTCGTGAGCTTCGATTACGGGACTCCCTGGATCTGCCAGGGACCCACCTGGATGGTGCCGCCGCCCGCGTTTTGGTAGCGGAGGCGGTAGTACAACTCCCGCTGGGCGATGGCCGGAATAGTGATCGTACATGGCGGGCTGCCGCACGTGATCCCAATCGGGGTTTCGCTGGCGAACTTGAAGGGCTGATACCCGCTGGGAACGGTTGCCGCCGTCGCCTCGCACACGTCCAACCGAGTCGTACAATACGGTACACCAGATTGCGCGTACTCCTGATAGCCGAAGTCGATGACCGTGTTGTTCGTTCCGGCCGGCGGAGTGAAGGACACCGAAATGGGCACGAAGTTGCCCCGGTTCACACTGTCTAGCGGCGGGTACGGTGGCATTTGGAGCATCCAGAGATTCTGCCGGTCGTAGTTCAGAAACTCCTGGGAATACAGGAGAAAAGAATTATCCGGCAGCAATTGATTGTTCTCGAAGTTGTCGACCATGCGCAACCGGCTGGTGGCGCTGGCCAGCGAACGGGTGTAACTTCCGTAGTAATCGGTGGCGCGGAGGGTGTACTGCACGACTGTGTTCGCAACCCTGGTGATATTGTCCAGGCAGATGTCCGCTCCAATTCCGAATGGCACCCCTCCGTGGTAGGAACCGCCCGCACAACCTGTCATCGTTACGCCGGGACAATTCACATAAATATCTCCAGCCAGACTGCCGGCCACGCACTCGCCATTCACCCGCGTGACACAGTAAGTATAAGCACTGGCCGTTCCGCTGCCGATCGCAGAAGCCGGCCCGCTCACATCCACTAAGGGATGACTGCCGCAGGAAGCCGCCGTCGCCAGGATCTTGCGGTTGATGTAGACCGCCCCAATATCTCCCGACGCAGGCGTACCCTGACCGCCGACGGAGAAGAAATCATCCGGATCCGTAACTGTCCCGGGACGGGACCGGTAGAGTTGCCCGGCAATCCAGGAGAAGTTCGGCGCCTCGGATTCCCCGTTTATGCACACGTTGTCGAAAGCCTGCGCCGCTTCGTAGGCAGAAGCATTCGCTCCCGGAGCATTCGGGTGGGTCTGCCCATCCGAGGCAAAAGGCATGCCATAAATCCCATCAAAAGGAGGGTTGATGCTCACGTAGTTTACGCCTGGCACTGCATAGGGGGTTTCGGCCGCGGGCGGCAGGCTGAAGATCCCGGGTATATATCCCTGGATGACCTGCCAATCCCCCGGCCATGCGTTTTGGGCTCCCAGGATGGACGAGGGGATGGACCAGGCCGGTATGTTCATGGTGGAACTCTCGCCCCCGTTGCGGTATTCCTGGTGCCCGCCGCTTTGGTTGCTGTCCTCACGCAGGCAGTCTCCGTGCGGATCTGGAGCACCGGCACATCCCGCAGTGGGATTCCACCAGGCGTTGACACCCGTCCCGGAAGTTCCGTTGTTGACGGTGGTCTGGTAACTGTTCCAGCTCTCCCAGGATAAATATGTCGTGCCAGACCTCGCCAGCTCCGCGCCCGCATAGTCACCCCGCTGAAAGACAAACAGCCCGGGCGTGCCATTGTAGTTCTTGATGCGCAGAGTCATCAACTCGCTGGTTTGATTAGCCCAGTTACAGCTGCTTGCAGACGACCCAAAACAAGCCGAATCGCCCAGTTGAGTGGTGCGCAACTCGCCGGGATCTCCCTTGAAGTTGATCAGATTCTGGTAGAAATACGGCTCGTATCCGGTGACGGTCGTGACGGTAGAAGCAATTGTCACAGTAGAATTCACACCACAACCGGAGATGTAAGCAGAAGTAGGCGCCGCCGAAGCTTGAGTCCCATTCCAAACTATCTGAGTGGTCGCCCCGGTCCAACTGTTCGCGGTATGCAGAGTCACCGTTGCATTGCCGCCTTGCAGTCCGTTATTAAAACTCTGCATCTGGCAGGCCGCCCCAACGGATCCCGTGGGAGCAGTTCCACTGATGGAAGTAACGGATGCCAAGCTCTGGTTCGTGTAACTGTTCATCTGGATGGCGATGCAATCCGCCGTGGATGACAACGTGGAGAGGAACGTATTGCACTTGGCCGGCCCGCTGGAGGGAATGGTTGTGCTGGTGGTGGTAACTGGCGGTTCGCTGTTGCCGATGATTCCGAACCATCCGGTTTCGCCGGATTCCACGATGGCGTGCAGATCATGACCGGTAAGGGCGGTCTGTCCATCTGCCACTGCCCCCTTCGGCGTATTGAACGTGTTGATCGCACCGATGATCTGCGGGCCGCCGGATTGACCCGCGTGCGCCGGATTGCCGTCGCCGGCGTTAAAGGCCAAGATCCAGGCAGGGCTGTCTCCGTTATAGGAGTTGCACGCAAACACGAAAGTACCTTGGCTGACGCCTATTCCCAGATTGCAGGTCCACTGGATCCCTCCCTGGTCGAACTGAGAAGGGATTAAGCTCGGATCGAATACGGACATCTGCTGCACGACCCCGCAGCCCACGCTGGCAACGCCCAGACAAGTAGTTGAAGTCACCTGGGGGGTCAGATTCGTCCATTTCATAGTCCAGGGGCTTGGGCTGGTCACGCTCCAGGTGGTCGAATAGGCATCGCTGGCGGTGATGGTGGCATTCCCAATCTGGCAATCCGAGCATTGCGGAAGCGGAGGTTGCACAGGAGTAGCTGTGGGCGTGAAAACCGCTTGCAGGACCAATGGTCCGGAGGTCTGGGTATCGGTGACAGCGCATCCATTGGCCTTGTACCAGCAGTTGTCGGCGCCAGGAATATAGAAAGTCAGATTAGACTGGGTTTGGTCAACCAGGGCTGCGTTGGGGGCGGGGGACCGGAACCAGGAATTGGTGATAGTAGCGGTGCCCGAGCCATTGTCGCTCGATACCGGAAGGCCCCAATACACCACGCTCTGCGTGCTGGGGTTGATCCAGTACATCTCTCCCCAAAGGCAGAAATATCCGCCGTAAACCGGAGTATTCATGCAGGCGGTGGGCGTGCCGTTGTCGGGAATGCCCGGCGAGTAGCTGCCGGAAACGTTCAGCAGCCCGGAGGTAAGAGTCACCGTGCTGCCGTCGGTGGGCGCCACGTTGCGCCAGAGCATAACCGTGAAGTTCTGCTCGCACCAGTATATGGACCCGGTAGGAGGCGTGCTGCCGGCAGCCAACTGAATATAGTTGCCATTCAACCCGGCGCCGGTAGGATCCGTGAAAGAAGCGATGCGATATTCCGCCGAGGTGGTGGTGACCGGCGGAGAGGTGCAGGCGTTGTTGTTCGACGAGACGCGGATGGTTCCCGCGCCGCCCATGATCCAATATAAGCTGAACCAGTCGTTGCTGCCGGAGTTGGCCAGATAGTAGGTTCCGCCGGCGTTCGTGATCGTACCCGTGCCGGAATGTGCAATGGTTTCCTGAGAGTTAATCCTCGGATTTGTATCCAACAGCCAACAGGGATAAGCGCCTCCGCAGGCGCCCAGAGCGGATGCACCCGTCTGTCCGAAAGCGATGGTTCCACTGGTCTGGGGCGCAATGGCCGTGTATATCGGGCTGGCGCACGAAACACCCCCATTCATGGAAAGACAGGCCGCCAAAGTGCGAAACGCGGAATTGGCAGAGTTGACAAATCCCGCCAGCGACACACCCAGTTGATCGATGCTGACCCCGGAAGCATAACTCGTAGTCCAGGGTGCATATGTCTGCATCGGGATGCGCAGAACCAGCGGTGCGGTGCTGTTGCCGACCGTGGTGCTGCCCGAGCCTCCGGTAACCATGCCGCAGGGATTCACCCACGGCCCCGCGGAGTCGCAAGGCGTCACCTGGCCTTGGTTGAAGGCTGCGGCAAATGCGGGCGACCATGTCGTCGGGGCATTATCCCGCATGCCGATGCGGACATTGTTCGTGCCGGTGAGCGGGTCGGTGAAGGATTCGGGAGTCAGACCGGCCACCGATTCCGGCCACGGCTGATCACCCGGGTGGGTAGGATCTCCCAGCCACGGATCGCCGTAGACCTGTCCCAGCGGAATGTTGGTTGTGGTAAACGCAAAGGCCAAAGTGTCGCCAGTGGAGGGGCACGTGATCATGCCGAAGTACGGCGTATTGGCCTGCAGCGACCGTGAGAAATGGCGCACGCCGGCATACGTTCCCGCCGTGGCGTACTGCGCGGTGCGCTGGCCGATCACCACCCTGCGGGAAAGCCCGCTCGTCGCCGTGCTGGGCCGGCTGAGATCGGAATTGGAATTGGCGAACGTGCCTGGGTCCACGTCCAGGGCCAGCGGCGTCAGAGCGGCGCTTGTGCTTACCTGGATCGTACAGGCATTTCCGTCGGGCGCCGTATAGGCAATCAAGGCTTGTGTGGCGGTCGTGCCAAGCACGCTGAAGTTCCCGATGGCTGCCAGGCAGGAATAGGCGGAGATTATCAACAGTGCAATCGGTTTCATCGGGTCAGCCCCTGCATCTTCATTGCCCACCAATCAACGGTAAGAAGTTCGTTGTTGGCGCCGGTGCTTTCGACGAGGAATTCGGGGGCCAATGCGGCGGTCGGGGCTGTCGCGATGCTTCCCGAATTAGCCCCGTTAATCTGGAACTGGATGGTACCCGGCGTGGAGGAATAAATCCGTATGTGATACCAGGTATTCGTGGCAACCGCCAGACCGCTGTCGTAGCAGGTTTGCACACCGCCGACAATCACTTCATAAACCCAATGCGTAGCGCTTTCGCCGCTGGTACACCCGCCACCAGTCGGGTCGTAACGCACCGCAATCTCATTCCCGCCGGTGGGGTGATATGCGTTATTCTGGTCGGTGAATCCAGTTAAGTACCTGGAACTCGTCACCGAGTTAGGGTCGGTTTGGAAGACAGACTGCGACTCCCAGTAGGACCATGCACCTCCCGATCCCAGGTTAGCAATGGAGTTCAAATCCCCGGAGTTCGGATCGGATAAACTTATGACACAGCCATTGCTACCGGTACCAGTCCTGGCCTCTAATAAATAGAGGCCGGGGTGATTGGCCGCTCCGTTGGTATAACCGGTTCCACAGCCGGCGGAACCCACCTGACTGAGACCCCACTGTAGCTGTCCAATTAGGGCACTGGAATTCCTTCCAGGCATGAAGTCGTCAACCAGGTTCAGCACCGAAGAATCGAGGGGAGTGAAGTCGACCGTACCGGAACTGTTCGTCAGGTTATTGCGGAAGGTGTAGCTGCCGCCGCCCGCGCTTGCGCCGCCCGCGCAGGACCAGGCCCCGTTGACGTACATGGCCATCGCCCCGGAGCCGCCCGCCGCGCATGCGGTCGTCTGCGTGCAATTCGAGCAATACAAAATAGCCCCGTTAGCGGCGCTGCCGAGATTGGCGAACGTGGAGCTGCCCACTTGCGCCGAGTTGCTGAGCGTAAGATTGGTTGCCGACAAGTTGCCGGTCTGGGTATTATCGTTGATCACGGCCATCACCGCATTGCTTTGGGGGAACTGCGGCGACCATCCGGCCACGTGTACGGTCGGCACCGGCAGGGAAGTGTAACGGTTGGCGGCGCTGCCGCCGAAATCGAAGAAGACGAAATCCGCTTGACTGGGCGTGCCGTTGAACATGGCGCCCGGCGCGGGATTGGCGGAGTTGGCGAAGATCACGCTGGGCCCGACTTCGCTGGCAAAATCGATCTGGTAGCCCGTATTGTTGAACATTTGCAGGGTGAAATTTCCGGAACCGCCGTTCAGCCGCAATCCCGCCGTGGTGGTGTTCACGACGTTGCCCGAAATGATCTGGCTGGGCGCCCGCACCTCCAAACCCGTGGGGCCCGAAAACTCCGCGGCCGAGAGGTTATGGCCGCCGGCGCCGCTGTCGATGAGCATTCCCCATCCGGAAGCGGTCGTCGCCGTTATCTGGCTTCCATCCAACGAGCTATTGCTGTATACGCCGCCCAGAGTATTCAAGAACGAATTGATATGTGAAAGGTGACCGTTGCCGTTGTAAGTGCTGGAGGTTTGGACCTGCATTCCCCAGCCGCCGTTCTGGTAGAGCACCACCTCTACGAAATCGGAATCGTGCGGGCCGCGGAAAGTCCAGCCGTTACCATTGTTGAACGCCGACCGGATCCCGGTGAAATAGCCCTCGAGGTCATCGAACGGCGTGGCAAAAGTGGAATCCACGCCCCACTCGGTGTAAATGCCGTCCGAATATGCATTCCGCACGGACACATCGGTCAGTTCAAGGCCGTGACCATATAGCCGGATGCCGTAGCTGGTCCCCGTTTGGTTGCTCTTGTTGCCGTCGATCGTACAACCGTGGATTTCCCCGCGGAACAAACCATACTTGCTGTTTTGGCCGGTCAGCGCCGCGAAGTTCGTCTGTGAAATCACATCCAGGTTCGCGGCGTTTTTGAGCATCAAGGTGGTCACTCCCGCGCCGGCGCATTCGATCTTGCCTGTGCCCGTTTGGTCGGTCAGAGAGTCCGTAAACCGAATGCCCCCCACCGTGTGTGTCCCGACCCCAAAGTGAATCTTTTGGCCTTTGGCCAAGGTGATGATACTGTTGATGACGTAGGCGCCGTCGTCGGCCCGAACCTCTCCGGCGCCCGAGGCCAGTGCCGCCGCAAAAGCGGCCGAATCGTCTGTAACGCCGTCGCCCTTGGCTCCAAAATCCTTCACGTGAACCGCATCCTGCAGCTTGGAAGTCACCGTGCGTGCCACGGCGCCCGCGCCAGTTTGCAGGAACATGCTCGTTCCCGTCTGTTGCTGTGTCCAGGTATTCGTGGCCGTACACAGGTATTTGTTTTGTCCGGGTGTGGCATCGGTCGCGAAATACTCCGCCCCCTGGGTGCAAGTTGCCGGCAATTGAGCGGTCGTCCCGCGCTGGGCGGGTAGTGTGTACATGGCGCCTGACGCGTCCCACGGGCCGACCTGGATACGGCCCCCATTTACTACCGTCTGCGCCGGGAGAAGGGTTCCGCTCCCCAGCAGGAGAATCGAAAGCTGAAAGCTGATGGCTGAGTGCTTCATGTCTAGTAATTCCTCACAATCGTTGCCCGGTAAGTGGCGCTGGGCGGTGTCACGCCACTTCCCGACAGGTTACAAAGGCGGGTCGTTACCGTGTTCGTGGCGCTCACCAGCATGATGCCGAACACGCCGGCCGGCAGCGCCGGCCAACCGGGCGCGACGGCGTCACCAGGGTTGGCGCCGGTCACGGTGATGGTCTGGTCCGCGGCGCACGCGCCTGTTGCAATGCTGGGAAAGTTCAATGTTGCCGAGTTCATCAGGTAGGTAGGGATCACGCCGTTGTCTACCGCGAGCGCGCTCTGTCCGGGGGCCTCGGTAATGACGATCCCTTGGCCGCCGGCCAGCGTCTTGGCGCTCAGGAAGGCGCGTTGATCGGTCCCCCCCGGGTTGTTCCATGTGCCATTGCTTGCCGTCCAGGTGTACACCGGCAAGACGTTCGGCGGAAAGGACGTGATTCCAGCCTGCTGGGTGCAACCTGCCGAGCACGTCACGGTCAGATTATGCCCTACCAAAAGAACGCCGGAACCGTTGACGTAAACATACGCCGTACCCGTGGCGCTCCCGCTAATGGTGGCCGTCGCGCTGTTCGTAATGCTGTACACCTGGGAACCAAAGCGCACGTTGCACGGCGACGTGGGCGTACAGCCGGCGCCGATGCTCAGCACGGTGGAGGACGTGCGCGCGACGGTCAGATCGCCGAGTTGATACGCCATCGTAATTCCGGTGCCGCCGGAAACGTTTGACGGCTGCCACGCCCCCGCCGCGGAGTTCCACACCAGGGCCTGCCCGTTGCCGGGAAGCGTGCTGGACACCGGCTGTCCCTGGATGGCTTTCACCGTGGCGGTTGTCAGCGTGCCGCCGAGGTCACCGCCCGCGTTGGGTAGTTGGCCGGAGGCAACCGCGCCCGATATCTGCCCGAAGCCGTAGTCTCCAGTCTGAGCGGTGACGGCGCCGGTTCTGCCGAATACGCTGCTTACCGCGCCGCCGCCGGTTCCGCCACACGTTCCGCCGCACGTGATATTGCCCGTAGCATAAATGTTCCCCTGTACTGTCAATGGCTGTGATGGCGTCGCCGTCCCGATGCCTACATTGCCGCTACTGTAATAGATAGGCGGGCTTGGCAGGAACGTCGACGGGACGCCGGTTAGCCGGCCACCGGACCATGTGAGCGTGAGCCACGATGGATCGGAATAGCTGCCGGTCTGGCTAAGCGCGTTTGTCACCTGCGCCGCAGTGTAGTCCCCTGCCTGCGCCATGACCGCGCCGGTTCTGCCAAATACGCTGCTTACCGCGCCACCCCCCCCGCTCACTGACGCCGTGCCCGCGCCGTTCACCACGCAATAGCCTGTCTGCGGCATACTGAAATCGACGGTGACGTTGTAGGTCGTCGGACTGATCTGGATCTTGTCCGGCTCTACCCGTTGAGGGGGCGTCGAATTGTCATAGCAATCCACCACCAGGTTCGCCGTTCCGAACTGGTGTACGGTTCCCGGAATCGTGATGCTGACTTGTGCGGCGAACGCATACGAGGAATTACCGGCTTGCGCCGGCGCCGCCTGCCACTGATTCGCAGCGGCGTTCCATTGCAATACTTGACCGCTGGACGGGGCCGTGTTGCTCAGATTCCTTCCTTGCAGCCGATTTACCGTCAGTTCGCCCGGAGCGCCCGAAATGTCGCCGCCTAGCGCGAGCCATTGAATGCTGCTCCCGTTGCTTGACAGCACTTCGTTAGCGGTGCTCGAAGTCACCGACAGGCTGTTGCCTTCCACAGCCCACGTGTTAGCCGGATTGCACGCATATACATTACTCCCCGCCGCCGCCGTCGTCAGGAAGAAGAACTGTCCTACCGCGCAGGTAGACGGTAGGCTGCTTCCCGTTTGCATCGGTTTAGTGGATCCGGCCGCTGAAAAATCGACGCTCTTGCTCTGCGTACGCAAATCAACCAATGTCTGGCTGTCTCCCGTGGCGCCAAACGCCGTCCAAAGGAACAGGCCTGCTGCAAGTCTGCATTTGTTCATGTGTTCGCAAGGCCTCTAAGTAGGCTGGAAGCCGTGTCGGCTCGACAGGACGAGGCCACTCCTGATACGAGTCCAGCACACTAGCAGGCGGAACTGACGGGTCGATCGCTGCAAGTCATAGAAAGTACGGCAATGAAAAGTTGGCGCGGCGTGTGACTGCCAGTCCGCACCGGGTGGGCGACATAACATAACAAGAGTATGCGGCGCCGCGGAACAGTCGAGCAAGACGGTTGGCCGCGATCACATCCCTGACTGTTTGCGAAATCTGCCTGGCAGTGCGACACGGCAGGTCTCATTGGGCCGCCTCGAGTTGCTCGCGGGAGCGGCTGTCCGGGAAAACCTATCCGTGGTTTCGGCAGTGATACAGACCTTCAGCACGGCCAGCGGCGGAGCTACGATCACTTTGCGGACAGACAGCCTCAGCGTGAACGACCCTGCGGGCCGTCACCAATGTCAGAGAACTTGACTCCGGTACGTGGCGCGCGCTTTAGCGTGCAGGGGCGAACTTCAGTTCGCCCTGCGGGACGCTAGTCCCGCTAGATCAGTGACTTGCGCAGTGGTTCTCTGGAAAGGATCCAGCCGTCGTGCAAAACCCATCGCAGCTCCCACAGCCGCCCCGATCCAGCGCTTCTCCAGCTCCCCCGGCTAGCGCTGGCCTGCGGATGTCGAGGGATGCTGCCGGACTGGGCCGCCCGCCGAGTTACGGCGCGCCTGCCGTTGGAGTGTTGTGAAGCTGTGCTATTCTGCAAGGCGTGGAGGACACGGAAGCAGCCGGGACGCCCCCCTTGGTCAGCGTAATCATTCCCGCCTATCGGGCGGCGCAATCGATCGCCGCCACATTGGATTCGGTGCTTGCACAGACCTTCAAAGATCATGAAATTATCGTGGTGAATGACGGCTCGCCGGACGGCGAGGAGCTGGAGAAGGCCCTGGAACCCTACCGCGATCGCATCACGTACCTGCGCCAGGAGAATCAAGGCCCGGGCGGGGCCCGCAACACCGGCATCCGGATGGCGCGCGGCCCATACGTCGCGCTGCTGGATGCCGACGACATGTGGGACCCCGAGCATCTGGCAGCGCAACTTGCGGTGCTGGAGGCCGACCCATCCATCGATATGGTGTATGCCGACGCCCGTATTACCGGCGATGTACCGGAAGCGGGCCGAACCGTCATGGAGTTTTGTCCCTCCGCGGGCGAGGTCACCTTCGAGCGGTTGGTCACGCGCCAGTGCACGGTACACATCTGTGTCAGCGTCTGCCGCCGGGAGACGCTGCTCGGCGCCGGACTGTTCGATCCCGCGTTTCGGGGGACCGAGGACATTGACATGTGGTTGCGCATCGCCAGACAGGGGGGCCGGATTGCCTACCAGCGCCGGGTGCTGGGATGCTATCGCCGCCACGCGGGCAGTCTGTCTTCCGACCGGGTTTCCATGGTGGAAGGCTTTCTCGCCGTGCTGGCGAAGGCCGCACGCGATCCCCAGCTCACCGCCGCACAGCGGGACGTCCTGGAACGCCAGCTTGCCGTGGAGCGCAGCAATCTGGAGCTGCACAAAGGCAAGAACGCTTTCCTGGCTGGAGATTCGGAAGCAGCCGTCAATCATCTGAGGCGGGCAAACACGCAACACAAATCCCTGAAACTCGCTACTGTGCTGCTGCTGTTGCGGGTGGCGCCCGGCCCCTTGCGCGCGCTCTATCAGTGGCGCGACCGCCACGTCTACAAGCTGAAGACACAATCGTGAAGAACTCTTCCCGGGGCCAGCCGGTTGCCGTAAAAAGCGGCTCTCTTACAGCGCACGTTTCCTGGCTGATGTTCGCCAAGACGGCGGCGTTTGTATTCAATGTGGCACTGCCGATGCTGCTGGTCCGCCGGCTCGATCAGGCGCAGTTCGGCGTATACAGACAGCTCTTCCTGGTCATCGGAACCTCGGTCATGGTACTGCCGCTGGGCTTCGCCATGAGCGCCTATTACTTTCTGCCCCGCGAGCCGGACCGCCGCCAGGAAACGGTTCTGAACATTCTGATTTACAACATGGCCGTGGGGAGCCTGGCCTGCGGCGCGTTTCTGCTATGGCCGGTGCTGTTGGGTATCATCTTCCATCAACCTGGGCTGACCGGCTACGCTCACCTGATCGGCATAGTGATCCTGCTCTGGATTGTCTCACAGACCCTGGAGATTATTCCCATCGCCAACGGCGAAATGAAATTGGCCAGCGCTCTGATTATAAGCGTACAGCTTACGCGAACGGCTATCTACCTGGCGGCGGTGATCGTGTTCGGATCGGTGCGGGCGTTGATCTGGGCGGCGGTGGTGCAGGGGGGCCTGCAAACGGTGGTTCTGTGGTGGTATTTGCAGTCCCGTTTCGGCCGTTTCTGGCAGCATCTCGATGGGGGCCTGATGCGCCGCCAGTTGTCCTACGCTTTGCCGCTGGGCCTGGCCGGCATCCTCTTTACGGTGCAGACCGACCTGCACAGTTATTTCGTTTCCAACCGGCTGGGCGCGGTGGCCTATGCCATCTACGGTATAGGGACGGTGCAGTTGCCCCTGATGGGCATGTTGCAGGAAGCCACCAATGCCGTGGTGATCCCCCGCGTCAGCGTATTGCAGCAACAAAACGACACACGCGAAATCATCCAATTGATGGCGCGCGCCATGCGGAAGTTGGCTGCCGTGTACTTCCCGGTGTACGCTCTCCTGGTGGTGGTCGCCCATGAGTTCATCAGCTTCCTCTTCACCCGGCGCTACCTGGCGAGCGTTCCGGTGTTCTTAATTAATTTGACCCTATTGCTGCTAGGCATTCTGCTGCAGGACCCACTGTTCCGCGCCTATGTGGAGCAGCGTTTCTTTCTCATCCGGCTGCGGGTGGTCTTATGCGTGCTGTTGACCGCCGGTCTCTGGTTTGGGATCACCCGCTTTGGCATGGTGGGAGCGATTTCAGCCGTGGTCGTTGTCAGCGTAGCCGAGCGCGTCGTTATGGCCATACGTTTTGGGCGCATCCTGGGCGTCACCCGGAAAGATATTGTTCTGCTCAAGGATGTCGGGAAGCTGGCGCTGGCGGCAGCGGCGGCGGGCTTGCTGACAGCCGCTTTCCGGCTTCCGCTGCGCGCCCAAAAGCCATTGGTCGTTCTGATTGCCTGCGGCATCGTGTTTTCCCTGATTTACCTGGGCGGGATCCTGCTGGCGGGAGTTGTGACGCCCGAGGAGAAGGGCCTGGTGCGGCGTAAGATTGCGGCTTTTGGATTACTCAATGCATAACACAGTCGATCCCAAATCCGGCACCGGCGATTGGAAAGCTTTTAGTCTGCCGCTGGAACGGGTGTTTGACGCCGCGGCGGACTGGAAGCAGCGGCTGGCCGGCGTCGGAAAGCCGTGGCTCTGCTGGAACGTCAGCCATCGATGGTCTTACCTTCAGCAACGGCTGGTACAACACGTAGGCTGGACCCCCGTGGTCGGTTTTGACCCCAGAGTAGGACCCCCGCTACTGGTTCCGGGCGCAGTGGCCATCGATTTCAATGAAGCCTTCCGGTTCCCGGTGATGTGGCCCATGTTCCCCCTGGAGTTCGCCTTTCTCTTTACCGGCCGCCTGGCTTTCTGGCACGCGGATCTGCTCTGCCGCCTGCCGGTGCTGGAGAGACTCGCAGCCAATTTCTCAGCCCTGCAAGATGGGCAGATGTCCGCGGTGTTAGACAAGGGTGGCCTGCGAAACAGCCTGAACTTCAAGTCTCACCGATTCTGGGAATTGTGCGGCTGCACCACGCAGGGCGCCAGCGAGAACCAGTTTTACAACGGCGCCGGCTGGTGGCGGTGTTTTGGGTTTCATCCCAAATGCGTGCTGGCCGAGGAGCGCGCCCGGCGGAATCAGTATTCCTGGGACAGCGGCGTTGGCATTCGCTACTGGAGAAACAAGTACAACGGCTGCGTGCTGCCGATCGACGTGCGGCTGGTCAAAGAAGGGCACTGCAGTGAGATAGGCAAGCGGGACTATCGGACGGCAGCGAATCATCTGGAGGCGACGCGGGACCTTCCATCCGAGCTCGATATGAACTTTTCGCTCGATCAAGTCGCGGAGCGGTTAGGAATCGCCCACTTTTTGTAGCGCACGCTTCAGCGTGCTGTGGCGAGCTTCAGCTCGCCATCTTCAGATGACCGTCAATCCGTGGGCTGAAGCCCACGGCGGCAGGCTGAAGCGTCGCTGAAGCGTGTGCCACACGACACTATCCCGGAGCGCCGGTTAGGTCCAGCACCGGAAGACCACTGCGCTGGATCACCGCGGCGGCCGCCGCCGCGGGCCGCTGCGTGAGGATGACATGGCCGGCCCATTCCAGCATGTGCTCCAGCTTGGATTCGAGCAAATTGGCGATGTGCGGGATAGCGGCCAGCACGAATCGCTGGTTGCTACCGTAAATCTCTTCCAGGCGAATATGCGGATCGTAGACTCGGACCTGGCGTCCTTTGCCGATCAGGTGCTCGAGTAAGGCAACCACCGGACTTTCGCGCAAGTCGTCGGTGTTTTCTTTGAAGGCCAGTCCAAATACGCCGAGTCGTGCGGCTGGCAGATCCATCACCTTCTGGATCGCCCGCTGGAGGTGTTGGTCATTGCTGGGCAACACCGTCTCGAGTAACGGCACTTTCAAATCCAGCCGGCCCGCGCGGTACACGAGTGCGCGCAAATCTTTCGGCAGGCACGAGCCCCCGAACGCGAAGCCGGGCTTGAGGTATGCCGGCGAGATATTCAGCTTGGTATCGCGGCACAAAGTATCCATGACTTCCGCGCCGGGAATGCCCAGCGCGCCGCTGAGCGCACCCATCTCGTTGGCGAAGGCCACTTTCAGAGCGTGGAAGGTGTTGCAGGCGTACTTGATCATCTCCGCCGTTCGCAGAGACACCAGGCAGGCTTCCACTCCGAGCGGCTGATATAGTTCCGCCACTTTTTCCACGGCGCTCCGGACGGCGCCGCCCACTACCAGCAGGGAGGGCTCCAGGAAGTCGCGCACGGCGTTGCCTTCACGCAGGAACTCCGGGTTCGACACAACGGCAAAGCGATTGGAACCGCTCAGACACTCGGCGGTCAATTCCTCGCACGTGCCGGGGAAAACCGTACTGCGCACCGCCATGATCAGCCGGCTTTCTCCATGCCAGGCTGCGGCGATCTGGCTGCAGACCCGCCGTAGTTGATCCAGCCCCAGATTTCCGTTGCGCTCGGAAGGGGTGCCTACGCAGATCAGCGCAATCTCCGCCTGCTGGATGGCCGGCTCCAGCAGCATAGTGGCCGACAGGCGGCCATTCGCGTGACCTTCCTGGATCAACTCCGCTAATCCGGGTTCGTAAAAAGGAGCCCGCCCGGTCTCGACGCTCTTGACCTTATGCTCATCCCGGTCAACGCCGATTACGCGGTGACCCAGATGCGCTAAGCAGGCGGCCGTGACTGACCCGACATATCCCAGCCCGAGTACTGCGACCCGGGCTTCAGTAGTAGACGCGTTCACGTCCCTAGTATGACATGCGGATCTCGGGGTCTTCCATAGCGTGTCTCGGAGCTACTGAACTGCGGCTGCCTGGCTAGGTTAGGACTGGCGGCCAGCGTACGGTTGGATTTATCCCGGCACTTCACCCGATGGTAAAGCACCTTGTGAAAATCGCCGGCCGCTCACGCGCAGGTCGCAGATGGGGCTCCGCAAGCCCGCCGAAGCGATTCTGGAGGGCCAGACAGCACCGCAACAGATTGTCCCGGCATGTCTAGTTGAAGGGCGGCATTTTCTACGCCATAGCCTTACCGCCGTCCGTTGTTCCCGGCCTGAAGCTGCGCGAGAGCTGTAGCGCCTGTGGTGTGGTATCGAGCCAGATTGAACATCGCCGCAGGCGGGCACCTGCAGTTCGAGATCAAGGGCAACCCTACCGTGCGGCTGTCTCCGCCCCGCCCCGCCGCATATTCTCCAGCAGGCCGTAATTGAGATTTACGTTGTGACCCTTGCCCGTGCCCAGATGGATCGACGGCTTATTGTCTCCGTGGAAGTCGGTGCCGCCGGTTTCGCTCAACTGGAACTGGGCGGCCAGTTCCTGGTACAGCGCCGTATCTTCCGGGCTGTGCTCGCTGTGGTAGACTTCCAGGCCCAGCAGGCCATTGTCGACGAGAGTGCGCAGCAACTTTTCGAGCGATACACGGTCACGCTCCGGCAGGCGCACAGGATGCGCCAGCGAGGGCAGGCCGCCGCCGTCGCGGATGCGGCGCACGCCCTCGACCAGTTCCGGCTCATCGCGTTCCACCGAGGCCGAAGCGTTGTCGGCCAGGTAGCGGTCGAAGGCTTCCCGGTTGGTTTTCACATAGCCTTTGCGCAGCAGCACCTTGGCGAAATGCGGACGGCCGGTGAGGTGCTTGCCGAACGCTTGCACTTCCTCCAGGGTGATGTCAACGCCGAGCGAATTCAGCTTGGCGATCAGCTTGCGGTTGCGCTCGCGGCGGCTCTCCTGGTGGCCCCGAATCCACTGGCGGAATCCCGGTGAGGCCGGCCGTTGCAGAAAATAGCCGAGCAGATGCACCGAGGGCGGGCGCGAGCCGTCCGGAGGCGGATCGGGGCGGGTGCTCAGCTCGATGCCGCAAACCAATTCCAGGCCGGCCGCGGCGGCCAGCGGTGCGGCGATATCGTAACCCTCCAGCGTATCGTGGTCGGTGATGCCGAGAGCCTGGAGGCCCATGGCCTTCGCGTCCTGCACGAGTTGCGCGGGCGAGGCTGTGCCGTCGGAACGGTCGGTGTGTGTATGCAGATCAATCATGGACGTTGGGATGGGCTTCCGCCGCGAGCTGGGACTTGGCGCGCTCGCCGAGGCCGCGTCCAGGCCGCTGAGGCCGGTGGCCGGATGACGCGGATGAGAGACCAGGCGGACCATGATTTTTTCGTGAATGTGCTCGTACCATTCGAAGGGGATAATGTTGCGCGGCGTCAACATCAGCTTGAACTTGAATCCCACTATGTAAGGCAGGCGGGGATGGCGCGCGGTCGGGATTTTGTGAGATGGCGCCGTCCCGGCCCATGAGCAGCGTGCGGACACTCATTGGACCCGCCTTGTGGCGCTGCCGGTTTTCAGCAGGGCCGCCGAGGTGGGTATCCACGAAATCGGTTAATTCCTTGATCGACAGATCGCGCTGTTGCCGGCCGATCTCCGCCAGCAATTCCGCGAAAGGCATCGGGGTTTGGTAGTGTTCCTGGATGGCGGTGCACAGAACCACGGCGTCGAGCGATTCAAATCCAAGCTCGGTGAACAGCAGTGATTCCGGACGCACGGGATCGGGATAGTCCCAATCCTCGGTCAACTCGCCCATTTTTTGCAGCAGGTAATCCAGAATCTCCTGCCGGCTTGGCCTCATTCGAACAACTTCCTGTTGATGAATAATCGCAGAAAACACAAAGTTGGATTCACGCGCCGTGTAAACAACTAGAGGCTTGCCTCGCCATTGCGGGAACTGGTCGCGCGCACCATCGCGCAGCTCCACTTCCATGATGCCACTGGCGATGTGGGCGCGGGCGATATGGAACGCCAGCAGGCCGGCGCTCAAGCCGCGCCCCAGCGCCTTGCCCACAGCCTCTTTGGCGCACCACATGCGCAAGGCCCATTCCTGGCGCAGATCCATGGGCAGCGCGGCCAACAGGCGGCGTTCATCCGGACTGAGCGCAATGGCTTCGAAATCCTGGCGGCGGTGAGTCAGACTTTCCAAATCGATGCCCACACGTGCTCCCGGATCGAGGACTGCCAACGCCACGGCATTGCCATGGCTGTGGGCTATAGAGAGGGATGGCCGAGGCCGTTCCTGAAACCGCTTCCTTACGGTCGCGGCTTGGAATGCGCGTTTCGGAGCCGCGCGCGTTAGCAAGCGGTCTGCGGGACAGGAAACTAGTGGACGGCCGTAGGGGTCCGGCACTATCTCGATTTCGGTGGGCGGCAGGTGCAGGTCCAAATTCCTTTCGAGCAGCGAGCGCACGGCTTGCTTGGCGGCGCAGCGGCCCAGCAGCCATTCGTGGCGGCGTTTTTGCACCGCGTGCATCGACCTCCAGTGTTCCCGTTCACCAGGGCTGAGGATCAGGTCCGCCAGTACATTTGGCTCGCACGGAAAGGCATCCAGGCGGCAGTAGTAGACAGATTCCGGCCACGGACCCAGAGGGCACCCGTCAGGCAACCGCGCCTGTGTCACAGACGAGTCGTGAACCAGGCTACCGAAGGCATTCATAAACAGGCCGGCCGTGTGGAGCTGACTACTGGACAGCGGTGACGGAAACCGGGGCCTCCGCTTGCGGACGGTATTCATTATCGTAATACTCGCGGACCCATTCGCGGTTGAGTCCTTCTGCGGAGCGCAACGTAATCTCCTGGCCGCGCTTCCCGCACTTCATTTCATGCGAAAGCCCACGGAGGGTCCCATAGGTCCGCCACACGCCCCGCATTCCACGGGGGTGTATTGCGCCAAGCCCTGGATCATCCGCACCTATCGCCCGCCAGCCGCCGCCAGCACGTGCGCAGATCCGGACCGAGCGAGGTGCTCATGCCCATTCCGGTGATGACCACCACTCCGTGCATAAGCTTTCAGCGAGCTGGCCATTACGGCCCGGGACGGCTCGGGAAAAATCAGCCGGCGGCGCGCAGTTCCTCGCCTTCCTCCTTGACGATCTCGGCGGTGTCGCGCAGCAGGAATGCTTGGCCGATCAGGTATTCCATGATGCGCTCGGCGTTCTCTTGTGGGGTCGTTTTGGCCGTGTGAAGCGTGATTTCCGGATTCAGCGGCGCTTCGTAGGGATCGTCCACGCCGGTGAAGCCCTTGATCTGGCCGGCGCGGGCTTTACCGTAAAAGCCTTTTACATCCCGCTGCTCGCAAATTTCGACCGGGGTATCCACGAACGTTTCGATGAAGGCGTCGTTGCGCATCATGGCGCGCACCCGGTTGCGGGTCTCGCGATAGGGGCTCACCGCCGCGCAGATAACCGTGCCATGGTGCCGCACGATTTCCGACGCCACATAGCCGATGCGCATAATATTGGTGTCGCGATCCTCGCGCGAGAAACCCAAGCCCTTGGACAAATGCGTGCGCACCACATCGCCGTCCAGGATGGTTACCTGCCGGCCGTGCTCCATGAGCATGACGGTCAGGATATCGGCGATAGTGCTCTTGCCGGCGCTGGGCAGGCCGGTGAACCAGACGCAGAAGCCTTGCTTGTTGCGCGCGGGGTACGCCGAACTCAGGATCTCCGCGGTTTCCTTGCGCGTAAACCAGGAAGGCAACAGGCGGCCCTTGGTCAGGTAATGGTCGCGCACCTGCGTGCCCGAAATGGAAAAGACCTTGCGGTTAGGCTGGACTTCGGTGACCTGCTCGTAGCGATCTTCGTCGGCCAGGTAGACCATCTCCTCGTAGGGCAGGCATTTGACGCCGATTTCGGCTCCGTGCTTTTTGAGTAGCTCGCGGGCGGCGGCCGGATCGTAAAAGGGTTTGCCCTGGGAGTTCTTGCCGGGACCGGCGTGGTCGCGCCCGACGATGAAGTGGTTGGCGCCGAAGTTCCGGCGGATGATGGCGTGCCAGATGGCTTCCCGCGGGCCGGCCATACGCATGGCCAGCGGCAGCAGACTGAGCAGCGTGGTGTGCGGGTCGTAATAATTCTCGACCAGCGCCTTGTAGATACGGACACGCGTGTAGTGGTCCACATCGCCGGGCTTGGTCATGCCGACCACCGGGTTGAGGAGCAGGTTCGCGCCGGATTCCTGCGCGGCGCGCTTGGTGAGCTCCTCGTGCGCACGGTGCATGGGATTGCGGGTCTGGAAGGCAACCACGTTGGGATTGCCCATATGCGACAGCAATTCGCGCACTTCAGCGGGGGTGCGCCGCAATTCCGGAAAATCGAAGTGCTGCGGCATCTCCAGCACTTTGAGAGGCCCGCTCAGGCGGAACTTGCCCCAGGAGAGCATTTCGCGGTAGGTGGGGTGTTCCTCATCGGAGCATCCCAAGCCCTTGGCCGCCTCTTCATGCGGGTCGGTTTCGAAGATCTCGTCCACGCGCATCCAGGCGATCAGGTTGTTATTGGCGTTGCGCAGGGCGATTTCCTGCCCTTCGTGAATGCCGTCGAGTTTGGCGACAGGCAGAGCAATGGGGATAGACCAGATCAGTCCGTTAGCCAGCCGCATGTTGTTCAGCACGCTGTCATAATCGGCCTTGCCCATGAAGCGGTCGAGCGGGGAAAATCCGCCAAAGGCCAACAGTTCCACGTCGCACAAACTGCGCGGCGACAGTTGCAGGGTGGGTCCCTGGCCGGCGCGGCGCGCCAAATCTTCGCGCTCGCTGCCGGCAACCCGCAGATCGACCAATTGGCCGCCGTAAGGCGTATTCAATCCGACTTCACTCTTGGATTTCATGTTTTTCCGAAAGTTCATTTCTTTTCGGACCGTAGCGCCGGCAAAACCTGCATTATAGCCGCGCTGGCGTCACGGTAGACTTATCAACGAATCTGTCCACAGCCGACCTCAGCGCGGCTGTGCGCCAGAATGCTACATCCCTGCATGGATTCGGGCGTTTCAAATCCCGCCAAATCCAGTAAAGTGGGCGCGATATCCAGCAAATGCATGCCTTCCACCTTACCCTTCACCGGCAGATTGGGAGATGCCAGCAAAAAACTCCCAAACTGCGCGTGATTGCAATCGTCGGGGCCGGTGTCGTTCTCCTGCAGATAAAGCGAGTCGTATCCCAACCCGCCAATGGAGCGCCAGTATAACGCCCCGAAATGCACAATCAGATCCGGAGGCACGTTGCACAGACTGCGGTAAAGATCGCGCGGTTGGAATACCAGCGATCCCATGATTTCACCGCGATCGTCATCGAGCGCGTGGAAACGCGCCGTCATATCCTCAATTAAATCGTCGTACTCGGATTCCGGCACAATACCCTGGGGCTCGCGGCCTTCCACATTGAAGAAAACCCGCGCGTAATAACCGCCTTCGCTCCAGACCCGCGTGCGTTCCCAATCCACCAGGGACGGCGAAAAAGGAGTGGGCTTTGTGACTGGCTCTTTCAACACCCGCAGACCCTCGCGCCGCAGCCATTCGTTGACGCAGAAGCCGCCTTCCAGTCGTTGCGCGCCGTGATCGGAGACCACCAATACGTTGGTATCGTCGTCGATCGATTCCAGAAGTTCGCCGATCTCCTGGTCGACATACGCGTAATAGTCGCGGATCACCGTCTCGTACGGATTGCCCGGAACGTACTGACGGTGTTGCGGATCGTGGTACTTCCAGAAACCGTGATGCACCCGGTCGACGCCGATTTCGACGAATTGGAAATAGTCCCATTCCAGGGTGGTCATCAAATAGCGGATCACCTCGAAATGTTTCCGCGTCATGTCGTAAATCTGGTCGCGGAGCCATTCTTTGTTGTCGGTGCGGAAGCCTTTAACATCTACCGGGTATTCCCCTACCAAATGGTCTATCTGCCGTCGCACGCTGGCCGGATAGGTATAATCGTGCGTCTTTGTGTCCGGGGTCATGAAGCACGCCACATTGACGCCGTTCATGCGGCGCGGGGGATAGCTGGGCGGCACTCCGACTACCACCACATTCTTGTGGTGAGTCCCCAGCACATCCCAGATCGCGGTCTGCTGAATGGAGCTGGAGTTCACTATGGAGAGACCGTGGTAGGAATAATCTTTGCGGTTGCGAAATCCGTATACGCCCAGGGATCCCGGATCCTGGCTGGTGGACATGCACATCCAAG
>Ga0181523_10001962_pt1 | contig 20867 bp, 17 predicted proteins | sample PEATcosm2014_Bin_43_FD_119752 | JGI IMG/M metagenome (GOLD analysis project Ga0181523, IMG submission 119752) | Peatland microbial communities from MTU Mesocosm Facility, Houghton, MI, USA - PEATcosm2014_Bin05_30_metaG | ecosystem: Environmental > Terrestrial > Soil > Wetlands > Peat | place... | reverse complement strand
GCCGAAAATCGTGACGGCGGGGCCGACTTGCGAAAGCGTCTGGAAGGAATCCACGAACTCGGACATGATGCGGAAAATGCGCCAGGGATCCTCACGAACAAATGAAGTGGTGTCGTTCATGGCTGAAACATAGTCGTGACGGTGAAATGAAACAAGCCGGAGAACTCCGAGAATTCTCCGGCTGAAGCGTTCAACCCGGCTTCAGGAGCAACCGAGGCTTTCGCCGCAATTCAGACACTTGTAGCACGCGCCGTTGCGCACGGCCACGTGGCCGCAGTTCGGGCAGGTGGGCGCGTCCTGTTGAAAATGCGCGACGGAATCGTTCAACGATTTCACCGCGGCGTCTGCCGTGTGATGGCCGTTGCCATTGCCCGATTGCACGTCAGGCGCATCGTTGTCCTCGGCAATCGGCAATTCAGGCACCGGGCGGTTTAATCTTTTTTTCTCCTCTTCGAGCAAGCCGGGCATGGCCAGGTCCGGCTGTGCGCCATTGGCCGTGACCGCGGCGCGATAGCCGGGGATGAATTGCACGGCCATCCAGCGGAACACGTAGTCGGTGATCGAGGACGCGTTGCGGATTTCGGGATTTTTCGTAAAGCCGCTCGGCTCGAAACGCTGGTGGGCGAATTTTTTCACGAGAGCTTCGAGCGGCACGCCGTATTGCAACGCGATGCTGGTGAGCGTGCCGATGCCGTCCATCAGGCCGCCGATGGTCGAACCTTCCTTGGCCATCGTGATGAACAACTCGCCCGGCTGCTTGTTCTCGAACAATCCAACCGTCATGTAACCTTCGTGGCCGGCGATGTCGAATTTATGCGTGACGGCCGTGCGGGTGTCGGACAAACGGCGGCGCAGCGGTTTGCCGGTCTCGATGCGCAGCCTGGCCACTTCGGCTTGCAGTTCCTTGATGCGGGCTTCGAATAACGAGGTGTTCGCCGCCACGGTGCCGCCGGCCCCGTCGCCGCTCTTTTTGGTGCTTAACGGCTGCGAACGTTTCGAGCCGTCACGGTAAATCGCCACGCACTTGAGTCCCATTTTCCAGGCCTGAATGTACGTGTTGCGGATGTCTTCCACGATGCTTTCGTTCGGCATGTTGACGGTCTTGGAAATGGCGCCGCTGATGAACGGCTGCGCCGCGGCCATCATTTTCAAATGCGCAAGATAATGAATGCTCCGTTTGCCACGATGCGGCTTGAAGGCGCAGTCGAACACCGGCAGGTGCTCCGGCTTGACGCTGCTGCGAACGATTTTGCCATTTTTTTCGGCGTCTTTATTGATTATCAATACAGACGTCGGTTGAGAATCATTTTCGCCGACGTCTTCAATCGTGTCGAATTTCTCGATGTGCGCGATGATGGCCGTGACTTCCGCCTCGCTGTAGCCGAGCCGGCGCAGCGCATCGGGCACACCACGGTTGACGATTTTCAACATGCCGCCGCCGGCGAGCAGTTTGTATTTGACGAGCGCGATGTCGGGTTCGATGCCCGTCGTGTCGCAGTCCATCGAAAACGCAATAGTGCCCGTTGGGGCGAGCACGGTGACCTGGGCGTTCCGGTAGCCGGCTTTCCGGCCGGATTCCAGCGCGCGGTCCCAGCAATGGCGCGCCTCGTCCTTCAAATAATTGAATTCCCGGCTGGGCTGGATTTGTTCAACGGCGTCGCGGTGCAATTGGATGACGCCCAGCATGGATTCGACGTTGTCCTTTTGGCACGGCTTGGGCACATGCGCACAACGGGCGTCGCGGTAGCCGGGGAACGCGCCGACACTCGCGGCAAGCTCGGCGCTCTGCTCGTAAGCGTGGCCGGTCATAATCGCCGTAATGGCGCCGGCCAGCGCGCGGCCTTCATTGCTGTCGTAAGGCAATCCATAGCTCATGATGAGCGAGCCGAGATTGGCGTAACCGAGGCCGAGCGTGCGGAAAATATGGGAGTTTTCGGCGATGTCCTTCGTCGGATAGCTCGCGTTGTCCACGATGATTTCCTGCGCGGTGACGAAAATGCGCACGGCGGCCTTGAAACGCTCCACGTCAAATTTGCCGTCCTCGCGCTTGAATTTCATCAAATTCAACGACGCCAGGTTGCAGGCGGTGTTGTTCAGAAAAACGTATTCGCTGCACGGGTTGGTGGAATGGATGGCATCGGTGCCCTTGCAGGTGTGCCATTTCTGGATCGCGCCATCGTATTGCATGCCGGGGTCGCCGCAAATCCAGGTGCCTTCGGCAATTTTGAAAAGCAGCTTCGCGGCGTCCTTCTTTTCGAGCGGCTTGCCGGTGGTGATGGCGCGTGTCCACCATTCTTTGCCGTCAATCGCGGCCTGCATGAACTCGTCGCTGGCGCGCACGGAAAGGTTTTCGTTTTGATACATCACGCTGCCGTAAGCATCGCCGTTGTAGGAACCGTCGTAGCCTTGTTCGATGAGCGCCCACGCCTTCCTTTCCTCCTTCTGCTTGGCGTCAATGAACTCTTCGATGTCGCCGTGCCAGTCATACAGCGTGTTCATCTTGGCCGCGCGGCGGGTTTTGCCGCCGGACTTCACGACATTGGCAACCTGGTCATAAACCTTGAGGAAACTCAGCGGGCCGCTCGGGCGTCCGCCGCCGCTCAATTTTTCCCGTTTCGAGCGCAGCGGCGACAAATCCGTGCCGGTGCCGGAGCCGAATTTGAACAGCATCGCCTCGCTGTGCGCTAGCCGCATGATGCTTTCCATGTTGTCGGCCACCGACTGAATGAAGCAGGCGCTGCACTGCGGGTATTCGTATTGCGTGTGGGCGCGTTCGGCCTCGCGGGTCTTGCGGTTGTAAAACCAGTTGCCCTTGTCGGAATTTTTCCCGATGCCGTATTGGTGGAGCAGCCCAACGTTGAACCAGACCGGCGAATTGAAAGCGCCGTATTGGTTTACGCATAACCACGCCAGTTCCTCATAAAAAATTTCGCCGTCGGCCTTGCTGAAATAGCCGTCCGCAATGCCCCAATCCGCAATCGTCCGGGCGATGCGATGAATGAGCTGGCGCACGGAGGTTTCGCGCTCCGGCGTGTTTTGCTCGCCGTAAAAATATTTGGAAACGACCACCTTCGTTGCCAGCAGGGACCACGACCGGGGCACCTCGACGTTTTCCTGCTTGAAAATCACCTTGCCGGTGTCGTCGGTGATCTCGGCGGTGCGGCGTTCCCACTCGATTTGATCGAACGGTTTGATCTTCGCGTCGCTGAAAACGCGCTCGAGCCGCAGGGACTTCTTCGCCTCGTCCTTGTTGACTTGCCCGTCTCGTCCCGCCGCCACTTTTGTGGCACGGCGCCGCCCGACACGCGGAACCGGCGCCAGAATTTCCTCTCTCGCATCAATCATGTTGCCTCCAGATAAATTTAGACATTTAGTGCCCGGCCGCATCAAAAGCAAAAAATGCCAACCGAGCTTCAAAAATTGTTGATTCCCCAAAAAAACCCGATTTTTTCCAAATGCTGCTTCCCCAATTAGTTGGGGAACGGCGCCCATCCTGCTACCACCCATTGTGCATTTCAAGAAAAATTTTCAAAAAAGTTACGAAAACGATATTCCCAAATAAAAACAACGGAAACTCCGCTTCAATGTTGAGCAACGATGATTTGTTCGCCGCGGTGAATAAAATTTAGTGCGACTTTCCTGGCGCGCGTTCTCGTTTGTGGAACGGTTTTTGTCTCCGCACCGGTTCAACTGTCTTTGGCCTCGGTTTCGGCACCAGCACAACCGGGCAGCCCTCGTAACCGAACGCGCGGCGCAATTCGTTCGCCAGATATTTTTTGTATGGCGCGGAGAAAAGTTCGTCGCGGTTGACGAACAGCAAAAATGTCGGCGGCGCCTGCCTCACCTGCGTTGCGTAGAAAAATTTCAGCCGGTGCCCCGCTGCGCTGACCGGCTGGCGGCGCTCGACGGCGTCGTGTAACGTGCGGTTCAAAATCGCCGTCGGAATTTTCTGCTGCAATTGCGCGGCCACGTAACGCACCGCCTCGAGCAGTCGGTCCAGATTGAACCCGGACGTGGCCGACGTGAAAATGACCGGCGCGTAATCGAGGAAAAACAATTTTTCCTGCACCCACGCGCCAAATTCGCCGAGCGTGGACAACTCCCCGGCCTGCCCTTCCCGCCGTTGCTTCCGGTTGCGCCGGCCGATTTCCTCCTCCCGCGCCTGGCGGACGGCTGCCTCCACCAAATCCCATTTGTTGACGGCCACGATGCAGGCCCTGCGGTTTTCGACGATGACATCGGCGATTTTCTTGTCCTGCTCGGTGATGCCCATTTCCGCGTCCAGGACCAAAATGGCGATGTCGCAGCGCGCGACGGAATCCTCGGCGCGCTGGACGCTGAAAAATTCAATCGAATCACCCATCCGCCGCGTTTTTCGCATCCCGGCGGTGTCAATCAGGATGTATTTTTGCCGCACACCACCGGTTTCAACCTCGAACGGCACGTCAATCGCATCGCGCGTCGTGCCAGGAACCGGGCTGACGATGACGCGTGAGGATTGCGTCAAGGTGTTGATAATCGAGGACTTACCGACGTTTGGCCTTCCAACAATGGCAAGCTTTAGAGGGTCTGGCGTCTGGCGTCTGGCGTCTGGGGTTTCCGTTTCCGACTCCGCACTCCGCACTCCGCACTCCGCACTTTGCGGGAGCAAAGCGATCGCCGCTTCCATCAGTTCTCCCATACCCCTGCCGTGAATGGCGCTGACGGGAAATATTTTCTCGAACCCGAGTTCGGCAAATTCATCGGCATCCTTTTCCGCGCGGCCGGTGTCCGCTTTGTTGGCTGCGACCAGGACCGATTTTCCGCTGCGGCGCAGCCGGTCAGCGACTTCGCGGTCGAGCGGCACAACTCCCTCCTGAACATTGACGACCAGAACGATGACGTTCGCGGAGTCAATGGCCAGATCCACCTGTTCCATCGCCGCTTTGATGATGACATCGCCCGCCTTTTCCCGACGCAACAAACCGATGCCGCCGGTGTCCACGAGCGTGAAGGCGTGTCCGTCCCATTCCGCCTCGGCGGTGACGCGGTCGCGCGTGACGCCGGGCTGGTCGTGAACAATCGCAATGCGTTTGCCGACGATGCGATTGAACAAGGCGGATTTGCCGACATTGGGCCGTCCGACGATGGCGATCAGGTTTGACACAAGAGCAGGATAGAAAATTTTGCTGCCGCCGGAAATCAAAATGAACCGCAGCCGCTGGCTACCAAATCGGGGCGAGGCCAGTCTTTCTGGAATTACTAAGGCCCCCTTTATTACAACGTGTATTGCGTGTGTTGCGTCCTTGCCAACGCTGCGTCATACCGATAAAACTCTCCGCCGATGCCGACCAATGCTGAGATTATCGCGAAGATTTTTTCAACCGCCGACCAGAAATTCGGCTTAAGACTTTTTTCCCAAACAGAAATCAACCGGCTCACTTTCTCTCAAGACGGCGACAAGACGCTGATGTTCTGTCCGATTTCCGGGAAGAAAAAAGTCGCCAAGCCTGAAGAGATCGTACGGCAGCTTATGATTGACCGACTTCACTACCAGCTTGGTTACGCGCTGAACCAGATGGCCGTCGAAGTCGCCATCAAAATGGGTTCAACTTACGCCAGCAAAAAGGCCGACATCGTTGTTTATCGGGAGCCAAGCAAGCAGAACATCCACATCATAGTCGAGTGCAAGAAGCCTTCCCGCAGTGACGGTTTCTGCGAGTTTCAAACGTCAAGCCAATACTGCTGGACTTAAACAACGTTGCCTTCATTTCTGAAGCGAGGAACGAACAGGAAACTAAAACTTGTTTCCACAGAGGTGACGTTGTGCTGAACAAAACCGGTGACATCGGGGCAGCAGTCATTGGAATGCCGACATGCAACATCAGCCAAGACCTAATTGGCCTAGAGATGCGGGACAGAATGAAACACAACACTTTCTACCTTGCCGCATTTCTCGACAGCAAATTTGGTCAAATGCAACTTCGGCGGTGGTTTCAAGGGCAAGTCCAAATGCATCTCGCTCTTTCTGACGCTCGAAAGCTACTCGTACCGTTTCCCCATAAAGAGCAGCAAAAACAGATAGAACAAACTGTTCTGGCCGCCGAGCATGAAGAAAAAACTACAGAATCTTTGTACCGTCAAGCCGAGGAAATACTTTTGGCTGCGGTCAGCTTTGAGAAGGTGGATTTGAGTTGGTCGCCGGGCTACCTGGTGAATGTGAAAGATGCGGCTACGTTCAGCCGCATTGACGCCGAGCATTTCCAGCCAAAATATGCGCGCCTCATTCGGCATTTGGATAAAACCGGCAAAGCCGTCAAGCTCGGTGACATTGCGCCCAAGCCCCGGCGCGGTGCTCAGCCGCGCTACGTCGGAGGCGGCGATGTGCTCGTCGTGAATAGCCAGCATTTGGGTCGCTGCCTCGTGAACGTGGAAGGTTGCGAGCGCACAGACCAGCACGACTACAACGACAACCCCAAGGCGCACCTACGAGAGAACGACGTGCTCGTGTATGCGACTGGCGCATACGTGGGACGCACCAACGTTTGGCTGGAAGATGCGAAAGCGATGGCGAGTAACCACGTCACCATCGTGAGGACGGACAAGAATTGCGACCCGCGTTACCTTGCAGTGTTTCTCAATTCGCCGCTCGGCATCTTGCAAGCCGACGCTTGGGCGACTGGTTCGGCTCAACGCGAGCTTTACCCGGATGCGATTTCCAAGTTCACCGTGTATCTACCTTCGCCCGCATTTCAGCAAAAAATCGCCGACTTGGTGACGGCAGCCTACGAAGCCCGCGCCAAAGCCAAGAAGCTTTTGGAGGCAGCTAAACAAAAGGTTGAAGACTTAATTGGCGGAACTTAAAGATCAGTCCGTAGTATCATCCCCGCATTGGCCGGTCGGTGGGCAGCAGAAAAGATTTACGGAAGTTTGAGCGAACTCATCCCGCCTTGCGAGACTGCTACAAACGTCGCATTAAACTTTTTGCGCGCCAAATCCACATACGATCGCGCTCGCGCTGGCGATATTCTAATTTCGGAGCGCGCAAAAGAAAAGTTGGAATCACGCGGCAAGGCGGTTAAATTAACACCATGCCGATCACGCTTGATCAGATTGTTGAAGAGACCCGCGAAATGCCGGCGGAAGTTGTCGCGGAGCTGATTGACCGCATCATGGTCGCGCGGCACGGCGGCATCGAACCGTCGGTCGCTGAATCCTGGAAAACCGAAATTGACCGGCGCATCGCGGAGATTGAATCGGGCAAAGTCAAAGGCGTTCCGCTGGAAGAATCCCTGGCGCGCGCGCGCAAAATCGCCGGGCAGCTTGAAACGTGGGACAGGCGTCGCGCCTGTCTCCATTTCAATTTTTTCACGTTTTATACGGGAGATTTTTCCCAGTTATGAAACCCCTGCACTCAAGATGGAGAATCCAAAATCAGAGACAGGCGCGACGCCCGTCCTACGTTCCTACAATTTCCCCATCAAACTTTTTGCGCGCCGCACCCACACGAGGTCGCGCTTGCGTTGGAAAGTCGGCGCGTGAACGTCATCACCCACCACATCCTTGAGTTCCGGCCGCGCGAGGTCCGGTTGATTTTTGGCAATGTAAAGCTCGGCCAGTTGCACTTTGGCGCGGGCGTAGGAGTGTTCTGCGGTGACTTGCTGCCAGATTTTCAGCGCCGAATCCGTTTCGCCGAGTGCGGTGAGCGTTTCGGCCAGCGCCATTAGGGTGTAGCCGTAATCGTGTTTCGAATTTTCAGCGACAACACCTTCGAGCAACGGACGGGCTTCGGCGGCGCGTTTCTGCCGGAGCAGGCATTGGCCAAGATGGGCCCGCGTGTCGAGGTCTTTGGGGTCGCGTTCCATCGCCGCACGATAGGATTTTTCCGCCTCCGCCAGTTTGCCCTGCTGAAAGTAAATGTCGCCGAGTTGCGAGTGATGATGCGCCTTGTCGAGATGATGGATTTGGGCCTGAAGCTGCTTGATACGGCGCCGGTCATGCGCCCCGGGCAGTTCAAAACCACGCGTGGCTGACGGCGCGGCGGCGCGATAAACGAAAAAGTAATATAAAATCGCCGCCAATCCGAAACTGATGAAAATGATGACCGCCCAAATCCATTCCTGCCGCCGCACCGCGTCAACGAACATCCAGACCTGGAACGCGAACACCAGCAGCCACCAGACGTTGTGAATCAGATAATCAATATTCAGGAAACCTGAAATCAACGAGGCGAACATGGCCCGGAGATTAAGCGTGCTGGACGGATGGAGCAATCAAACTTCAATCCCGGTCGCCGGTCTGGTAAAAGTCCGCATGGCAAAACGGTCGCGCGCAAAACGGAATCCGACAACGGCAGCATTGCGACGTGCATACGAACTCATGCGCGCCCGGTTTGGCCATCAGCACTGGTGGCCGGGCGAAACGCCGTTTGAAGTTTGCGTGGGCGCGATCCTCACGCAAAACACCGCGTGGTCGAACGTCGAGCGCGCCATCGCCAATCTGAAGGCGGCGCGCGTGCTCGAACCTGGAAAACTGTTCGCGCTGCCGGAACCGAAACTGGCACAACTGATTCGTCCCGCCGGTTATTTCAATGTGAAGGCACGACGATTGCGCGCGTTTCTGCGCGTGCTCGTGGAGACGTTCGGCGGCGATTTGGACCGGTTGTTTGCCGGTAAAACTTCGGTGGTTCGCGAACGGTTGCTGGCCATCCATGGCGTCGGGCCGGAGACGGCGGATAGCCTGCTGCTTTACGCGGGCGAACATCACAGTTTCGTAATTGACGCCTACACGAAACGGATTTTTCAGCGGCATAATTGGAGTCCACAGTCCAAAGTCCCGAGTCCAAAGTCGCCGGCCGGCTACGATGAATTGAAGACGTTGTGCGAATCGGCCTTGGACCAAAAGCGGGGCGCAGCGCGGCTGGATTACTGGCAGGATTATCACGCGCAACTGGTGATGGTGGGAAAGCATTTTTGCCGGACGCGAGCGCCGCGTTGTGATGAATGCCCACTCAAACCGCTGCTGCCGCGGAGATGAAATAACTAATGACTAAATCCGAATGACTAAAAATGACGGATTTCCCAAATCCGAATCGGCCATTTGAGCATTAGAAATTCCTTCGTCATTATGGTTTAGCCATTCGTTATTTCAACTGTCCGCTTGAGTTCAGGAAGATTCGCGTTTAATTATCTGCGCTGTCGCCAGCATGAACCAGACACTCATCATTGTGCCGACCTACAACGAGCGGGAGAACCTCCCGCGGATGGCGGAACGCCTTTTGAAACTGCCGGAGCCGGTGGACCTGCTGGTGGTGGACGACAATTCGCCCGACGGGACGGGCAAAACCGCCGACGAACTGGCCGCAAAACATCCGCAAGTCCATGTCCTGCATCGCGCGGAGAAAAACGGCTTGGGACGGGCCTACATTGCCGGGTTCAAATGGGCGCTCGAACGCGGCTACGAATTCATTTTTGAGATGGACGGTGATTTTTCGCACAACCCGGACGACGTGCCGACGTTTCTCGATGTGGCAAAGAATCAAAATGCCGACCTTGTGCTCGGCTCGCGTTACACCGGCGGCGTGCGCGTGTTGAACTGGCCGCTCAAGCGACTGCTCTTGAGCCGATGCGCCGGCATTTACGTGTGGCTCATCACCGGCATGCCGTTCACCGATCCGACGGGTGGCTATAAATGTTTCCGCCGCCGTGCGCTGGCGTCATTGAACTTCGACAAGCTCCAGTCCAACGGCTACAGCTTTCAGATTGAAACGACGCACCAACTCTGGATGGAAGGAATGAAAATCGTCGAAGTGCCCATCATTTTCACCGAACGCGCCGAGGGCCACTCCAAAATATCGCATCACATCGTCGCCGAGGCGCTGTGGATGGTCTGGCGGTTGTGGCTGCGCAATGGCCTCCGTCGCTCGCCCCGCAAGCGCTAAAGTTCATTCGTGGCCGGGGGGCTTGCGGCCGGGGCTTGCTATTGTCCGCCGATCTGCCAGATTTATCCCATAAATCAAAAATGGTTATGAAAATCAATTGGTTCAATTGCTTGCTTGTTGCCGGTTCAATGCTTGTTTCCGCCACCGCTGCCGTGCAGGCCGCCATGCCCAAGGTTGGTGACGCTGCGCCCCTGTTCACCGGCCAGGACCAGGACGGCAAAACGGTGAAGCTGGCCGATCTCATCGGCAAAAAAATCGTGTTGCTCTATTTTTATCCGAAGGATTTCACCGGCGGTTGCACCAGGGAAGCCTGCGGTTTCCGGGATCGCATGAGTGAGTTGCAGAAGGATAACGTCGAAGTCATCGGCGTGAGTTTTGATTCCGCCGAAAGCCACCAGAAATTCATCACTCAGTACAAACTGAACTTCCCGCTGCTCGCCGCCCCCGACGGAACCATTGTTGATGCTTACGGCGTGAAATGGGGTGACCGGAAATTGGCCCGCCGCGTCAGCTTTCTCATCGGGCTCGACGGTAAAATTGTCCACGTCACCGACGCCGCCGACCCCGACATCCATTTCAACGAGATGAAGGACGCCATTGCCGGCTTGAAGCATTGAAACTGTGAAACTGTGAACCACACGAAATACACTAAAGGAAATTTTCGCGTGGTTCGCGTATTTTGCGGTTGATTTTTACGGCATCAGCTTTTTCCAAACGCATTTCAAAGCCAGTTGAATTCGCACGATTGTGGTGAACAAGAAACGAATTAACCGCATTGAAACACTTGCCGTCCGTTGCAAAAGGGTGTTTAATAGAGTTATGAGCATCTTCAAAGTCAATGTCATTGCCTGCAATCCCAAAAGCGAAGAGCGGGCGACTCCGCCGCTGGAAGCGCTGGTGGACACAGGTTCTGAATTGACGTGGCTGCCCGCCGATGTGCTGCTGAAGATTGGTGTCACACCGCGCCGAAAGCGCGCCTTCCTTACCGCAACCAAGCAGGCCGTTGAGCGCGATGTCGGTTACGCGATATTGCGCGCGAACGGCTACGAGACCGCGGATGAAGTTGTCTTCGCCGAACCGGGCGATCTGACGTTGCTTGGCGTCCGAACGCTGGAAGGTTTCGGCGTCACGGTGGACAACATCGCGCACCGTTTCGTCGCCACCACGACACTCGCGGCGTAAAAATTTTCTTCCCAAATTCCCGGCTCGTCAAAACCGGCCTTCGCTGGTAGATTCCGGACGTGGAGTGGTGGCTCAAAAACCGGGTCGTGACCCGGGCGCGCGATTTGTTCCGCCGTCACTGGCAACGCGCGCTGCGCTGGCGCGAAAAGTTTGTCTTCAAAGAGGAAGCTTTCCACCTCGTGCTGGCTGGAATTGTCGGCGTCATCGGCGGTTTGGTGAACCTTTTCTTTTTTTATGCGGTGCACCTGGTCCAACCCGGCGATCCGGTGGAGTTCGCGGAAAAGCTGCCTGATTGGGAACGCCTTCTGGTGCCAACCCTGGGCGGGTTGGTGGCCGGCCTCATTTTGTATTGGGGTTTCCGTTTGGTGGGGCGGCAAGGCTCAAGCGATTTGCTGGAGGTGGTCGTTGCCGGCGACGGCCGGCTGCCGTTCCGCACGGAATCGGTAAAAACGGCGTCGGCGCTTGTGAGCATCGCCACGGGCGCGTCCATCGGACGCGAAGGCGGCATCACACAACTGTCGGCCACGCTGGCATCCAAACTCGGGCAACTGGCGAGATGGCCGCCCTACCGGCTGCGGTTGCTGGTCGGGTGCGGTGCGGCGGCGGGCATTTCGGCCGCTTACAACGCGCCGGTTGCCGGCGCGGTGTTCGCGTCGCTGATCGTGCTCGGCAATTTTTCCATGAGTCTCTTCGCGCCGCTCGTGTGCGCGTCAGTGATTGCATCGGTGGTGTCGCGGAGTTTCTTCGGGATTGAACCGTGGTATCAGGTGCCGGCGTTTCCAGCCACGACACCGGCGCAATTGCCGTGGTATGTTTTAATGGGCGTGCTGTGCGGCGGGGTGAGCGCGCTTTTTATGAAATTGTTGCGGGGATGCCGGGAACGGTTTAACCAGTTGCGCTGGCCGATTTACGCGAAGCTGACGCTGGCCGGATTGTTCGTGGGTATCATTGCCGTCTTTTTCCCAGGTGTGTGCGGCAATGGCTATTTTGTGACCAACCGCATTCTAAGCGGCGATTTTGCAGATCCTTCCAATCCGCTGCCGGAATTAAGCGGCTTGTTTCTCGCCAAACTGCTGGCAACGGTAGCGACGGTCGGCGCGGGAACGGTTGGCGGCGTGTTCACGCCGACGATGTTTTTGGGCGCGGGAGTAGGGGCCTTGTTCGGCACGGCGCTACACTTGCTTGGCGGTGCGCCGGGCGAGCCGGCGGGTGCGTTTGCACTCGTCGGGATGGGTGCCATGCTGGCAGGCACGACCCGATCGCCATTGCTGGCGATGATCATGGCCTTTGAAATCTCGCTGGATTACTCGCTCATGCCGGCGTTGATGCTGGCGTGCGTCGTGTCCGTGCTCGTGGCGCGGCAATTGCACGGGGAATCCATTTATACCGAACACATGCGCTTGAAAGGTTTGTCGCTCCAGCGCGAAAGCGAACAGACGGGTGTGGCGATGGACAAGACCGTGGGCGATCTGATGCGCGCGCCGATACCGCCGTTGCGCGAGACGACAACGTTCCGGCAAATTGCCGACCGGTTTCTGGTCAGTTCCAACAATTTTCTGCCCATCGTGGATGCCAAACAACAATTCATCGGGGTCGTGGCCTTGCAGGATTTGAAGGAATTTTTGAACACCAGCCAGAGTTTCGACGGAGTCATTGCCTACGACGTGATGCGACCGCCGCCAAAATTCCTTACTCCCGGCCAACGGTTGCTCGACGCGCTGCCGGTCGTGCTGGAAAGCGAACTGCGCAACGTGCCCGTGGTCAACAACCCGGTGGAAAAACGGCTCGTCGGGTCTGTGTCCCGCGCCGAAGTGCTCGCCGTCTTCTCCGAAGCCATCGCGGAAAAAAGCAAGCCCGCTGGCTGAGAAACGGCGATTGGCAGGAGACAGGTGACGGATTTTTGGATTTTGGCGTGCGCCTGTTTTTCTTGCCACTTGTCACCTGCCACTGGTCACTTAATCTTTCCGCGTGCCTCTCAAAATCGGTGACCAGTTCACTTTGACGATTCACGACATCGCGTTCGGCGGCGAAGGGGTCGGGCGGTTTGTCGAAACGGTTTCGAGCGAAGGAAACGAGCCCCTGACTGCGCCCCTCTCCGCGCCGGGGCGGGGAGAGGGTGGCCGAGGGCCGGGTGAGGGGAATGTGCGCAATGACGGTTTGATTGTTTTCGTTCCATTCGTCCTGGTTGGCGAAGTTGTCGCCGTGGAAATCAGGGAGGTGAAAAAGCATTTTGCCCGCGCAAGACTGTTGCGCGTCGTGCAACCGTCACCGGAGCGCGTCGAGCCGGCTTGCCGCTATTTCGGCGCGTGCGGTGGCTGCCAGTATCAGCACGTGGAATACGCGGCGCAGTTGCGGCTCAAGCAAAAGCAAATCGCCGATCTATTCGAGCACGTCGGCAAATGTTCCCCCGACCTTGTCGCGCCGGTCGTTCCCTGTCCGCAACCGTTTGGTTATCGCAATCGCATCATGATTCGCAGCCAGTGGAACAAACCGGAGCAAAAACTGAACATTGGCTTCGTCCGTTGGGACTGCGGTCTGGTCGAAGACATCGAGGAATGCAAAATCGCCGAGCCGGCGCTCAATCAGGAAATCCGGCGTGTCCGCCAGAACCCCCCGCCGAAGGGCGGCATCAAGGTGGTGCTGCGGATTCCGCCGGAAAACTGGGTCGTGCCGCCGGACTCGTTTTTCCAGAACAATTTTTTCCTGCTGCCCAAGCTCGTTGAAACCGTCCGCGAATTTTTACGCGCGAGCGGGGCGCGGCATTTGGTGGACCTGTATTGCGGCGTCGGGTTTTTCAGCATTGAACTGGCAGAGGCAGTTGAATCGTTTGTCGGGGTTGAATACGACCAGCGCGCCATCCAATCGGCACGGCACAACGCAGCGGCGCGCAAAATCGGGAACGGCCGGTTCATCGCCGCGACCGTCGAGGAAGTTTTGCCGGAGCTACTGAAGCGCTTTTCGCCGCAAATGACCACGGTCATTCTTGATCCGCCGCGCAAGGGTTGTCTGCCGCGGACGTTGGAATTCCTGCGTCAAATGAAGCCGGCACAAATTGTTTATGTCTCGTGCCATCCGGCGACGATGGCGCGGGACTTGAACATTTTGTGCGGTAACGATGTCTTTGAGTTAAGGCGTGTCACGCCGCTGGACATGTTCCCGCAAACACAGCATGTGGAATGCGTGGCGGACGTGCGCGCCGGGCAAAGTAATCTTGCCAATTGGCAAAACATGGGTTCAACTGGGGCAACCCAATGATGACGGAAACACGCATTGATCCGCGGAAGAATTTTGTTCCGCGCGTTCTGCCTTGGCTGCTGGCGGCGGCGGCGCTGGCAGTTTATTGGTTTACCCTGAACCGCTGGGTGTCGCTGCCCAACCTGGAGGGTGTGGCAAAAATTTCAGGCTGGATGTGGCAGCCGGAATTGGCCAATCCGCTTCTGTTTCTTGTCACCTGTCCCTTCCGCTGGCTGCCGACGACGCAAGTTCCAATTGCGTTGAATGTTTTTGCCGCTGTGTGCGCGGCGGCGACGCTCGGCTTGCTCGCGCGTTCGGTCGCGCTGCTGCCGCACGACCGCACGGACGCGCAACGCCGGCGCGAGCGCAGCGATTTTTCGTTTCTGACGATTGGCAGCGCGTGGCTGCCGCCGGTTTTGGCGGTGGCGGTCTGCGGCCTGCAACTGACGTTCTGGGAGCACGCCACGAATTTTACGGGCGAAATGTTTGACCTGTTGTTGATCGCAGTCGTGACTTGGTTGTTGCTGGAATACCGGCTGGATGAACGGGCGGGGCGTTTGTATCTGGCCGCAGCGGTCTATGGCGCGGGGATGGTGGAGAACTGGGCGATGGTGGGATTTTTGCCGGTGTTCATTGCCGCGATCATCTGGATTCGCGGGCTGAACTTTTTCAATCTGCGTTTTCTCCAGAGGATGGTGTTGTGCGGTCTGGCGGGGATGTCGTTGGCCCTGCTGCTGCCGACATGGGCGGCGGTTTCCGGCAAAATACCGGGTGCGTTCTGGTGGCTGGCGATAAAATCCAGTCTGGCTCCGCAATATAACGTGCTGAGGCATTATTTTCTCTCGTGTATTCACCCGCAACAATATTTTGAGCTTGTGGCATTGTTATTGGCCTACCTGATGCCGTTGTTCGTGCTGGCGATCCGCTGGCAGTCATCGTTTGGCGACAGCAGCCGGATGGGCATGGCGCTGGCGAGTTTCATGTTTCACGTGGTGCATGCGATCATTCTTTTTGTCTGTGTTTGGCTGGTGTTTGATCCGCCCTTCAGCCCGCGCGAAAAAGGTTTTGGACTGTCGTTTTACTATCTCATCGCGTTGAGCGTCGGTTACTACAGCGGATATTTTCTGCTCGTGTTTGGCAAAAAGGCCTTCAGCCGCTCGCAACCGCCGCCGCCGCCGGCGCCGCTTCAATTTTTGAATCCCTTCGTCGTCGCTGGCGTGTTTGTCCTGGCGGCACTGGCCATCACGGGACTGGTATATAAAAACAGACCGCAAGTTCGTGACTTCAATGACAGCACGCTCTCTCAATATGCGTCGCTCCTGGAGGAAAATTTGCCGCATGGCGGAGGCGTTTTGTTGTCCGACGATCCTCAACATTTTTTTCTCGTGCAGGCGGCGCTGGCGCGGGACGGACGGGTGAAGGACTTTGTGCCGCTCTACACGAAGTGGCTTGAATATCCGGCCTATCATAAATTTTTGCACCAAAGATTTCCTCACAAGTGGCCCGATACCATCGTTGACGCCGAAATGACCAACAATGTCAGCCCCTTGCATTTGATCGGCCTTTTAACCATGCTTTCCACGACCAACGAACTTTACTACCTGCACCCGAGTTTCGGGTACTACTTCGAGCAATTTTATCTGGAACCACATGGTTCGGTTTACCAATTGAAACTGCTGCCGCGCGACACGCTCCTGCCGCCGCCCCTGGAACAAAATCAAATTGCCGAAAACGCAGCCTTCTGGTCGCGACTGAAAGTCGATGTGTTTCCTTCCGTTGAGCAGGAAATCACGTCAGCCGATCCCAATGCGCCCAAGACCTCGGGGCAAAGCCTTCTGGCGCGCCTCCACGTGGTGCGCGAGCCAAACCCAAACGCCGTCGTCGCCGGCGCTTATTACTCGCGCGACCTCGATTTCTGGGGTGTCCAGTTGCAACGCGCCGGGGAACTGGAAAAGGCCGCCGACTGTTTTGAACTGGCGCAAAAACTCAATTCGGACAATGTCGTCGCGCAAATCAACCTTCAGTTCAACCAGGACCTGCGTGCCGGTCGCACCGTACCCGTTGACCCGGCCAAAGCCACGACAGATCGATTCGGCAAATACCACAACTGGAGCGAAGTTATCAGCGCCAACGGACCGTTTGACGAACCGAGTTTTTGTTTCGCATACGGCGTCCTGCTGGCAAGGGATAACCATTTGATTCGCGAGGCTGTCATCCCGCTCGCCCGCGTATGCGAGCTCGTTCCGGATTATCTGCGCGCGCGGCTGTGGCTCGCGCAAATTTATTTTTTCTGCCGGCTGCCTGACCGCACGCTGGAAGTGCTCCACGACCCGCTCACGCAGCCCCAAAAATTCTCGCTCACGGATTCCAATTCCACCGAACTCAACGTTCTGGCCGCTGGCGCCTATCTCCAAAAAACCAACTTCGCGCAGGGCATCCGGCTGCTTGAATTGGAAATCGCCCGCCACCCGGACAACGACGATTTGCTGGCCGCCACCGTGCAGGCCTTTGTAATGCGTGGTCTGTCCACCAACGCGCTGGCGCTGATTGAGCACAAATTGAAGACGGCGCCCGACGATCCGACCGGGCTTTTCGCCAAAGGCTACGTTTGCATCCAGCTTCACGCCTACGACAATGCCATTGACGCCTTGACGCGCGTGCTCGCCATCCAAACGAACAACACCAACGCGCGCTTCAACCGCGCGCTTGCGTATCTCGACAGTGACAAACTGGACGCCGCGCGCGCCGACTATCGCCAGTTGCAGCAAACCTTCACCAACTTGTCCCCGGTCGCCTACGGCCTCGGCGAAATCGCCTGGCGCGAACACGAGACCAACGAGGCCATCAGAAATTACAAAATTTATCTGGCCAACGCGAATCCCAACACTGCCGAGGCCACCAATGTCATCCTGCGGCTCCGCGAACTCGAAGGCCATTCACCTTGAAACGCGCCAATGCGCGTCACCCACATCATCACCCGGCTGGTTGTCGGCGGCGCACAGGAGAACACCGTCGCCACCGTCCTCGGCCTGCGCCAAAAATCCGGCGTCGCTGTTGAGTTGATCTCCGGTCCAACCGCCGGTCCCGAAGGCTCGCTTGAATCCGAATTCGCCCGCGCGCCCGGAATCCTCAATCGCGTCCCCGAACTGGTCCGCCCCGTCCATCCGTGGAAGGACTGGATGGCCCTGCGCCGGCTCACAGAAATTCTCCGGCAAACCCGGCCCGACATCGTTCACACCCACAGCGGCAAGGCCGGCATTCTCGGCCGCCTCGCCGCAAAACGCGCCGGGGTTCCGCTCATCATCCATACCATCCACGGCCCGTCGTTCGGAAATTTTCAAAACGCCGCCGCCAACTTTGTCTTCCGCGCCGCAGAAAAACATGCCGCCCGCGTTACGACACACTTCATCGTCGTCGCCGATGCGATGAAAGCCCAATACCTCGCCGCCGGCATTGGCCGGCCGGAACGATACACGAAAATTTTCAGCGGCTTTCCGCTGGAGCCATTTCTCGCGGCGAAAAACGACCCCGCCATCCGTGCGCGATTCGGTTTGCAGCCCGGCGATTTCGTCGTCGGCAAAATCGCGCGGCTGTTTAAACTGAAGGGCCATGACGATTTGTTCGCCGTCGCGCCCGAACTCGTCCGCCGCTGCCCGCAAATCAAATTTCTGCTGGTCGGCGACGGCGAATGGCGCGGGCGATTTGAAAGTCTTGCAAAGTCTCCCGGCCTCGAAGGCCATTTCATTTTCACCGGCCTCATCCCGCCTGCAGAAATGGCTTCCCTGGTTGGCATCATGGACGCGCTGGTGCACCTGTCGATGCGCGAAGGTTTGCCGCGCGCGCTGCCGCAGGCGCTTGCCGCCGCCAGACCTGTCGTCGCTTACGATTGCGATGGTGCACGCGAAGTTTGTTTCGATGGCCGGACTGGATTTTTGGTTCAGCCCGGCGATCTGACCGGCTTGACCAATCATTTGCTCCAACTCGCGAATGATCCTGTGCTTTGTAAAAAGCTGGGCCAGTCCGGCAGGGACTTTGTCCGCGAAAATTTCGCCGTCGAAAGAATGGTGGACGCCATTTACAATCTTTATTTGAAACTGGCCGGCGAGGGGGTTGGAGTTCACGCTTCAGCTTGTTCGTCGCGCGGGGCAGGCTAAAGCCTGAACTCCAACCATGACTTTTCCATTTAACTTTTTTCTCGCCGCGTTTGCGGGCGCGTTTTTGACGACGCTGCTTGCACTGCCGCTCTGGCGCAAATGGTGCCTGCACGTCAATCTCGTGGACGATCCCGGCCAGCGCAAAATCCACGACGCGCCAATCCCGCTGGCGGGCGGCTTTGCCGTGCTCACCGGCATTTTGCTGCCGCTGGCGGCCGGCGCCATTGTGCTAAAGCTCGGCGTGAACGTCGCGTCCCAAACGCTTCCCATCGCGCATGGTCTGGAACGCCGCGCTCTTGAGCTTGCCGTTATTGCCGGTGGCGCGATTGCCATCACCGTGCTTGGCTGGCTGGATGACAAACACGAATTGAAACCGCTGCCTAAATTCGCCGGCCAGTTGCTCGTCGCCATTGCCGTCGCCGCCGCGTGCAAACGCATCACACTCTTTGTACCGAACATTTATTTCAGTTACGCCATCACGATTCTGTGGCTGCTCACCGTCATCAACGCCTTCAATTTCATGGACAACATGAATGGCTTGTGCGCCGGACTAGGCACAATTGGCGCGTTGCTGTTCGCCATTATTGCCGCGTCAAACGGCGAATACCTCGTCGCCCTGACGGGATTTTTGATGTGCGGCGCGTTGCTCGGTTTTCTGCCCTGGAATTTTCCGAACGCCCGCGCGTTTCTCGGCGACGCGGGGAGCCATCTCGTCGGTTATCTGCTCGCGGTGATGGCCATTCTGCCGCACTTTTACACGAAACAAAATCCGCGACCGCTGGCCGTGCTCTCGCCGTTGCTGGTGCTGGCTGTGCCGCTGGCCGACCTTGCGTGGGTCGTGATTTTGCGGACGCGCACGCGCAAACCGTTTTGGATCGGGGACACGAACCATCTTTCGCACCGGCTCGTGCGAACGGGAATGACCCAGACCGGCGCCGTGCTCGTCATCTGGCTGCTTGCCGTGATGATTGGCGTGCTCGCCGCGCTTTAGCAGCCGATGTCAGTCGGCTCATACTTCTCAGAGCGGAATTACGTCCATTGCTGCGTTTTTTCTTTCGTGTCTTTCGCTTGTTTCGCGGTTAAAATGTCCGTGTGAAACTGCTCTTCATCGGCGACATCGTCGGCCAACCCGGTCGCAACGCGGTCAAAACCCTTCTGCCCAACCTGCGCGAGCAGCACGCGCTCGATTTCGTCATCGCCAACGGCGAGAACTCCGCCGGCGGCTCCGGCATTACGCCCAAGACCGCCGACGAGATTTTTTCCGCCGGCGTGGACGTCATCACCAGCGGCGACCATTTGTGGGACCAGAAGGATGTCATGGAATTGCTCGCCAACGAAAAACGTTTCCTGCGTCCGTTGAATTATCCGCCCGGCACGCCGGGACAGGGTGCCGGCGTTTTTGAAGTCCAAAGTCCGAAGTCCAAGGCCCAAAGTCCGATTTCAGTCGGCGTTTTGAATGTGCAGGGCCGGACGTTCATGCCGCCGCTCGAAAATCCGTTTCTCTTCGCGGCTGAAGAAGTCAAGTGGTTGCGCGAACTGACGAAAATCATCCTTGTGGATTTTCACGCCGAGGCGACCTCGGAAAAGATTGCTTTCGCGCGTTTTCTCGACGGCCAGGTGAGCGCGGTGGTGGGCACGCACACGCACGTCCAAACGGCGGACGAGCAGATTTTCCCCGGCGGCACGGCTTATCTGACCGACGCCGGCTTCACCGGCCCGCACGAAAGCGTTCTGGGCCGCGAAATCGAGCCGGTCATCCGCCGGTTTCTCACCAACATGCCCCAACGGTTTGAAGTGGCCAAAGACCGCGTCCTGCTTCACGGCGCTGTGATTGAAATTGATGACGCCAGCGGCAAGGCGTTGAAAATTCAGCGCCTGTCAGAAATTGGAAGTGGCTAGAGCATTTTACGCTGTAAACCGTCTAAATAATTATGAAAATATTTTTGATTTTAATTGGCGCGACGATGACGTTTGTTTCCCCGTGCCTCTCGAGAACGCTGTTCACGGATCCACTCACGATTCCAGTCCTGATTGTTCACGAAAAAGGGTTCTTCGATGTTTTCAATGGATGAAGGGGCGTGAAACCGGACTCTTCGGATGCAGCCACGACATCAGGGAAGCAAGGATGACATCCGCCCTCACCCCGGCCCAAACTCATTCCCTCACCCGGTCCCGCAAAGGCGGGACTACCCTCTCCCATCCGATGGGCGAGGGACAAGAAGGAGAATCGTTCGCCGCTCCTTTGAAAATTCATACGACTGGCTTGGCCGGACGCTCATCCGCAAAACCAGAAGCAATCGAAAGCTATTTCCTCTCCTGGGGGGAGAGGACAAAAGGTGAGGGCGGGCGTAAACACTCATTCCACTGAAAACGTCGAG
>Ga0181523_10001961_pt1 | contig 20868 bp, 17 predicted proteins | sample PEATcosm2014_Bin_43_FD_119752 | JGI IMG/M metagenome (GOLD analysis project Ga0181523, IMG submission 119752) | Peatland microbial communities from MTU Mesocosm Facility, Houghton, MI, USA - PEATcosm2014_Bin05_30_metaG | ecosystem: Environmental > Terrestrial > Soil > Wetlands > Peat | place... | reverse complement strand
CTGGATTACTCCGTAAGTGGCGCTGAGTCCAAGACCGGTGCCTCTGCCCACAGGTTTGGTGGTGTAGAAAGGATCGAAGACGCGCTCGGGATCGCGCAAGCCGGGGCCGGAGTCGGCGAACTGAACGACCACTTCGTTGCCCTCGCGCCAGAGGTAGATCTGGAGCCGCCCGCCGCCGATTTCCTGTAATGCGTCCACGGCGTTTTCGACGATCTGAATGAAAGCCTGCAAGAGCTGGTTGGGGTTGCCGAGGACGCGCGGCAAGGGATCGTTGCTTTCCACCGTCAGGCTGATCCTCTTATTTTCGAGCTTGAGTCCTTCCATTTGAACCGCGCGCTGCAGGAGAGGCTTCAGTTCGAGGGGACCCTTTTCTCCAGGAGTCTGCTGGGCAAAGCTGAGCAGATCGCTGACCAGTTCGCGGGTGCGCCGCGCCTGCTGGCCGATTTTCTGCGCGCTGGCAAGTTGCTCGCGATTAAGGTTGCTGCTGGCGGCCATGCTCTCGGAACCACGCAGAATGGCCGTAAGCGGGAACTCCAGCTCGCCGGCGGCCAACGCGACCAGTTCTCCCAGCGAAGCCAGCTTGGCCTGTTGGATCACTCTTCCCTGCAGCCGCTGCAGGTTATCAAAGCTCCGGCGCGAATGCTTGAGCAACTGCAGGAGCTTTCGGTCCATAAGATGTTGTTTGAGGAAAACGACAAAGGCCAGGACCCCCACGCCGCACAACGCCACGGTAAAACGAACCTGGCGCAGATATGGCTGGTCGTGGCTCAAGAACAGCGCCCAATATGCCATGAAGGGCAGGGAGAGCAGGGCTAGTCTCGCCAGCAGAGGCGCAATCGGACGACTGGCATGAGCGACCGAAGGCATCACTTGGGTATCGCGGAGGCCCCGCCGCCCGGCGATGGCGACCCAGAGAAACCAAAGCTCAGCGGCAATGACCGGGAGATCGTAGATTCCGCCAGTCTTGTAGGTGCCGCGCACGACGGCCGCATGCATGGCTTCCGCGGAAAATGTGTAGAGAACGCTGGCGAAAAAAATGTTGCGATAGAGCTCGCGCCACGACCCGGAACCGGTGAAGAATGCCGACGCGGACACCGCAATCAGAAACGCTCCTTCGACGAAATACAGAAAATCCCAGCGCAGGCTGTACACCGGGACATTGACGACGATGTATTCCTCGGGAAAAACGAAGAAGGCGTAGACCGCGACCCACCACACCAGCAGGATGAGGACATTCATCGCGCTGGGCAACATTCCCTCGTTCTCGTCGGCCTGATGGGGACGGATGGCCACCGCCGCCGCGATCGGGACAACGTGCAGGAACAACACGATTTCCCCCGGGAAAGGGTGGGGCAGCGGCTTGCGAACCACCACTTCAAACCACGTCCAGCAGGCCGCGTTGAAACACCACATGGCCATGCCCATGGCCATGAGACTCCAAAACAGGCGAGTATGCCCACGGCTGTCGAAGGCGTTTCTGGCGCAGAGGACAAACGCAACCGTGAGCGCCAACTGTGGGACCAGGTCTCCAATGGCCACGCGAAAGAAGGCACTGGGAAAGACTGCGGAAGCCAGAACAAAGGCCAGCAGGAGGCCAACTCCGCCGAAGAGCGACGAGATGTGGCTCCGAGACGCCATTCCACATCATATGACGTTCGCCACCGGATTGTTTAGATCACAGACTGGTTACCCGAGTTACTCCAGTAAGGTGTGAGCGCGATTAGGGGGGCTACTGTGCGCTCAGGATGCTGACGGACTGACGGAGGTCGCGGCGATCGGCAGTCGAATTCGGCGGCGCCGGTTCGGGCGGCAACTGCTAGAATTGCCTGTCATGACATTTCCCGCCACCCGCCTGCGCCGTTTGCGGCGCACTGAAACGCTGCGCGCCTTGGTCCGCGAGACCCGCCTTACGCCCGAATCTCTCGTCTATCCACTTTTCGTTTGCCCCGGAACCGGGATCCGAAAAGAAGTGCGCTCCATGCCTGGCGTCTTCAATCTCTCGGTGGACGAGGCCGTGAAGGAAGTGCGTGCGACCCATGCGCTGGGAGTATTGTCGGTCATTTTATTTGGACTGCCGGAGAAAAAAGACGAGGCGGCTACCGGCGCCTGGGCCGAAGATGGCATCGTGCAGAGGGCGGCGCGCGCGCTCAAGAGCGAAGTGCGCGATGTGGTCGTGATGGGCGACGTTTGCCTGTGCGAGTACATGTCCCATGGGCACTGCGGCATCGTTAAGGTGAACGACAAAGCGGGACCGCAATCGCTGGGCGCGGCCGTGGCGGCGCCACCGGCCACGGAGGAGTACGAGATCCTGAATGACGCAAGTCTGGAGTTGCTGGCGCGCACGGCGGTCTCGCTGGCCCGGTCGGGCGTCGACATCATCGCGCCCTCGGACATGATGGATGGACGAGTCGGGGCGATTCGCGCGGCGCTCGACCAGGCAGGCTTCGCGAATACGCCGATTCTTTCCTATGCGGCGAAGTTCTCCTCCGGTTTCTATGGGCCGTTCCGCGAAGCGGCGGACTCCGCGCCGCAGTTTGGAGATCGCCGTTCCTATCAGATGGACCCGGCGAACATTCGCGAGGCCATGCGGGAGATCGAATTGGACATCGAAGAGGGCGCGGACATGATCATGGTGAAGCCGGCGATGCCGTATCTGGATGTAATTGCCGCCGCCCGCGACCGCTTCGACCTGCCGCTGGCGGCGTATCAGGTATCGGGCGAGTACGCGATGATCGAGGCCGCGGCCCGCAACCAGTGGATCGACCGGGAGCGAGTGATGATGGAATCCCTGCTCTGCATACGGCGCGCGGGGGCGAGTATCATCCTGACTTACTATGCCAAGGAAGCCGCGAAACTGCTGGCCTAATCCGTCCCGGCAAGTCGTTTTGCGGCTCACCACCCTGGAGGCGACCCGGCAAACGCATCGATCTTTCATGCCCCGATCTTTTAACGATGCCAGGGGCCAGACTGTTGTAAAATCCGCCCATCCGGGAGTGTTCACTTAGTGCGCTACGCTGAGTTCTCGTCGACAGAACTGGTAAGAGCCTGTGCCGGCTCGAGAGACGAGAGAGTATGGGCAGAGTTCATCCGGCGATTTCAAGTGGTGATTGCCGCTGCGGTGCTGAGGACTGCCCGCCGCTGGTGCGAACCGTCACACCCGCAACTGGACGACCTGATCCAGGATACTTACCTGAAACTCTGCGAGAACGATAGCCATTTGCTGCGGTCCTTTCAGCCGCGGCACAAAGACTCCATTTATGGATATTTGAAAGTGGTTGCGGCCAATGTCGTCCACGATCATTTCAAGTCTGCGCGGGCCGCAAAACGGGGCGCAGGCCAAACGGACGCGATCGTTGAACCGATCATGGAACCGATCCTGATCGACTCAAGAAGGGCGGGCACCGACAGCTTTGATGTGGTGAGCCAGCGTCTTCAGCTCGAGCAGGTCGAAAAAATCCTTAGACAGGTTACCGCGGGGAAGGATCAGGAAAGAAAGTGCGCGATTTTCTGGTTTCGCCATCGGCAAGGATTTACCGCCAGTGAAATCGCATCCATCCCATGGATCGGACTGACCACCGAGGGCGTGGAGAGCGTGCTCATGCGCCTGACGGCCATGATTCGCGGTCATGTCATGAGTTCAAGCCCCCACCGCGAAGTGAAGGCTTTCCACCGGCAAAATCGTTCTAAGAGATGAGGGAGCTCGTGTCGAAGGAGAATGCCACCGGGCATATCGGAGATGCGGAACTGGCAAAACTGCTGGAGGAATCTCGCCGGCATGCGAAATCCGCGCTGGACGTGGCGGATGCGCACCCGCATCTTGCCGCCTGTCCGACTTGCCGTGAGCGATTTGAGGGGCTGGTGTCGTTGGATCGCCATCTGAAGAGCCTGAAACCGGCTGAGTTCGCTCCGCGTCAGGGCGAGTGTCCGGACCCGGCGGTGTGGTGCGAGATTGCCGGCGGCCTGACCCCGCCCGGCCAGACGCTTGCCTGCATTGAACATGCCAGCCGCTGTGATTATTGTGGTCCGTTGCTGCACGCGGCGGTAGACGAGATGACCGATCTGAACGGAGAGATCACCGACGAGGAGCGGAGAGAGATCGTAACCCTCGAAAGCGCGCACGAGGCGTGGCAGCAGAAACTGGCCCAACGCATCGCCGGAACACCGGATTCAGGGCTGGATCGGGAATCCCTGCCGTGGTGGCAGCGCTGGCTGGCCGTTCCACGTCTGGGTTGGCCCCTGGCAATGGCTGGAGCATCTTTTCTAGCCGTGATCGGCGTAGGATCGTGGACGTTCGTGCGTTTCAGCGATCATCGCAACCAGCCAGCCGCCGCTGGCCGGCTCTTGGCCCGCGCCTACACCGAGGAGCGCACCCTGGAACTCCGGATGGGTGGCGCCGGCTATGCGCCTCTGCGCGTCTCGCTCGGGCCGGCAACCTCGTTCGCCAGCCGTCCGCCGGCGCTCTTGGAAGCCGAAGCCCTGATTGCCAGCCAACTGAAGTCCCATTCCTCCGATCCCTCCTGGCTTCAGGCCAAGGCGCAGGCGGACGTGCTGGAAGGCAAGTACGACGCGGCCGTGGAAGCCTTGCAGCACGCCTTGCAGTTGCAGCCGCAGTCGGCAGGGCTCCTCACCGATCTCGCCACCGCACACTTCCAGCGCGGCCAGCAGGAAGACCGCAAAGCAGACCTCGGGGCAGCTTTCGAGTACTTAAGCCAAGCGCTGAAGCTCCAGCCCAACGATCCGGTTGCGCTGTTCAATCGCGCGATTGTCTCGGAACATCTTTTTCTGTATCAGCAGGCGCTCGACGACTGGGAGCATTATCTGCGGGTGGATCCGGGCTCCGAGTGGGCTGAAGAAGCGCGCAACCGGGCCAACGCCGTGCGGGAAAAGTTGAAGGAGCATCAGAGCAGGGCGACGCCGCTGTTGTCTCCCGCCCAACTGTCAGCCCGGGCCGCCGACCCAAGTCTCGCCTCCGAAGTCGACCCGCGCATCGAAGAGTATTTGCACGACGCGGTCCGCTCCTGGTTGCCTCAAGCCTTTCCCGAAAGTAAGGCCCCAGCCGATCCGAACGCCGCGCAGGCGCTTTTTTTTTTGGCGGATCTGACCCGCGGACAACACGGCGACCAGTGGCTGGCTGATCTCCTGCACGGTTCCTCCGCCTCGCATTTTCCGCAAGCTGCAAACGCGCTCGCCCACGCCGTCCAAGCTAATGACGAAGGCGACTACGATGTCTCCCGCCAACAGGCTGAGCTGGCCGAGCAATCATTTCGCGCTTCGGGCAGCATGGCGGGCGTGCTGCGCGCGCAGTTCGAACAGATTTTCGCAGCGCAGATGACGCGGCGGAGCGCGGACTGCCGGCGCCGGTCGATAGCTGCGCTCGCCGAGTCCAGACGTTATGCGTACCCTTGGGTGCAGATTCAGCTTGGATTGGAGGAGAGCGTCTGTTCGCTACTGATGGGCGATCTCGGCGCCAACGAAAACGACGCGCGACGCGCCCTGGAGCGCGCGCAGCAGGCTGGGTACGGCGCCCTTTATCTGCGGGCCATGGGATTTGCCGCCGATAGCAAACTCGACACCGGCGATCGGGAGGGCGCCTGGAAGCTCGTTCGCGCCGGCCTGGAACGCTACTGGTCAGGTCGATTTCCCGCCGTACGGGGTTACAACCTCTACGTCGAAGGGGCTTTCGCCGCCGAGGCTGCAGGTCAGCCGGGTTTGCGGGTGGCAATCTGGCGAGAAGCTGTGGCATTGATTGACTCTGACCAAAAGCCGCTATGGCGAGCCATGGCTCACAGTTTCATGGCGGATGCGGCGACGGCAGCCCGTCTGCCCCAGCTCGCCGAGCAGCAGTACGGCGAGGCGGCCCGGCTTTTTGCGGCTGCCCCGCGTACCCAGGCCAGTCGCGACGATGCTCTCGAGACCGGAATCCGGATCGCTCGTCTGGAAACGCAGCAGGGTCGATTCGACGATGCCATCGCTCGTTTGACGGGAATACAAGCCCAGGTTCGTACGCTTACTAACAACTATCTCGCGCAGACTTTTTATTCCACCTTGGGCGAAGTACAACTCCGCAGCCATCATGAAGCGGAGGCCGAGCAGGCCTTCCGGGCAGCTCTGCGCTTGGCCGAGCAAAACCTGGAGTCCCTGTCTTCCGAGCCGGAACGAACGGCCTGGAGCAAAGACGCGGCTCCTGTGTACCTCGGACTCGCCCAAGCCGAACTGGTTCAGGGCCGTGAACAGGAAGCGCTTGACGTGTTTGAATGGTACCTGGGTGCGCCACAGCGTGTCGGCGCGCACGCTGCCTCGCAGCGTCCTCCCCAGCCATTGCAATCGCGTCCCGATCCGTCACTGCTGCCTTCTCGACTTCCTCTTCTTTCGAACCAGACGGTACTCGCTTATGGAGTGCTGCCCGATGGCCTCGCCATTTGGGCCTACGACAATCGCGGGGTAAGCGCTAAGTGGATCCCGAAATCGCCCCAGGAACTGCAGGCTCTGGCGTCTAGTTTCTATGCCGAATGTGCGGATCCCAGCTCAGAGTCGAGTGCGCTACGCCGCGACAGTCAGACTTTGTATTCGCTGCTCGTTGCTCCAGTGGAGCAAAACCTGGACCCGAAGCGCACGCTGGTAATCGAGACGGAAGGATTTCTGGCCCGGCTGCCCTTCGAGGCCCTGATGGACGCGAGCGGTCACTACCTGAGCGAGCGCGTCCCCATTGTCCACTCGCCGGGACCCTACGCGGAATCGCGTATGCACCCCAGCGTCGTAATTTCGTCCGGCTCGCCCGCCCTGGTCGTAGGCAGCGCGGCCTCCTTGCCGGACGCAGGTCTGTTTGTCGTCCCGAACGTTGGGGCGGACGCGGTTGCCAGCCGCTTTCATTCCCCGCGCGTTCTTAAGGGCCCGGAAGCGACGCTGGGTGCGGTTCGGAGCGCGCTGCCGGCAGCCGCGGTCTTTCATTTTGTGGGACACTCCGTCACGACTTCCGCCCGTACAGGATTGATGCTGGAGGGCAAAGACAAAGACGCGCGGAACGGCGCCCTCGCTCTTCTGGACGCGAACACCGTGCGCCATCTTGATTTGCAAAACCTGCAATTAGCCGTCCTGGAGGCGTGCAGCACCGATTCTGGAGAAGGAGGGTCGCGCGGACTCGATAGCGTGGCCGAAGTTCTCCTGACTTCCGGCGTGCCCCACGTGGTTGCCAGCCGCTGGGCGGTAGACTCTGTCGAGGCCAGGGCATTTGTGGATTCTTTCTATGGCTCCCTGCTGTCCGGGCAGCCGGTCTCCACTGCAACCCGCCTGACTTCACAGAAAATGCTGTTAAACCCGAGCACGGCTCACCCGTACTATTGGGCAGCGTTTGCGGCCTACGGACGACCGTGAAACTTACGACAGGAGAAATCAATGAAAACCCGCCTCTACTTCACCAGCACGATGGTCGTGCTGGCCAGTGCGGTGCTGGCAACGCTCTTCATGGCCGCGTGCAATCAATCCCAACCGCCAACTGCCACTCCCGCGGCGACGGAATCCAAGGCAGCCGCTGCCCAGGACCTCTACGTGATTTTTGAGGGTCCGTGGGCCATCGCTCCCGATCCGGCCGACGCCAACAACGTCCTGCTAGTTGCCCCCAAAAATATGCACCACCGCGATCTCTACGTGACGGCCTCGAACCATTCGACGTTGGCCGCGGGAACATACAACCTGTCTCTCCCCGGCCACGTGGGGCCGGGCGCCGAAGCCTACGATCCCGCCATTCTTCGAGCTAAAATTGACAACCAGAATGCGCAACGAGTGCTGGATAGCAAGGCGGTGCGGTATGCCATTCGCCTTCCCAGGCCTGAGGCGTATCTGCCCTCGCATCGCCACCGGGCCCGCGCAGGCTCTACTTATCCTCCCGATGCGTCTACGGAAAAGGAATACGCGACCGCGGTTTCGCTGCGTTATAGCGTCAGCAGCCTGAGCGGATTCTCTTTGTCCGGTACTCCGGATACCGGAACCTTCAACCCCCTGCTGCTGCAGGTAGATACTCCGGCGATTCGTTTTGTGATTGAGCCGACCGAGGGCGACGATGGCTGCAATACCCATTCGCGGCAGGCCTTCCACGACCTGGTGCAGTTGGTGGGGCTGACTTTGTACGTGGATTACCCGGAGAACCCGAGCACTTGCCACGACAAGGATCCGCAGCTTAAGGTGCACGCAGGTTTCGCGTCACCGGTGCAGCGCCTGACCGCGCTGCTAACCGGGAATTTGGCCGACGTGCAGACAGCGGATACAAACGCCGGGGTGTTGCCGTCTCGCTATGTCAGGTTCTTCGCCGAGAGCAGTATCGCCCGAAGAATTGCGGACCGTCTGGGGGTCGCCGTCTACTTTTTCAGCGCGTCAGGTTCGGATTGCGGAGGCCTGATTGTGGGTGGACACCCGTAAACTGCTCCAAATTTTGCGGATTTCGAGGCGGAAATGAATAAGCTACTCTTTCCGCCTCGTTTTTTGTGGCTGTAGGTCCTTTAAAACAAATATATCGCGCGAATATCTTCCTAACCAATGATTCCAATAGATAGGGGAAAGGGGGTAGGGGTACCCGATATTAACTGGTGAATACATCTCGAGTACCACGCGAGGAATACGCCATCCGCACCAAGGTTTTCTCGGAAAAGGGCACGTAGAGCAAAGCCGCGGTGGCAGCGAACGCCAAGCCCACTCCGATTTGCGGCAGCAGCAGGAACGGCGTGATCGCCCAGAGTTCATCCAGCGCCAGAACGAACGGAAACAGCCGGCCGAAGGTCACGCCCAGCCTGCGGAAGTCAAAAGCGGCCGCGGACAGCAAATAGAACCGCAGCGGGATTCCCGCCGCTCCCGTGACCAATACCGCGCCCACGATGACGAGAGCCCTCCAGCCCGGGAAAAAGCTGCTGGCGACGCGTTCCGCAGCATGCAGGTGAGCGAGACCGCTCACGTAGAAGATGAGATACATCGCCTGAAGCAGCGCGAAAAGCGCGCGCACCAATCCGCGCCGCGGAACGGGCACGTGCAGTTCGGGGTGGAGCGCGACCTCGGCCGCAGGCGTTGCCGGGTCATTAGGCCCGTGTGGCGTGAGCGCCCCCGCCCGCGTGCCCATGTCCTGTGCCGGCACGGATTCTATCGCAGCCGCGACGCTCTCGACCGGAGCGATGAAACGGTATCCGCGGCGGGCCAGGGTTTCGACGAAGCGCGGGCTCGATGCGGAATCGCCCAACGCCTCGCGAATTTTGTTTATCGCGGTGTTCAGGCTGTGATCGAAATCGACGAAGGTGTCGGCGGGCCAGATTTTCGCGCGCAGATTTTCGCGCGTGACCACTTGACCGGCATTCTGCAGCAGGGTAGCGAGGACCTGAAACGGCTGCTCCTGAAGCCGGATGCGAGCGCCGTTTTTGCGCAGTTCTCCGGCAGTCAGGTTGGCTTCAAAAACGCCAAAGCGCAGAAGCCTGGCTTCGCGGTTGGAGGAAGGCGTCGGCATGACGGCGCGCCCGTAGTGTATCGCGAGGCAGCCGTTAGTCGTTAATCGGTGGTCGTTAGTCGTTCGCGATGACGATTGGCCAACGATCTTCGCTAACGGCCATCGACTAACGGCTAACGACCGAAAAGGCTACAATAGCGGCGTGAACGCCCCTCTTCCACCGAAGCCGGTAGCTGACGAGCATCCGGACGATAGGCATCAGCATCGTCATTCCATCTACAGCGCCGAAGCCACCGGATTGCTTCTGATGGCGGTTCTGCTGCTCATTCTGACCATCATCCGCTACTGGCGGTATATTCCCTGGAGCGCGCGCTGAAGTTGCCAAGGTCGCCGAAGCCGCCGAATGTCCTGAAGGCGACAGACCGCGAGCCGCTGGTCGTCGTCGTGCTCGGTCCCACAGCTAGTGGAAAGACGGCTCTGGCCCTGGCCCTGGCGCGGCGCTTCGGCGGCGAGATCGTCAACTGCGACTCGGTTGCGATGTACCGCGAATTTGACATTGGCACAGCCAAGCCCTCTGCCGTGGAGCGCGCGGAAGTTCCGCATCACTTGCTCGATTGCGTGGAGCCGCTCGCCGACGTGAGCGCGGGAGAATATGCCCGCCAGGCGAGGCTGATCCTGCGCGAGATTGCTTTGCGCGAAAACGTCTGGCGCGAGGCAGCTGTGAGCGGGAACGAGCACCGCCCCCGCTTGTCCATCGTCAGCGGCGGAACCGGACTCTATCTACGCGCCCTGCTGGAAGGACTTTTTCCTGGCCCGCAGCGCTCTGAAGAGTTGCGTAACAGACTGCGCTCGCGCGCGGAGGAGCGCGGGACCGAACACTTGCATCGCATCCTTCGGAGGCTCGACGCTTCGGCAGCGAACCGCATTCACGCCCATGACGTTCCCAAGGTGACCCGGGCGATCGAGGTGTGCCTAGCCTCTCGTCGGCCCATTCGCCGAACTATGACTGAACTCTGGCGGCAGGGACGCGAGCCGTTGCAGGGCTTTCGCATTCTGCGTCTCGGGTTCAGTCCAGAGCGCGAGGCTCTTTATGCCCGCATCAACCAGAGGGCCGCGAAGATGTTCGACGACGGACTAATCGCCGAGACGCAAAGACTTCTCGAAAAATATGGAGACGAAGCGCGCCCGCTCACGTCGCTCGGATACAAGCAGGCGATCCAGTTTCTGCGCGGCGAACTGGATCGGGAGTCGGCCGTCGCCGCGGCGCAGCAGGCGCATCGCAACTATGCCAAGCGGCAGATCACATGGTTCCGGCGAGAACCGGACGTGCATTGGCTAGCTGGGTTCGGCGACGAACCAGCCATTCAGGCGGAAGCGATGGCAAACGTCGAACGGCAGATTTGAGTCAGTCGTGAGCGATCAGTCGTGAGCGATCGTTCAACCGAAGTGCGGCCGCCGCCATACGGTTTAGGTCGTGCGGAGACGGCGGCGGATGGCGTAATAGCCGATCCAGCAGGCGACGGCCAAGGCCGCGAAAGTTCCGAACTGAGCCGGAAAATCGCGGATCAGGAAATGAAATTCCGTGATGCGGCCGTCATGGAACGAAATCTCGCTGGTGAACGACAGGGCGGTAAAAGTAATTCCGAGGCCGAAGAGCCACTTCTGCCAGCCGAGCAGGCTGCGGGTGCGGCGGAGCGAACGCAATTCGAGATCCGGTGGCAGCGCGGAGGGCACAGCTGTCGCCAGACGATCTGCGGCCGCGCCATCCGCCGATTGCAGGCGAATGCGCTCGGCCAAATCTGGGTCCTGTTTCAGGTATTCTTCAATCAGCGCACGCGTGGCGGGGCTGGCCTCGCCCGCAAGATAGACCGGCAGCAGATCCAGGATAACTTCCCGCGTAACGTTCATTTTGTGCACCTCATTCTTATGGCCTCCGCCATTCGCATCCTACCCGCTCCGGCTAGGTATTTCGGACCCCAGCCAGCGCGAGACGTGCCCGGTGAATTTTGACCTTCACGGACGCGAGCGAAATGCCCAATGCCCGCGCGATTTCTTCGTACGCCATTCCGTCCAGCGCGCGCATCAGCAACGCGGCGCGGCTGACTTCCGGCAGCCCCTGGAGTTGCGCGAGCACGGACCGCAACTCTTCTTTCCCCTCGGCCTGCACGTAAGGACTGGCTCCTCGCTCGCGCAAAACCCCCTCCGGCACGATGTCGAGCGCGACGTGGCGCGATTTTCTCCGAAGCCCCTGCAGAAACAGGTTGCGTGCAATCGTGAAAAGATAGCCCTTCGCCGTAGCCATTTCGATGGGCTCGGGCGCAGTCCACGCGCGCACAAACGTTTCGGAAGTGATGTCTTCGGCATCGCCGCGCTCGCCGGACAAGTACAACGCAAAGCGGTACACGTCCGGCGCGTACCGCTTGTAGAGTGAGTTGAAGTCGGTCATTCGGCCGTTTCACTAGAGGGTTCCATCCCCATCCACCGAAAAAGTTATACCAGTAAGGCCTATGGCTAATAACGCAATCAGATTCTAAAAATGCCGCTAAGAATGTCCGACCCCGCATGCGCCATCATGCCGGGCCGCAGACTCCCGCGCCAGAGCGCGAGCAAGCCAAACAGCGCGCCATAGACTGCGATCCTTACGCACGCTTCGATTCCCTGATAACCGTGGGAAATCCCGAAGAGCAAGGCCTGCAGCACCCACGCCATCCAAAGGCTGTGGCTCCAGGCATGGAACTGTCTCTGGAAGTATCCGCGAAAGACCAGCTCTTCGCAGACACCCGCGCTCATCGATACGCCGATCCACAAAAGGATTTCCAGCGCGCGTTGCGGCAGGAAAGTTTGGATGGAAGCGGCATGGCCGGTCCCGAGCCAGCGATCCCATGCTGTTTCGACGAGCTTCCAGGTGGTCCATAAACCGAGGGCGAGACCGGCGTCCACGAGCACATCTTTGACGCTTGCCCATTTCCCTCCGATCAGTTCACTCAGCTTCGTTCCCGTCCTGCGCAGACCGTTCCATACGTAGTAGACGAGACCCCACTCCATCGCGATGAGCGAAAGGTACATGGGCACGAGATGCGGGTGCTGCTGCAGCCCTCCGGGTTCCGAGCGAGCGTGGCGGTGAAAAAACGCTCCGCTGAGCGCTAGCCCCAGAAACAGTGCTACGAGCAGCGTGGTGTGCCACCATGGCGCGACGAGCTTTGGGCTTGAAGATTCGATTCTTGGCGCAGCAATTGCTGCCATAAGTCCTCCTTGGAATTACGGAACATCCAGATCCAGGCAGATCGGGGAGAAGCTTGATTTCCCCGCTGGAAAGTACGTTCTCGTGTATAGGTATCCACGAACCGCCGAAAAGTTACATTCGTAAAATGAATTAAGTAAGGCAGCACGCGGTCTTCGCAAGAGCTGCTCGCGGCCGAGCTGCGCTCGGCTTGGACAGCCGAGGGCGGCTGTCCCTCCGCAACCCGTTCCCTCCGCAACCCGCTCTCTACGAAACCTTGGACGGGCGAAGACCCCGTCTTTCCACGGGCCCTCTACACGACGTTCCGGTCCGTTTTTGTTATTGTCAATGGCATGCTCCGGCATCTGCTGCCGATCACTCTCCTGTTAGCCGCTGCGCTCTGCTTTGCTAAAGATAAAGACAAGAGCAAAGACCGCTTTCTGCAGCCCGGTCCGATCCATCTGGACAAAGCGGGCCGGAAGTGGGCCGACAAGACGTTGCGCAAGATGTCGCCCGAAGAGAAAGTCGGCCAGCTTTTTGCGATCTGGGTCAGAGTGCAATTTCTGAATGACGCCGATCCCATCTATCTTCAACTGCGCGACAACATCCGCAAATATCACATCGGATCGCTGGTCATGAGCGTCCCAGTGGATGGCCCCGTTCTGCTCAAAAGCCAGCCCTACGTTGCCGCGGAACTGCTCAACCGCCTTCAAAAATCATCCAAGCTGCCGCTGATTGTCGCGGCCGACTTCGAGCGCGGCCTGTCTATGCGTCTGAATGGCACTACCATTTTTCCCCACGCGATGGCTCTTGCGGCTACCGGTAAAACCGAAAATGCCGAGGCCTTTGGACGCATCACCGCGCTGGAGGCACGGGCCATCGGAGTGCATTGGAACTTCTTTCCCGTCGCCGACGTGAATTCCAATCCTGCGAATCCCATCATCAACACGCGCTCGTTCAGCGAAGACCCGAAGCAGGTTGGCGATTTCGTGGCGGCCTACATCAAGGGCGCTCACGAGGGAAGCATGCTGGTCACGGCCAAACATTTTCCCGGGCACGGCGACACCGCTGCCGATTCTCATCTTGGCCTGGCTCAAGTTACTGGCGATCGGGCGCGGCTCGATGCGGTTGAGCTGCCGCCGTTCCGGCGCGCCATCGAGGCCGGCGTGGATGCCGTGATGGTTGCGCACGTAACCGTCCCCGCGCTTGATCCCGCGCCCAACCGCGTCGCCACAACCTCCAGGGCGATTGTGGATGGGCTGCTCAGAGAAGAAATGGGATTCAAAGGGATCGCGGTGACCGATGCCCTCGACATGGCGGGATTGACGCGCATTTACGCGAAGGATATCGGCCGAGCCGCGGTCGAATCCTTCGAGGCCGGCAATGATATGTTGATCATTCCGGCCGATCTCGGCGCCAGCTACCGCTCCGTTCTGCAAGCGGTCGAGAGCGGCGAAATCAGCCGTCCGCGGCTCGACCAATCCGTGCGCAAGATTCTGGAATTGAAAGCCTCTCTCGGATTGAACAAGGCGCGGCTGGCGGACCTCGGTCAACTCTCCAGCCAGATGGCGAAACCGGAGAACCTGGCCACCGGCCAGCGCATTGCCGACGAAGCCATTACCCTTGTCCGCGACAACGGCAAAGTGATCCCGCTGCAGTCTTTTGGAACTCCGGTGGCCGGGCTTCCGTATCAAGCAATGACGGAGGAGCGCAATCGCTTGGTCGCGGTGATTTTTTCCGACGACCTGCGCACCGACTCCGGACGCATGCTCGAACGCGAGATTCTAGCCCGTGTGCCTGATGCCCGCGTGATCTATGTCGATGCGCGCTCGGCCGCCGGCATGAAGCCGTCCGTGGTCGAGGCCGTGGAAGCGGCGGAACACGTGATCGCTGCGTTGTATGTGGTTCCGGTCGCGGGCAAGGCCATGCGCGCCGCCGGAGGAGGTTTGACGAACACGGTTGCCATGGACAATGCCACGGGAGCTTTGCTCACCGCGATCCTCGATCGCGCCGCCAGCCGCACCGTCGTGCTCGCCATGGGCAATCCTTATATGATCCAGGATTTCCCCGCGATCGAGAATTATGTGTGCGCGTTCTCCAACGCAACCGTTTCGGAAACCGCTGCCGTAAAGGCGATCTTCGGCGAGATTCCGATCCGCGGTCATCTGCCGGTGACGATTCCGGGCATCGCATCACGCGGCGACGGTGTCGAACGCCCCGCTCATCCAATCTCAGCCGAACCAAGCTCAGGAGGTTCCTCCCATGTTCAAACGAAAAATGTTCAGACGAAGAATGTTCAGCGTTAAGATGGTCAACCGGAAAATGCTCAGCCGCGGCGTCATCGCCAGACTTTCGCTGGGCGCGCTGTTTGCCGCCCTCTGTGTTCTCCCCTCTTGCAGCATCCATACGAACGACCATGGCAAAGAGGGCGAGAAGCAGGTCGATATCAAATCTCCCATGGGTGATTTGCACGTCAGCGAGCAGGCCGATATCCGCGACGCCGGCCTTGCGCTCTATCCCGGCGCCACGCCCGCTCCGAAAGACAACGGCGACGACAAGAAGAGCGCCAATGTAAATCTTTCGCTGCCAGGATTCTCGTTGAAAGTGGTGGCTGCGGAGTTTATCTCCGGGGACGCACCCGATAAAATCATCGCCTACTACGACAAAGAGCTGCAGAAATATGGCAAGCCCATCCAATGCCACGGCGTCTGGAGCGGCGGTAACGTGCAGACTTCACCCGGCAAGGATGAAATGTCGAAGCCTGTCTCTTGTGGAAATAGTGGCAGCGGTGACTCGGTGGAGTTGAAGGTTGGAACCGAGGGGAACCAGCACCTCGTCTCGGTTAAGCCCAACAGCCAGGGAACCCGCTTTGCCCTGGTTTATGTGCGCATGCACACGGGCTCGGATAACACCATTTGAAGCCATCGGGTGATCGGATCATCGGGCCATCGGGTCATCTTTAGCCCGGTCGGCACTTCCGATCACCCGATGACCCGATCGCCAGATCACCCGATGCCTTGCCTTGCTCTCCCGCTCGTTGTGCGCTAGCTTCAAAGACGTGGAGCACCCTTGCCAACAGTGTGGAACCACGGTCGAGGACGGCCGGCCGTTTTGCCCGCAGTGCCGCGCTCCTCAAATCCACGTGCAGGTGGCGATTTCGGATGCGGAGATTGATGCGGGCTTGAATCCCAAGCCAGACGAATCTTCTTCGGAGATTCTGGTAGAGAGGAGACGTGCCTCGACGCAGACGCGGCAAGCCGGAAACGCGATGGACCCGAAGGTTGCGGTTCGGGCCGCGCTTAAGGCGGGCGTGTTCGGCGTTCTCATTAGCGTGATCCCACTTCTCGGCATAGTTTTGACCGGCGCACTGGCTGTCTTTTTATACCGCCGCGAAAACGGTTTCACACTTCCTACTGCTCTCGGGGCACGCCTTGGGGGAGCAGCGGGGGTCGTCGCCTTCGCCATCAATGCTGCGTTGTTCACCATCTGGATTTTCGTCTTTCACAACCAGCAGCAATACACCGATTACGTGCTGAGAATCTCTCAGCAGTTCGGAGGAAACGCGACCGACCCCGAGGTTCAAGCCCGCATCCACAACATGTTCACATCGTCAGGCCTGGCGACCACTGTCTTCTTTCTCTTCCTGGCGATGATTTTTTCGGTGGCGCTTGCCTCAATCGGCGGTGCCCTGGCCTCCCTGTTTATGCGGCCCTCCAACCCACGCGTGTAATTTCATCGCCATCGACGCGGGTTTCAGTCTTGGCCTTGCTCTCATCTTTCCGCACGCGTATGATGCAGCGTTTATGAATTCACGCGCGTCGGAACGTCCCTTCGAGATCCATCAGAAAGCGCAGCTCATGTCGGCCTCCGAAGTGGAGCGCACCTTGATCCGTCTGGCGCATGAGATTCTCGAGAAAAACAATGGCGTCGAAGATCTGGCCCTGGTCGGCATCCGGCGCCGCGGAGTTCCGCTGGCGGAGCGGCTGGCAAAGATTATTCAGCGCATCGAAAAGAAACCGGTGCTGCTCGGCACCCTCGACATCACTCTCTATCGCGACGATCTTTCCACCCTTGACTCCAAGCCCGTGGTGCACAAAAGCGAGCTGGAAATTCCCATCAGCGGGAAGTCGGTAGTACTGGTTGACGACGTGCTCTACACCGGCCGCACCACCCGTGCCGCCATGGACGCGCTATTTCGCTCGGGCCGTCCCAAGCGCTTGCAGTTGTGCGTCTTGATCGATCGCGGCCATCGCGAGTTGCCGATTGAGGCCGCCTTCATTGGACGAACCGTGCAGACCACGGAAAATCAGATTATTGAGGTCAAACTTCGCGAGGTCGACGACGCGGAGAAAGTCCTGCTGATGGAAAAGCAGCAGGTCAATTTGTAATTTGCGATTGGTAATTTGTAATTGAAAAACTGGCATCGGCGTCGCGAGTTCTTGAATCACAAATTACAAATTGGAAACCACAAATTGATTATGAATCCAGCGCGCGGGTCCCTGCTCGGCATCGAGCACCTGGAAGCAGCCGAGATCCTGAGACTCTTGAAGTTTGCCCGGCGCATGAATCCGGAAAAGCCGCGGCCCCTGCTTAAGGGTAAGCGGGTGCTTTTGCTTTTCTACGAAGCTTCCACCCGCACCCGGAGCTCGTTTGAAATCGCGGCCAAATCGATGGAAGCTCACACCGTCCTGATTCAGGCGATCGGTTCCAGCATTGAGAAAGGCGAATCGCTCCTGGACACGGGATACACGGTGCGCGCCGTCGGCGCCGATATCATCGTCATCCGCCATCCTAACGCCGGCGCGCCCTACATCATGGCGCAGCACATCGACGTGCCCGTCATTAACGCTGGAGATGGACTGCACGAGCATCCTTCGCAGGCGCTGCTCGATGCTTACACGATCCTGCGCAACAAGAAAACTTTCAAAGGCTTGCAGGTGGCGATTGTCGGCGACATCTTTCACAGCCGCGTGGCGCGCTCGGCGTGCCACCTGCTGAGCAAATTCGGCGTGAAAATTATTCTTTGCGGTCCGCCGGAACTGGTGCCCGACATTGCGACGACCCTGGCGCCCGGCGTGCGCGTAACCCGCCACATTGACGACGCCCTACGCGGCACCGATGTCGTCATGCTGCTGCGGGTGCAGAAAGAGCGCATCTCCGGGCTGAAAATCGACCTGCCGGAATACATCGCGCGCTACCAGATGACCCCCGCCCGGCTGAAGATGGCGAAGAAAGACGCCATCGTGATGCATCCCGGCCCAATCATTCGTGGTCTCGAACTGACCAGCGAAGTTGCCGACGGCGCCCAGGCGCGCATCCTGGAGGAAGTGCACAACGGCGTGCCCACGCGCATGGCGATTCTGGCGCGGGCGATGGGAAGGATGCGATGAAGATCGATTCACCACGGAGACACTGAGACACGGAGAGAACCAAGTCATGTCTTTATGATTTTCTCTGTGCCTCTGTGGTGAAAATGTATTGAAGAACGAGGATTGACGTGACTTCACGCTCCACCAGCGGTCTGTTGATCAAAGGCGGCCATCTCATCGACCCCGCGGCTCGCATTGACGCGCCCATGGATGTGCTGCTGAAAGAGGGCCGCGTTGCCGAGGTGGCTCCTCCCAACAAGATCAAGGGTGGCGCAGACGAGAAAGTGGAGAGATTCGATGCGCGCGGTCTTATCGTCGCGCCCGGCTTCATCGATCTGCACGTGCACCTGCGCGAGCCCGGCCAGGCGTACAAAGAGACGATCGCGACGGGAACGGCTGCCGCTGCGGCGGGCGGCTTTACTTCCGTCTGCACCATGCCCAACACGGTCCCAGTGGTCGATTCGGTCGAGTGGGTCGAGTGGCTTCGACAGCCCGAACGCGGCGCGGTCGTCAATGTATTTGCCATCGCGGCCGCAACGCGCGCCAGCAAGGGCGTTACGCTCACCGACTTTCGCGCGCTGCACTCCGGCGGAGCCATCGCGGTCACCGACGACGGCAAGCCCATCCTCGACGAGGGCATTATGCGCGAGGCCCTGCTTCTGGGCGGAGAGCTGAACTTCCCCATCGTGCAACATGCCGAAGACACTCGCATGACCGAGAATTGCTCGATGCACGCGGGCGCGCGCTCCTTCCGCCTCGGATTGCGCGGCATGACCGCCGCGGCCGAAGCCTCGATTGTCGAGCGCGACGTGCAGCTCGCGGTGCAGATTCCCAATGCCCGGCTGCACGTTGCGCATCTCTCCACGGCTGACGCGCTCAAGAGTGTACGCCGGGGCAAGCGCGCGAAAGCGCGCGTCACGTTTGAAGTTACGCCGCACCATTTCACGCTGACGGACGACGACATGCGCGACTACGACAGCAATTACAAGATGAATCCCCCGCTGCGCTCGGCGTCCGATCGTGAAGCCATCCTGGCCGCGCTTGCCGACGGCACCGTGGACGCCATCGCCACCGACCACGCTCCCCACGCCGCCCACGAGAAGGAGATGGAATTCGAGCGCGCCGCCTTCGGCATCACCGGACTTGAAACCGCGCTCGCGCTGGCGATCACCCGGCTGCATCGCGAGAAGCGCATCCCGTTGACCCGCATCGTGGAACTCTTTACCGCCGGTCCGGCTCGCTGTTTCGATTTTCGCGGACGCGGTTCCCTGGTCCGCGGTTCGGTCGCCGACGTTACCATTTTCGATCCGAAAAAGAAGTGGACTTTCGACGCCGCGAAGTCCCGCTCGAAATCGAAGAACACGCCCTTCGACGGATGGCAGCTGACGGGGAAAGTGGTCGCGACCATTGTCGGCGGGAAGATGGCGTACTCCGCCTAGATCCGCTTAGGGACGTGCCGCCCTCGGCCGTCCGTTCGAGCGCGGTTCGGATGTATTGCAGACGCTTTGCGCCGCGACACTTCCTTGAGTGCTACAATCTCCACCCATGAAGCGCGCACTGTTCCTCTTCCTGCTGCTGCCATTGCTGCTCGCGCAAACCGCGCCCGACGTCGAGATCACCTCTGAACCTTCGCACCACCTTGTCCTTGAAAACGAACACGTTCGCGTCTTCAAGGTCGAGATCGCACCCCAGGCTTCGACGCTCATGCATTTCCATCGTCACGACTATGTCTTCGTCACAATTGGCGATGCTCACATCTCGAACGAAGTCGAAGGCAAACCGCCCGTGGAGGTCAAGTTCGCCGACGGCGACACGCGGTTTGCAGTGGGTAACTTTGCCCACGTGGTGAAGGATCTGTCGGACCAACCCTTCCGCAACCTGACGATTGAGTTGCTGCAGGATGAAAAATTGCGGCAGACGCCATCCCATTGGCCCGAGGAGACCGGCGAACGGACTTTTCCGGGGGGCAGCAGCAAAATCCTTTTCGTGAAGGATGGGGTGCGCGTCTCCGAAGTCAACCTCGCGCCGGACGCGACCGTGCCCCGCCACCATCACGACGGCCCGCATCTGCTGGTCGCGGTCAGCGATCTCGATTTGCGCAGCGACGTCGAGGGACAGGGCTCGATGCCCGGAAAATTCAAGGCAGGCGATATTAAATGGTTGCCGGGAGGCTACACCCACACGGTGACGAACGTGGGAAAGAGCCCGGCGAGACTCGTGACGGTGGAGTTTTAGGTAGAGACGCGTCTTGCCGCGTCTCCCGCGCACACCAGGAACCGTGAAGGTCGCTACTCGTTCTTGAGCAGCGGATTCCCAGGAGAAACCAGACCGACACGATTGAGCTTCGCGGTGAGGCGGTCTTTGTCGGCGGAAGCGGACGCAGCGGCGAGGCGCTTGCGCAACTTTGTAATTTTTTCTGCGCGGGTGCGGCGCCGGCGAATTTCCGGACGACGGCTGGGTGCGGACATAGAGTTCTCCTTGGGTTAAGTGAAATCAAGCTTCGCTGAAAACAACTGCTTGGCAGCCGGACCTGTAAGCCGAATTCTGTCTGCCGTTGCCGGCAGGACGGCCATTCCTCTGGGCCACGCATTACTGCGGGGCTCAAGCGACCTACCCGGAGGTTGTGGCGCGCCGAGCCGGCACGCATTCCGGCGTACCCGAAGGCGCACCGCGAAATCCCTCCCTATTTGGTCTTGCTCCGTGTGGGGTTTGCCCTGCCCGGCGCATTACTGCGACGGCGGTGCGCTCTTACCGCACCTTTTCACCCTTACCTGAGCCTTGCGGCCCGGGCGGTATGTTTTCTGTGGCACTTTCCGTCGATTGGTCTCCCACCCTGCGCAAAGAACGCGCAAGGATGG
>Ga0181523_10001959_pt1 | contig 20877 bp, 21 predicted proteins | sample PEATcosm2014_Bin_43_FD_119752 | JGI IMG/M metagenome (GOLD analysis project Ga0181523, IMG submission 119752) | Peatland microbial communities from MTU Mesocosm Facility, Houghton, MI, USA - PEATcosm2014_Bin05_30_metaG | ecosystem: Environmental > Terrestrial > Soil > Wetlands > Peat | place... | reverse complement strand
CGCGGCTGATGGATGTGTCGCCGTTCCATGTCTCGTCGCCTGCGCTTGGAAACACAAGGTGGGTCAGCTTCAAGCTGCCGGATGCTCCAGTCCCACCCGCACATACATAGATTGTACCTGTAGCACCACGGATGAGGTTTGTGTCTGCGGATGCCGTCGCATCGGCGCTTGATGACCAGTTGAGCGAAGTGGTGTTGGCAAGCGCCACGTTGCTGCCCGTTGCAGCAAATGTGGGATTGCCACTTTCGAGAATCTCTAGGAAAGCCAATTGTAGCGTGCCACTCGCGTTTGCAGCAGTTCCGTCGCCTAGCGCGATCACACCCGGAGATACACGAGATAGACCGGCATCAGGTGTGCCGGGTGTTGGACCGTCCCAGGGCAAAACTTGGGTTTCAAGCAGGTCACCCGTGATCTGCCCAGCACCGCTCGGACCGGTTGCCCCCGTTGCCCCAGTTGCTCCACCACCGAAAGCGTTGACGTACACGCTATTGTTGGAACCACTGTTTGACAAGCCTGTAGTCCAGCTTGTACCAACAATGTTGATACCCAGGTTATAGGTGCTAGATGAATCCAGAGAAATTGCAGTCGTTCCCCAGCCACCAAAGTTGTTTTGTGACACAAAGTTGAAGGAAGATCCTGTTAAGGAAATTCCTTTCGTCCATGTGTACACGCTGCCTGGAGTCGAAAACACGTTGTTGACGATGTTGTTGGTTTCAGATGCGTTTACTAGGATCGCAGTTCCAGCCGTGGAATTCTGTGGCTGGAATACGCAACCGTCGATGATGTTTCCGCCGCCGCTGTTGATGTAAATCCCTGAAACCCCAGTTCCGCCGCCATTGTTGACGAGACAATCGACACCTGAGACGATTACTCCGTTACAATTCTCGATGTCGATGTTCGGGGCGGACGAAGGATATGCTTGCTGAATGTACCCGCCTTGAATCGCACAGTAGGCTACATCTTGAGCACCCGACGGGTTATTGATGTTCGTCAATACATATGACGATACCGCTATCTGATCATGGATACAATCCTTGAAGTGGATGTTCCCGTGGCTCGTTCCTGAACCTGTGCAATCGACCTGGACGCCATAAGTGCACTGCGCTGTTTCCAGTCTCTCGCAGTATAAATCGGCGATGCCTGATCCAGAAAGATACAGGCCCGTAGTCGTGTTGCCCCCGTCAGTAAACCCGTTTCCAATTAAACTGTCGATGTTTCGGCTTGAATTCTCTCCATTACTCGTTGAGTCATAAAAGAATCCGTAGGAACTGTATGTATTCGAGATCGTCCACGAGACAATGCATTTGTCGTAGTTGATATTCGCACAATCCGTCTGATAGAAACAGTAGTTGCTGTTGAAGGATGCAACGCGAACACTGTTCGCTCCCAAACATCCATTCCAACTCAACCCCGTGGCCGTGCCACTTGTGGGTGCTGTATTTCGTATAATCTTGAAGTCTTGAAGGAGGTTTCCTCCAAATGTAGTTCGGCCCGATCCTGTCATCGCCAGAATGGTGGCCGTCGCGCTGCCGCATGAAATGATGCTCACATCATAATTGACGCCGACGATGTTCACACCGTAGGTGAAAGTCAAACCACCCGAGGCAGTGTAGTAATTCTTGGCGCTGAGGCAAACCGTTCCACCAGAAACTGCAGCAGCATTCAGGCAGTCCTGAAGTGCCGTAGTGTCGTCTGTAGAACCGTTACCAACTGCGCCATAGTTCTCGGGCAGGAAGTCGGAAGGCAGTCCGCCAGTGCCAGTCGCGCCTGTTCCACCCGTCGCGCCCGTTGCCCCGGTCGCACCTCCGCCCGGTCCGGTTGGCCCTGTAGTACCTGAACCTGTTGGCCCAGTCGCGCCAGTCGCACCTGTTGCTCCCGTAGCCCCCGTTCCACCCGATCCAGAACCACCAGTTCCGGATGAGCCAGTCGGTCCCACCGCTCCAGTTGCACCTTTTTGGGCAACTAGATTCCAATAGGTGAAAGTGAGATCTAACGATGGTTCTTGACCAGTATTTGCAAGAATACAAACCCAGGATGAATTTGCATCTTCAACAACGTTGTATGGAACGTAAGCTGTAGTGTTGACCCATGGTCCCAACCAAGTGAAACCTTGCCCGGCTGGCCCCGTTGGCCCAGTTGCTCCACTTCCGCCAGTGCCACCAGGTATCACAGATGGATCAAATGTGCCGTCTGGCCCGAGAACAACCGGTGCATAAGCACTCCCTGTGCCGCCTGAGGCGGTTAAACCTTGAACGGGGTCTAGCAGGTGGGAGACCGGATTGAAAATCGTAAATAGTGGAGGACCGGTGAGTGCCATTTATCTTTGCCTTGTTACTCATTATGAATTAGGAAGTAGAGAAACAACAGAATTTTCAGCCCGTACCCATTTCCGCCTTCCAGTGATTTTATCAGTTTCAAGATGCGTTCCTAATCTTCTGCTTCTGTTGTTTTTCAGAGTTTTTGCAGAATGTTGGGATTTAGACATCAAAGACTTAGTTTCTTCAGAAACAGTCCGGCCCGTTCGAGTGATGCTCATGCTTTGACAGGAAGAAGGCCGATGCTTACGACCTATATTTCCATGGGGAATAATTAGAGGATTACGAGCGGGACGGGGGTTAGCTTTCCAAAAGCGGAGATATTCAACGGCCTTTAAGAGCAATTCTATGTTGTCTTGAAATTTTCCTAGAGCTACGTTACAATTCTGGCAGAGCAAGCCGCGAACGCATTTCCCACAGGCTTTCCATGGAGTAGCACAGCAAGAATGGTCGTGATCTATGGACAAGCGTTTTCCTGGGTCAACACGGCCACAAATAGCACACCCATTATTTTGTTCGGTTAGAGTTTCGGTGTATTCTCCGAGGGTAACTCGGTAATTGGCAAGGTTGAGGATGAGATTTCGGGCTTGATGTTCTTCTACTGTGACAGGACGAAAGTACTCTGGCATAATGACTCCTTAAATTAGGAGTCGGAAGTTTGTTTGTTGGATAGTAATTATCTACTTTATCTTGAACGTTGTGGGAGAAATCTTTGGATCGTATTGTCCTTCAGATTTGGGAATTCTTGTTCGGCTTCGGTGTCCATGGCCATGTTAGCCGGATTTCTTGGGGTCTCATGGTGATCTTGGGGTTCCATGGTATCGTCCAAATTCTCTTGTTCTGCACGTGGGCCACTGCCCTCGGTGACTTCATCTGCAATGTCATAGCCATAGGCTTTCTTTGTCAAAAACTTGGCAGTGAAACAGAAAAAGGGCATAGGCGGACTCTACCCTCGGTTTCGATAGTCTCTTTTGGAACTTTCTATCCCAATTACATGATGATACTTCATCAGGGGTGCCTATAGAGGGCGCTAGGAACATTGACAAGCCACCACTCTCGTGTGTGGCAAAGTCCCTTAGAGAACGGTGGTCGCGACCACTGGTCCAGGAGACAATTAGGACCGGATTTTAGGATCCGGTCCTTTCATTTTGAGGAGATTTACAGGCGGGCGTATTGCTGCCAGACAAAAGTATCAAACTGCCTGGGTGACATGCCTCGAGCACGGGCTTCAGCAATTACCCATCGCTCGAGTTTCTCGTAGACTTTGCCGTCCGGGGTTGCATCCGGAACTTCGTAGCCGTGGGCGCGCATCCATTTCAAGACGTGAGTATCCAGGACAGCATAATCCTTCACATCTGGGAAGCCGTACATCAGAATCATCCGAGCACCTTTCGGGCCAATGCCAGGGATCTTCATCAGCTTCTCCACGTCCAGATTGTCCAGGTCCAGATCCAGCGCGGCTGGGAATCCTTTCATAAGCAAGGTGTACTTCCCCAGTTTATGTTTCTTGAGTTTTCTGAGCAGGCTATTTTCTGTGATATACAGGTAGATGATCCGAAATGGGGACATTAGCGGGCGACCCGCGTCGCGCAGGAAAGCGAGCATTTTCTGCTCGGTGACTTTCGCACCCTTCCCGGCCACAGCTATAGTGAACAGAATCCAGAACTGAAGCTCGGGCCGGGTCATAGGTCTACTCGGGAGATTGAATGGGTCGACTTTGATCACTTCAGGCCGAGCGTCTTTTTTGAGATCTCTTCGACGGAGTCCGTTACTTTCATAACGCTGCCATCTACGAATGTGATCTTGGCACAGCGGTCCCGGTGAAAATTTCCACAAGTGTAGAAGTCCACTGTCTTTATGAGATCACTGTTTATCAATCGGTGGGTACCGCCCGTCCACCAATTCCATTCTTGAACATGAATCAGCATTTCCTCACCTCTATAGGAAATACTAGACGTCTAGGACAACTGGAAGATATGGTCTTTTCCACTTGCGCTCTTTAGGATAGCCATAGGGATTGCAGATTACACGAGTCAACGCACCCGGTAAGGTGTAGTCACAGGCTGCATGTGAATGTCCGTGTAACCATAGTCTGGGCGTCTTTTCTGAAATGAGAGGCGTTTGGTCCGAAAGAAAGAAACGATTACAAGCATCTCGATATTCACGGGCCACACTACGTTCGTGGGGAAGATGGTGGCTGACGATGATAGTTTCTTCCCGGACTAACTCCATCGCGTTTCTCGTGAATTCAGTGTTTTCATTGTAAACCCAATTCCGAAGATTTTCAATGAGAAACCAATCATTAAAGTCGTCACGGAACAACCAATTCAAACCATCGAGATCAGGGAACCACATCGTTCCGCCGTAGAAATGCACGCCTTCCAACGTTACCGCTTCGTTGGAGAGCCAAGTGTAGTTTTTCGGCATCACGGAACGGAGGGCGGATAAGGTTCTCAGCTGTTCACCCCAGTAGAACTCGTGATTGCCCTCTACATAGATGACGTGCTTTGCAAACTGCGAGAAATGGTCGAGGATACCCATGAGGACATTGAGATCTTGACGGGCCACGACCACTAAATCTCCTGCAATCACCAAGAAATCTACGTTAGACGCGATTTCGATGGAACGGCAGAATTCAAGCGCAGTGGGGTATGGGTCTAACGGAGTCTTGTAAAACTCCGTGTGGAGGTCTGAGATAAGTTGCAACCGCATGAATTCAGATACTAAACTTCGTGAGCTCCACCGTGCATGCTGATCACGGGACGGGGACGGTACGGTTCGACACGAACTGCAAAACGGTTTTTCAAACTTTTGGCCTGCGGTCCAGCGGCTCGTGCAGCAGCCACCAAACTCTCAAAGACCTGCGGTTGGACAGTAGATTCGTTGGTAACCGGATTGATAACACGAATTTGGCATTTCATTTGATTTCTCCTGACTCCCATCTGTACCGCTTCTCCAATTACAACCTACTGAATGGTTTCGGAAAACAGCTATTTCCTGTTTCCGTGCAAGATAAAGTCCGCCAAAGCTCCGTAGTCACCGTCTTGATATCCAGTCTTATCGCTGGGGTTCCCACAGGGTTGATAAACCAGTCCTGAGCTAGTCTTGGCGCTTTGTCCTGCTCTCCCGCTCCGTCGAACAAGTTCCCGTGGTAGGGAACCTTTTAAGCTGGAGAAAGCCGATGATGCGACTTTGCACAGATCCGAGGACAGAAGATGAGGTCCTCGACGAGATCGTAGATTCGGTGGAAATAGTTTATTGTCCCCAATGTGGGAGCATAGCGCCGGAAGGTCGTCTGCATCAAGTATTAGACGAGGATCCCAGCGTAGGGTACAGCGCGGTTGAGCGGTTCTGTGATAACTGCGTCGCGAAGGTACCAGAAAAGTTTCGGTTGTAACTTGTGCCGTGTGGTCTAGCTCGGTTAGGATATTCGCCAGAGCGAAATTCCTGCGAAAGAATCATCGCTCGATTTGAGTATCAGGGATAGGCGGGTGGACTTGGGTTCGAATCCCGAGCACGGCACCCAAATTTCGATCACGGGGATTGCTGAGCCGCACCCGGACGGCATAGCACTTTCGCTTCGGCGAAGGAGAAGGCATCCGGGTAAAGTTTAGACAGGCACTCTAAAAAGAGTGGGACTAGGCAGCGAAAGCGGAGCCTAGCAAACTCGGTTGAGAAACAGTAGCCCACCGCCTGTCCGATCTGGGCAGGGAACTTGCAAAAACAAGTTTCCAAGGCCCGCAACAAAGTGTCGACAGCGATTTCTGTCGATAGGGAACTCACCGCAGCGGTAGGTTCCCAAATTTTGCGCTGTGGTGTAACGGCAGCAACGCCGTTTAACTGCGAGGAGCAGGGCCACGATTGGGATATCCCGGCAGGGAGAGCTAGGTTCGAATCCTGGCAGCGCAATAAGCGGCCCGAGTACCCGCTCGTATACCGGGGAAACGGATTGGAAGGCGGCGAGCTTCTATTCTCGCGAGAGAGTGCTCACCGCCATATCCAACTTGACAAACTTTCGAGTACTATTTTGTAGACATTGATCTTGACGTAGCGCAGGGAGCCATAGCGGTCTCGCATTGAGGCCTAATCGCTGGTAAGTGCGAGAAGCGCGGGTGACCAAAGCGGACGTCATCGAAGTAAACGCAAAAGCGCGGGTGCTGCCGAACGGCCATTTTGAGTTTAGTAGGGTGCACCCGAGTGAATTAGGTGTGGGGAGCGTTATGAAAGGGTTGCCACGTTCGTGAGGTCACGCGGGCCTCGCCTGAGTAAAACACGTCCACACCACTTAGTTTCGCTAGTTTAGCTGAATTTCAGGAATATGGAGTAATATACCATCATGACGTTCAATTGCCACTCCGTAGGAGATACCGGTACCGCTGCAGCCGAAAGCTGCGTCGCGGCGGAGGGGACTGTGTCCTCGGGAGGAATCGGAAGGTAAAACAAGACATTCCGGTTCGAATCGCGAGGACGCTCAGAATCTTGGGCGTCTTTTGATTTTTACGCAGGATTAACTCAGTCTGGCTAGAGTGCCGCCCTTACAAGACGGAAGCCACTGGTTCAAATCCAGTATCCTGCACCAAAGTTTTGGTGACGTAGTTTAATTGGTTAGAATGCCTCACTGTCTATGAGGAAGGTGCGAGTTCGAATCTCGTCGTCACCGCCAATTTGCGGATGTAATTCAGTCTGGTAGAATGCTTCCTTGCCATGGAAGATGCCACGGGTTCAAATCCCGTCGTCCGCTCCAAGTTATGAAACGAAGTAGACAGCGCATCATAAAGCTAGTTACGACCGTGGAAGTCGAGAAGCAAGATTGGGGCTTCCAAGCATGGCACCCGACGTTGGGATTAGTTGCCACAGCTGACACCGAGGATGAAGTCCTCGATAAAATGGACAAGATGGTCGTCCAGCAGGTTGACCTGTTCCTGGCCCACAGCAAAAGGAAAGCTGCTGTTGGCCGGTAAAAGTTTGGGCTTGTAGCTCAGTTGAGAGAGCGTCCCCTTCGCACGGGGAAGGTCGTGGGTTTAACTCCCACCTAGTCCACCAGTTTAGATGTGCCCGTAGCTTAGTCTGGCAAAGCGGTTCCCATTAACCTCCTGGTGAGGCGACGTGGGAGCAGATCGTTGGTTCAAATCCAACCGGGTCCTCCATTTTGAAGTACGGCTCTTTGAAATTAAAGATGGGCTTCGGGACTGCTAGGAGTGGTCATCTCGCTTGCACCGAGAATAACAGTGGAGTTCAAATCTCCAGAGGTCCACCAACCGTCTTTGGCTAAGAAATGTTCGCCATAGTGGCAATTCGGACAGAGCACTTCTAAGTTTGAATAATGATTGTGACTTTGATCCCGATCTTTATGATGCACTTGAAGTATCTCTGGGATTTCACTGTAACTGCAACGATTGCATTTCTTATCGTAATGCCGAAATGCAATCGCACGGTAATTGCTTTCCCCTTGGCCGTAGTGAGGGAGTTGAAATCCAGGAATGCCGGTTAAAGACTGAGCTTTCTCCTTGCAGATTCGCGAACAGAAATACAAGCCAGATTTGGGTTTGCTATCCCATCTCCTGGTAAATGAAATGCCACATTGGGCACAGGTGAAAGACAGTTTCTTAGCATTCGCAGCCTTGTTGTCGAGGTAGCATTTATAATTACAGAACTTGCCCGGTGAATGTTTGGGAGCGTAGTAAGGTTTGTGGCACTGTTGACATTCTTGTAGAAAAAGAATTCTCAGTCCACCGTCCCATTGCGTTGATTTTATAACAAGCTCCACACAGGAGCGTAGGAAAGTTGCGATTTTATGCAAATTAACGACTTTCCTAGAAGTTCTTTGAAACGAGATTTGTACTGGACTGGACGACCGCGTGTGAAGCAGCACCGTAAGGCGTGTGGCTATCATCCGAGGAAGTTCGGGACTCCATAGAGCAGCGTGCGGGGCAACTCCCCGGCGCGGATTACTGTGACACGTAAGTGGAGCACAGGACACCCCGCCCGATTTATCGAGCCGGTATCCGCGACAATTAGAGCAACAGAGACGAGTCGCCGCAAGGCGGGTGAAACGGGCAATCTTCACGTGGAGCAAGCCCAAATAGGCCGACAGGATCTGCTCGATCCGTTATGAATCGGCGGGTAGGGTGCTTGAGCGTTGGAGTAATTCAACGCCTAGAGGAATGGTCGTCCTAGACAGAATCCCGGCTATAGGTTCGGTACAAAATTTTGCGGGCGTAGCTCAACGGTAGAGCGACTGGCTTCCACCCAGTAGGTTGCGGTTTCAAAATCCGTCACCCGCTCCAAGTTTCGCGCTGTTAGATCAGCGGTAGATCGTTCCCTCGACACGGGAAAGGCCACTGGTTCGAATCCAGTACGGCGCACCAAAGTTTGCGGGTATAGTTCAGCGGTAGAATGTTGGCTTCCCAAGCCGAAGATCACGGGTTCAAATCCCGTTGCCCGCTCCAAGAGTTCGCACTGCTAGCTCAGTCCGGTTAGAGCGGTCGTTCCACACGCGACAGGCCAAAGGTTCAAATCCTTTGCGGTGCACCAAGATACCGAGGCGTCTGGGTTGGTCAGGTTTGGTCTGCAACTGGGCTTAACCGGCTGGAAGACCCGCAAGGATGGCGACAGACGGATAACGGCGGGAATTGCAGATGAACGCTGGAGCGTGGTTCAACCCCACCCTCGGAGACTTTAGTTGGGCCTGTAGCGCAGCTGGGAGCGCGCATCAATGGCATTGATGAGGTCGTGGGTTCGATCCCCACCAGGTCCACCAAGTTTGCATCCGTGGCGAAACGGGAACGCGGCAGTCTGCAAAACTGTTACGAGTCGGCTCGACACCGACCGGGTGCTCCAAATTATGCCGGAAGGCTGCCTTCAATGGTAAAGGACGGAGTTGAGACCCGGCCTGCGAACCGGCTCCAAGTGTGGGGCTGCCGTCTAAATGGTTTGGACCTCTGACCTTCAATCAGATGACTGCCGGTTCGACTCCGGTCGGCCCTACCAAGTTTGGCGTATTCGTCTAGTGGCCTAGGATGCCTGCCCCTCAAGCAGGAGATCGCGGGTTCAAATCCCGCATACGCTACCATTTAACCGTTCTCTGTTCCCTTCAGTAGTTTTAACTGGAGGGAAGCTATGAGCAGCGCTAAATTCACGGAATGGGTAGAGTCTCGTCGGACAAATCCAGAATCCCCCTTCATGTCCTACTTCGCCTCTGTTCCGGAAGACAACCACGGAAATCTCAAGCAAGTTCCAATCGATAACCGGGGAAACGTCAAACGTCCTCGGCCAACCGTAAGCAAGAACATCACCCAGAACACATCTGGATTCGTCTCTAGTAGAATTTCAAGTCAAACACTGGACGCAGCAATCGAAGATTTTTCGGTTCGGCTATTTGCGGCGATCGACGCCAAGGATGCCGCGATGGCGGCTGAACTCGCCACTGACATGAACCTGCAATTCCAAACCGCTCGCCCTTGTTGGGAGAAATCCCTCGACGACTTTCTTCTCACCACGTAGCGTCCGGTATCCTTCCATGTTGCGTGCCCGCGTTGCTTCCAAGTCAGGTTTGACTTTAGGAAGCAGAGTTTGAAATACTTTCTCTAATTCAGGACTCGTGCCCGTTGGTTTCTTCGGTGCACGCATCTTGACGGTTTCAAACGGTTTGGAGACCTGCTCAAAATCGCACAGCGCGTTGATGAGTTTCCGCTGGGTGTTGTAGACCATGTACAGTGTGGCGCAACGTTCGCAAGCCCCGCGTATTGCGCCTGGTCCATTTTCTGGATTGTAAGTTCGATGCTTCTCGCATTTGAGCACCAGTATGCTTCGGAGATTCAGTCAAGTTTTGAGTCTGAGCATCCTTCCCCCTTAAAAGGTTATGGCCTCGGGGTCTCCGAGGCCGTTTTATCGTTGTTTCTGAGGCCATAGCCTGTGGGCTTGTTCACTTATATACTACTGAACCAAAAAGGATTTCAGCTATTCCTTAATTCGCCGGGTGGGGAACTGATTGAATACTTTTCCGTACTTGCTCTGGTTGACAATCATGGTTGTTTTCCAGCTCTGTTTTTCTCCAGCGGTGGTTGCAACCCGGAGGATGCTGTAAGACCAAACGTGGTTGCCTTCGAGAACTGCAAGAGTGACTTCGCCAATCTTTTTATTGAGTTTCGCGACGTAAGCATCGTACTGCGCAGCGGCGTTTTCGCGCGCTTCTTTCACAAATTTCTCGCAACGTGCCAAATCCATGTCAGCAAGATGTGGCTCATGATTGCTGTAGGAAGATTTGCGCCAAGTAGTCAACTTCTGGAAAAGAAAGTATTCAGCATGCTTTTTCTCGTATTCGAATCTGTTGTATCCATATGAGGAAGGAAACGGTGCGGCAACTTCCAGATCAAATCCAGCGGCCTCTAATTCTTGGGTTGTTTTGGAAATAATCTCGCGAGCATACTCTTCAGCCCGCTGCATTGCATCAACTTTTAGTGGGAGGACAGCTGCTTCGATGAGATTCGCACCCATGTCTTATACTACTGAGATTACACCTTAAACGGGTATTGAGAGCCATGGCAAGAAGCAAGTCGCAACCCGATGCTGAAACATATCTTCTCACTCTCGTTAAGAGGGTTATTGACAAGGTGGATCCCGAATCTCTCTTAAAGCTAGGTGCACCGGAGGATGAATATAATGCAGTTTCGGCCACTATTGCTCAAGAGATAGCAGCGGAAGGGGTTGGGAGAATAAGCCGGACCGGTTTGGCTAACATTGTTGCCTTAGCTTTTCATGTGGACTTTGAGCCATGGTCCACTCCGGTTATTTTACATGGCATCTATTTTGACATAGCTGACCAGTTGTTACCCCTGTTAGGAGAAAATCATGTTCCCAGTAATTCCTGAACCCAGACCTGAAGCGCAACCAGTAGTTTTTGCCAAAACCCAACAACAGTACCACCCATTGCCGGCTAACCTTCGTCGCCCCTACGCGGAAACTAAATGGAAACTCTCTTGGCGGGAGCGGCTTTCGGCGTTTTTCGGGGGACACATCTACCTGACACTGAAGATATTTGATCAGCCGTTGCAGCCGATCCGAATGTCGACTCTTAGACAGGATAAGATTTTAGGAGGCATTTCAGCGTCTGCCCATATCTCTAAGCAATGTGGCTAATAGTGTGGGCCCACGTTACCCAAGAGGGCGTTAGAAAAGACTTTTAGCTTCTTGGATGAGTTTCTGTTGGCCTTCGTGATTCCCTTCAATTTCTAGCCAAAAAGGTTCCCCGAGAAGATATGCCTCGGAATCAAGTGCCTGGGCCTCTTCCACCTTCTGATTACGCCCGAACTCATCGAAAGGCGTAACCCGATGCACGAAGACTTTCAAAGTTTTGAACTCCGCTTCAAGTTTGCGGATGGTGCCGCGTAGCTCTTCGGCGTAATTCGACTTGCAATACATCAACCCTTGGATGAGTGGAGAGTCAGATATGGCAACCGTGCAGTTGTGTCGGGCAAGACGTAAGACACGTTCCCATTGCATCCCTGCGATAAGGAGCTGATTGTCAAAACATGGAGCCTTAGCGCCAGAGAGAATAAGTTCCGTCGCGGCTTCGTTCACTAGGGAGGCTCGGATGCCGATGTTCTTCAGAGCAACATACAAGGCTCCGCTTGCCACAGATTTGCCCGCGCCTGGTCCACCGTACATGTCAAACAAAATCATAGCAAGATTTTCCCAGTGTTGGCCTGTTGAATTTCTCCAAGGTTGGCGATCGCAATGGTGGGGATTTCTACTTCCACTGTGCTGATTTCGTCATGGTTTACGAGGATCCATTTATTGCGATCTCTTTTGAGCATGCCTACGGTGGCATATTGCATAAGGGTCTTCATCACCAGCGCATCAGCGGCCTCAGGTGGTGCGGATACGATTTGATTTGTCGTTTCGCCGTTCCGGAGTTTCAGAATGAACTCTAGTCGAATGTCTGCCATGGAAGTCCTTTAGACTTCACAAACTCCGGCAGTACAAGCTAGCTCACGGGCCGCAGTCGTGAAATCTTCCTTTTCAAAATCTTGGAGCTTACCCCAGTCTATTACCGGGAAACTCTCTTTCATTTTCAAATACTCTTCCTCGGTGATCTCGAGGTAAGGAGTCTGTTGGTACACGTGGTCGCTATGAGGCATAAATGTCAGACCTCCGAGATCATTGAAATGCTTCCAGACCCAGGCGAACACGTCGAGCCATTCCGATTCTCGAACATAGACTGAACAAGAAGGGTTATGTTCCGTCCAGTGCAGTTTGTAGGTGAGATAGAGTTCGAGCTGTTGTAGTGCGGTGCGATCGTTACGCTTTACACTTTCAGCAGGGGTCTCTATCGGGAAATAGAAAACATCCACGTCGTTGGGTTTGTCTCTCTCGGGTTCGTTCGGGACGCCGATAGACTTGAGGAAATCTCCTATTGGGTTCTTCCGATCCTCACGGACAGCTTTCTTTATCCAGCGCGACCAACGGTCGTGGATACCGCTGCTGCAGTTTACTAGCTGACTCACCGTGCCACTAGGCTTGTTACAAGTCACAGCAACAGACTGGTTGATGCCTAGCTTGCCGGCCCATTCTTTGTTCACAGCTACGGCGTACTCTCGGAGCTCATCTAGGAGAGCTTCAAGTTCTGGGCCAGGGGTAGACATCAGGGGGACATCCTTGATCCCAGTAAGACTAACACCCAGCAAACGCTCTTCCTCGGCATTCTTCTGCCAGACCTTGCGCAAGTAACGGAAGTTGGTTAGAGTTGACTGCAGCGTGCCGAGGATGACCGCTAGACGTACTTTCCGCTTGAGTGTGGCCTTTGTATCCCCTAAACGGCACACCACTTCGGTTAGGTTACAAAAACCTTGAGGACGAAGAATAATCTCGCCACATGGGTTCGTCCCGAAGTCGATGTTCTCCCACTTTCGCCGTCCGAATTTCTTTGCTTGTTGTCGGGCCGCGATACGATTAAAAAATCCTCTTTCACCAGAATGGGATTCCCACAGGTTATGGCATTCCTGCATGAAAATACCGACATCAGGTTTTTCGGTGTAAGCTACTGAATTGTTTGCAAGTCTGCGCCAAGGTGTGGCGTCTTTCTTGTACCATTCGCCTGTTTTGGCTCTGCGCATGCGATCGTCAGAAAGATTGCTGAGACTAAGCATGGCGCTACGGCGTACTCCGCCTGACACGACAACATCGGCTACCATACACATCAAGTCATGGCATTCCAGGGAATTTAACTTGCGACCAGCGGCCTCTCGGAATAGCTCCACAGTAAACCTGAATAGACGATCTAGCGGCTCGGGGCCGGAAGCGCGACCTCCAAAGGTCTTTAAGATAGCGCCAGCGGGGCGCACGGCGCTTAGGTCCCATTTTGGGATCAAGCCACCGTATAGGAGCTGGATCAGTTGTCGGAAGCCCGTTGCCCAACCAATCTTGCTGTCCATCACTTTAATGATGGTATCGGTGTCATAGAATTGTTCGGCTATGCTCGGCATCTCGTTTACAAATTGTCTTTCAACCGAAAAGCCGACGCCCGTACCACACATCGAGATGTACATGGCTTCATCAAAAGCACGAGGGTCATCAACCTGGATGTATGAGCAATTGTAGCCAGCACAATTATCTTTTTCTAACGCAGGACCAGCCGTCATCATGGCGCGCATAGACGGCATGAGTTCCATGTTGTAGATTGCTTTTTCTAGATCTTCGGCTAGGCCACGATCTTTTTCTGGAAGACGTGGGGCAAAAAATTCGATGTAGCGGTGGACGGTTTCACTCCAGTTCTCTCGGCGGTTTTCTTTTTCGAGCCATCTGGCGTAACGGGATTTTGCTATATATTCCTGGTATGGGGATAACTTGGATTTCATCATGACTTGCGAGGTTTCCTTAGCGTCGGGTGAACAATTGGATACTGCGGTTTTTGACGACACCCTGGGTTAGAAATTTAGAAACGACGTTAGTCAGCGAATTCGAGAAAACCATATTATCCTCTCTATTTACGATAGCTTCGAGCGAGTGAATAATTTTGAGGAATCCAGGAAATAGCCACAACGTTGGGTAATTTTCAACGTAGCAAATTGGTCAAATTTCGGGTATCTACGTTAGTGATTCCCATACTTAGGAATACGTGTCGAAGGTCGTATGACAGTTGAAGTTTGCCTGTTGAACTGTAAATATCGGTTCCGAAAGTTGACGTGGCTTGAGGAATTGGGTCTGGTGATTCCACCAGGAAAGAATTCCATGCGGGTCCTGTTGGCCCATGCTTTAGAAAATGTTTCTGATCTCAAGGCAAGCCCAGAAGAGGCCGAGAAAATCTTCGCTGTCATGCCGCTACCTGTGGTAAGTCGGGTGTATCGCATCTACAAAGGTTCTCTTCCAGCCAACCGGAGATTCGAAACAGCGGGGTTGTATTGTGCCCCTGAACCTTCCGCTTATGCCAAGCGAGTTGTTGTGGAAGAGGAGGAAGTTGATGATGCGACCGAACGCGTCATGAAAAACATGGAGAATCGTTTCGGAAGAAAAGAGTTAGCGGAGGCCGCCGAAGTGGATAGGAAGATTCTGAAGGCCTCACAACTTCGCGGTGCGGCTAAGGTTGTACAGCCGGAACCAGAAAACAACAAAGGGTTGACCCACTGTCCAACGCCGATAAGAAAAGCTGCTCCTGTACCTAGTCCTAACAAGACTCCTGCTAAGACCGTTCCTACGCCAATCCGACGACGGAATATAGGAAAGAGGCCTAATGTCCGCCGTTAATATCTCCGGTACAGATCTGATGAAAAGGATCAACCAGGGCCAGATCCAACAGGCTCCATTAGAGTATGTTGAAAAGGTCCGGGGGAAGATTACGGATGCTTGTGAGGAATTGATAGATGTGGGAGCACGTATCCGGCCTCTCTTCGTGGACAAGAGACAGGTTGGTTGGGTACGAGGATTCCATTCCTCGGAACGTAGGATCTTGGATCGTTGGATTTACTCTCAATCTGAATTGGCCTTGCATATTTTGCAACTAGCTACTACTTTCACCCCAGAAGAACTTCGAGAATTTTCTGGGTTGGAGATTCGAAGTCTGCTCAACGTCGTTAAAAAGATGACGGATTACGATGCCAGCCTTTACTCCTACTTGTCAGCTTACACTAGCACTAACTCGTCTGAGAATCTCTGGCACGCTAAAGGGACGCAATTGTCCTCTTTTGAAGGACGAATTATCTCTCTCCCTGATGGAAAGCTCATGAAGATCTTGACGGCTTCCGACCATGCTCTGTTTTGGGCTACGCTTTGTACATATCGTGAACAAGCCAAAAAGCGGTTGGATGAGAATTTCAATGCAGTCTTGATCATTCGGCCTTGGGCTGGAAAGAATGCAGATCCCATTGCGTCAGAGCTGCGTGGACTGGCACGACAGATGGCCACAAACGCTGTCGAGCCTTGGCAGAACATCATCCAAGTACGCAAAGAAATTGATTATAGCGACGGTTGGGCGCACCCGGGAGATTCGATTGAGGACTTGAAGCGGGAAATGGATGCCTTTATTGCGGGTAAGGATAAACACGAGCAAGTGTTTAAACAACTGAACAAACAGCTACGTGAAGCAGCTGAGGTCCGCCAACGTAGGTTAGAACAACTTGTACAAAAGCGCGGCGGTTTAGGTATCTCAAACGAAACCATGACGATTCTTACTGAAGCAGAAGTTCAGGATCGTGCTCGGAAACTAAGAGAAGGACGGCCCGCCTATAAACCACCATCTTTAGATGAACGTGAGGTTTTGGCTTCTCAAGAAGAAAAGAACGAAAGAATGAGCAAGTACCAATAACGAAATCGGCTCTATCAACTGGGGCTTACTGACTACAGGAGCAATTATGGCAGACGAAAATATGCAGCAAGTGCAGGGAGAGCTGGATTCTCTAAATGATGGAACCAATCAGGCTCCCAAGTCGGTGGATGAAGTCATTGCTGGGTTGCAAGGATTTGGTATCGAGGATTTTGAGGAAATTCTAACCCTAGAGTCAGCGGGTCGGTTGATCCGACTCCGGGTTTCCAACATCAATACTGAAGATGAAATGATTTCTCTTATGGCAGTAGAAGGCCAGAAGGGTTATGCCTGGACACAAAGAGTTAAGTGTGAGATTCTTTCGAGAGCCATTTCCTGGATTGCGATTGGAGACGGACCAGGGTTAAGTCTTCGTACGCTTGTGGGTGCTAGCCGTGTTGTCACCGATCCAAAAGACGGCTTGCAGAAGGACATTCAAGTCGTACTCCGTAATGCCATAACGGGATGGGGAGAAGAATTGGTTCTTGTACTTTGGAAAGTCTATATGACGCACTGTCAGCGTGTTGAAGATCGTTTGCTCTCCAAATTCCCAGATTCCGCTACCATGACTGAAGTCGAGAAACGGTTCATGGCACAGGCATTAGCAGAAATTGAAGACGCCACTAAAACCCAGATACGCGAAACGGTTGAGGAGATTTTTAAAGGCGAACAGCCAGTAGTACCTGAACCTTCAACTGAAAAGAAACCGGCTTAAAAGTTTGGCAAAAAGTTCAGCGGGTTCGTTTGCTCGTATGGGTTGGACCAAGGGCTTAGAATCGGAGAGGGAAGTATGTTTCTCCCTAGCAATTCGTTGTAACACAGGGGCTATCTCTTTCCGGAATCCTTCGGGATCTTTCAGTACCTCCGAAGCATGGTTCAACAGTATATCCGAGAAGCCTCTCTGCTGATACAAGAAATTGTAATAAGTCTCTCGGTATCCAGAAGGCAAGCTGTAAAGAAACTTGTCCATTATCTCGTTAGGATCTGGAGGACCAGCTGGCAGAAGAACTAGAAGAACTATCAACGCTCCGAGAATGGCAAGAGTCCACCAACCACACCAGAAGATAAGAAGGGCAAGGCCGACTAAGCAGCAGGCGAGAAAAGGTCCAATCACATAGAAGTCAAAAGCAGCTCGTGCCGCTGTTCCAATGACTTCCCCGGTCATTAATGCATTAAGTTCCTCTTTTGTTCCTTGATATTCCATATGCCTCTCTCCATTGTATACTACGGAAAAACTTGACAAAACAGCTAGTGATTCGTTGGAGATTAAGTTTCTGAATTGAGTTTGAGCCAAGCTATGCCTGATGATCCCAAAGACACTGGTGGAAATGACCCGGTAAAATCCTACGGCGGTTCTGCTTTGCCTGAAGGCAGTTTCAAGCAAAGTGGGACGGGCACCCCCAGCAATGTCGCTCAAGACGCCGCCAATGCTCTAAGCAATTTGCAGGGTTCCGAGCAGTTGTTGCAGAATCTTGTAAAGTTGGTGGAGAGTTTGAAAAATCCAGCCGAAGCCATAGATAAGAGCTTTCAAAAATGGCGTGACCAACTCAAATATGCCGTAGATGCTGCGGGTGATGTTGAAGACGGATTGAAGGAAGTGATGAGCATCAACAAGAAGTTTGCTGCTCAAGGCATTTTCGGCATGAACAAGAAATCCTATGCTGAAGTCAAGAAGTATTTGGGCGAATTGCACAAGGCTCAATTGAAACTGCAGGGCAATAGACAATTTCTCTCCCCGGAAGGTCAAAAAGATCTAGAGAAAGCAGTCAGTCATACTGGACGTGCCTTGGAAAAACTGGAAGAGAGCATGAAGGGAGTAGCCGATGCGAACGACGAGATCGATCAAGATGTCTTCCTGGAGATAGCTAAGAATGTTCGTCAGGCTACAGTTGAGACGAGCAAATTTGGAACTTCTGTGAGTCGAGGAGGAAAGATTTCAACCGGGATTCAACAGTTGGCGAAAATTATGGGATCCGGGATGTTTGAAAAATTCGCCAAAGCCGGGGCTATCTCGACCGAATTAGGCAATTGGCGACGACAGGTTCAAAAGGAGGGGGCAAAAAATTTTGGCCAACTCAAAGCTGACTTTGCGAGGAAATACAAAATTGGCAGTGAGAAAATGGACGAAATTGCAGCTTTCCGCAGAACCCGCGCAGGCAAAGCGGCGGGGGCTGGGCCTATCTCGGGAAGGATTGGACTTGGAGGCATTCTTGATCGTGCAGCAGAAAAAGTCGCCGGTATGGAAGAGAAAGGTGGACTGCGCGGTTGGCTCGGTAGGCAAGCCACCAGAACTTTAGAAGCTGGTGGAGGAGAAGCTGGAACAGGTCTAGGTATGCGCACCTTGGGTGTGGCCGCGAGAGCTGGCGAAGGTGTAATGGGAGAGATTGGCGCAGCGGCGGTTCCGTTAGGGATATTGAACGAACTGCGTAAGATTTACGATGCTAATATCGAGCAAAACCAAGAGATTTTTAAAACAGCGGGCGGCGGTGGTTTATTCACCGGTGGTGGAGGTAATGCTCGCCAGATTTTTCAGGCGATGAAATACAATTTAGCCGCTGGCGGTATGACCATGGGCGGCTTTGGCGTTAGCACGTTGGGCGTAGATCGCACTCAAAATATGAAGATCTTGGAAGCGTATCAGGATCTTGGCATAGCTGTTCCAGAACTTACCCACGAATTAGAACAGAACCGTATGACCGGTGTGATAACGGATCGTCGTGCGCGAGGCTTCGGGGGAGTACAGCAACTTGCGTACACTACGGGCAAACAGCTCGGGTTTGACACCGGTGAAACTACACGTCAGAACCTAAAGTACCTGCTCCAATTTGGACAGACACAAGAATCGGTTAACCATCTCTTCGGACAGTTTCTAAGTGACACTAAGGCTTCGGGTATCACGGTCACTAAATATCTTTCGATCATCGATGGGATAACCTCTACTTTTGATCACATGGGTAAGTCCATAGAATCTGTCACCGGGATTCTGCGAGTGATGGGGGCTACCGGTTTGGGGTCTGCTGATGATTTGAAACAAGCCTTGGAATTCATGATCGGCGGTCCGCAGAAAACTCTTGAGCAGTCCGCAGCCATCTTGCAAATGGCAGGGCCAGGTGGTATGGGAGAAATGGGACGAGGCGCACGAGCACAAGCCAAGATTCAAGCTGATGCTGTGACAAAATCGTTGGCCACTCAAGGGATTACGGGTCAGGATCTTTCGACTCCTTTGGGTATTGCCAATGCTATAAGTGCGGTGGGACAACGTACTGACATCGATGCTACCACCAGGCAGACTCTGAATCAGAACTTAGAAAACCTGGACAAAACTGTAAAATCTGCCGGTATATTTGAGGCCGGAGCTAAAGGCAGAAATGTTGTAGATACAGCCCAAGATTTGAAAAATCTCCATCTAGCATCAGTCGATATGGCATTAAACGTCAGAGCCATGTTGGAAGCCATAAAGAAAACTCCAGGTGCATCGGTGCCAACCATATTCGCGGGTAAGGGTGGGGCAGCGTTAGCCGGAATCGCCAAGGCATTAGGAGCCACTGAAGATTTCACTAGAAATATGCCTGAAGAAATGTTACTTATGGGCAATACTTTTGTGAAAGATCTTAGAGAAGCTTCCCAGGATCAATTAGATCAAGTCGCCACAGTAGCTCCGGAGAATATTCAGCAAGCGTATGCAACCGCCGTGAAAGCAGGGTTTGCTCCGGCTGGGATAACAGACGTCAAGAAGCAAGCGGCTGTGATTAAAGAAGTTGCTGGTGGTCCAAATGCTGATAAATTTGCCACGTTGTTAGCTACAAACACTGATATTTTGAAGACTGTAGGCGACGGAAATTCCGCCTTAGTTACCCTGACAGGATTGCTGGCTAAGGATCTCGAGAAGAAAATACCTACTCCTGAAGAAATTGCTATGGCCACGAAAAAGTCCACGGAGCTTTTGACCCAGGCTCTCGATAACTTGCGGGTTAAAGTGGGTGAAGTTTTGACCTGGCTTACGGATCATTTTGGAGGTGGAAAAACACCGGAACAAACTAGAGTTGAAGCAGGGACGGCAACGGCGGCAGAGCGTGCTACGTTTGAAACAGAAACTGGCAAGGCAAATTTTTGGGGAGACGTGATGGGGGGAAATTGGGGAGCGGCGGCTCGAACTGGTAAAGATTTGATAGCAAAGCAATTAACAGGATTGGTTGGAACACCAGAAGCTCTTTCTCCAGAAGCTCTTGCTATGATTTCGCGAAATTATCCGATGCCTACCATGCCGGAAGCGGCACCAGCTGGTAGGATGATGGGGAGCACCGTGCATACCACTTATATGAACGCAGAATTGAGTACAATCACGCCGGTAGCTCTGCCTCCAGTTAATTCGGCCAGCGAGAGCGGCTCGGGTCTAGCTGTGAGAAAGGGTCAATAACATGTCTGGCACTTTTCCTTCTGGTTCAACTCCGCTACCTGCGCTCACCAATCAAGAACTCCAGCAATTGGCTTACAACGCAGGTTTTACGGGATCTGCCGTGACTACAGCTGCAGCAATAGCAAAAGCCGAGAGCTCAGGAATCCCGAACGCATACAATGCGGCTGATCCTGGTGGATCGGTTGGTTTGATGCAGATCAACGGGGCTGCGCATCCGAACTATGATCAAAACGCATTGTTAGATCCCCAAACAAACATGAACGCTGCTTTCGCGACTTACACAGCGGCAAGAAACAGTTTTGGCCCTTGGTCTACGTATGGAAGTGGAGCATACCAACAATATCTCGCTT
>Ga0181523_10001956_pt1 | contig 20900 bp, 17 predicted proteins | sample PEATcosm2014_Bin_43_FD_119752 | JGI IMG/M metagenome (GOLD analysis project Ga0181523, IMG submission 119752) | Peatland microbial communities from MTU Mesocosm Facility, Houghton, MI, USA - PEATcosm2014_Bin05_30_metaG | ecosystem: Environmental > Terrestrial > Soil > Wetlands > Peat | place... | reverse complement strand
GGTCCTTCGCTGAGCGTTCCCTCCCACAGTGTCTCGTCGAGGTCCCAGACGATGAGCTTGACCGGCTGCGATGAGCCCTCCACGGCCGGCCCGTCAGAAGCAGTCCCTTTCGGACGCACACCCATCACCATATCGGCCTCGCTGCCGACCGCGCCCATATCAGCCGAATGTATTGCTGTTCTCGATCCAAAGTCAACGAAATGGCCACGACCCCCGGCCTGGGCTCCAAGTCCCGATTGCCGGCAAAGCGGACGCGGATGTACCGCTCGGCGACGACACCTTCCAGGTCGGCGGTGACCTGAAGGGCAGACGATCGAGAGAAGTTCGGAACAGACCTTGTTGACAACGGCTACCTCGGGGCATGTCTCGTCGGGTGAACTCAAGCAGCCTATCGAAGCAGCCGCTTCCGGCTCGATGCGCGGTGAGCAATGCCCAGGTCAACCTCCGTGCACCATCCCCAACCTGTCGCTCTGCCTCCTCGGGGCATTGTCACGGTCTCACCAGACGTGACCAGCCGGCCCACTCGAGATTCCGCTCATCTTCGTCATGGCCAGTCGCCTTCATTTGCGGTTGCCGAGCAGGTGCGCTCACATCGATCGAAGCTAAGGTTGTGGGCGTGGAAGCGGGGTTCCGGTCTACCCATCCAGACGCTCCGCCCCAACGGAAGAATGCACGAGACAGGGCCCGCCGACGCCTTCGGCGCGGGGCCCGTGATCTCCGTGACATCTGGGAGATTCGAAGCGATCCGTCCTATCGCCGGATCGCCAGGACCTATGAATTGCCTGATGGAAGTCGACGGATCTACTGCTACCACATTCGCAAGACTGCCGGTACCAGTCTGTATCTGAGCTTCATGGCGGTGGGCGGTGAGGATCCGATGGACGTGTGGCGCCGGATCACGAGCTCACGATTGCAGCGGACGATGAGCGGCGAGTACATCATCGCCTCCAACAATCGCAAGGTCTTGACCGAAGGTGCGTACTTCTACGGACGGTCGCACCGATCATTCACTCGACAACCACTTCCTCCGAGAACCTTCACCGTGACGATCTTGAGGGATCCCATCGAGCGGGTTCGATCCTATTTCGACTATCTCGTGGCCGGTGACGACCCGAGCTTGCCCGGTCAACTAGCGAACCCCGAACGTCTCATCGCCCAGGACGGCTTTGACGCGTTCCTGGATCGGGTGCCTGTCCCACGACTGTTGGCCCAGTTGGCCATGTTCTCCGATGGCCTCGACGTCTCTGAGGCGGCCGACCGAATTGCGGGATGCTCGAGTGTGTTCTTCACCGAGGATTTTGCCGATGGATTGGTCGATTTGGGACGCCGCCTCGACCTGCCGCTCGAAGTTCACCGCGCGCGGGTGGCCGGCAATCGCCTGTCGTTGAATGACGGACAGCGAGAGCGGCTCCGACTGAGGTTGGAGCCGGAATTCGAACTGCTTCGACGCCTCGACCAAGGTGGAATCGCCAGAATCGGCTCAACGGGATCAGGCTGACCGGATGCACTGACCACGGATGGCGCCGTGGCCGTCACATCCGCACACAGGCCGAGCCCTGGCCCACAATGGGGGTCAGCAGGAGCGCACCATCACCAATGCCTTGAACAGTGCACCCCACTCGTAGGCCACGTCGAGGAACAAGTGGCTCCGTGGGTCGGCGACCGGGACCATCTCCAGGTGCACAGGTGTGCACCGCTCGAACAACAGGCGGGCACGAGTCGCCTGGGTGCGTTCGGAGACGACGATGACCCGATGCCAGTGGCGTCGGGTGACGAGTCGGGCCACGTACTCGGCCTCACCCCGGGTGTCGAGGGGATCGGCCCGGAAGCAGATGATCTGCACACCGGCCACCCGGTGTGGGCAAGGTACCGCCTTCTTGCCCCCGAGCGAGATCACCGCCACCGGCGCATAGCCGGAGGTGGCCAGATGGATCGCCAAGTTGGACCGGAGCTGACCCGGATCGCCCCCCAGGGCAACCACGGCATCGGCCCTGGTGGGCTGGTCGATCGGTGACCACAGGAACAGGCGGGCCGTTCCCACCACAAGACAGACCACGAAGAGAAGGCCCAGCGCCAGAATCGTGAGGACCACCCTGCCACGCACCGTCGAAGGCAGGTTGCCCATCCCTGGAGGCTACCGGTCACCGATGCCGGCGAATGGCCACGAACACGGCATGGCCACGAGCGTCATGGATACTCTTGTAGAGGAGCAGCCCATGGACAGAACGCGCCGACTCACCATCAGCCTCGCCCTCAATGCGGGGTTGGTCTTCGTCCAGGTCGCTTTCGGCCTGGTGGCACACTCGTCCGGCCTGCTGGCCGACGCCGGCCACAATCTCGTCGACGTGGGGGCGCTGGCCCTCTCCTTGGTGGCCGTGCGGCTGGTGCTCCGACCTCCCAGCGCGGCACGCTCGTTCGGCAACCACCGGGCCACCATCCTCGCCGCACTGGCCAACGCCTCCCTCGTCGCCATGGTGACCGTGCTGATCGTGGTCGAGAGCGTCCACCGCCTCGACCATCCCGAGCCGGTGCGGGCGGGCATCGTGGTGGCGGTGGCGTCACTGGGCCTGATCGTCAACGGGGTGGCCGCCCTGGTGCTGCACGACCGCTCCAACGACCTCAACATGCGCTCCGCCGTGGTCCACATGATGGGCGACGCCCTGGCGTCGCTGGCCGTGATCGTGGGTGCGGTGATCCTCTTGTTCACGCCCTCGGCGACCTGGCTCGACCCGGCGTCGGCGCTGGTGGTGGCGGCCATCATCGTGTACCAGGCCTTCGGACTGTTCCGGGACAGCATCACCGTCCTCCTCGAATCGACGCCATCCGATGTGGACCTGGCCGAGCTGACCTCGACCATGGAGGGGGTGGCGGGTGTCGGCGAGGTCCACGACCTCCACGTCTGGAGCCTGTCCACCGAGATGCGGGTGCTCTCCGCCCACGTGGTGCTCACCGGCCATCCCACCCTCGAAGAGGCACAGGTCGTCGGCGACCACGTCAAGCAGGCCGTTGCCAGGCCGTTTGCCATCGCCCACAGCACGATCGAGCTCGAGTGCGAGCGGTGCAACGACGAGGACGAGGACCCGTGCCGGATGGAGCCCGTGGCGCCCGTGGCGCCATCGACGCACCACCACTGAGCCACCGGCCGGTTCGACCCGCCACGCAGGCGCCGCGCCATTGACGTCCGGGCGCGACGCAGCCCCAAGTAACCGAGCGGCCGAAACCGCTCCAGCTCCTTGGGGCCACGTACTCGGTGGCACCGGCCTCACCTGCGCCGAGCCGTGTCGGACGACCCTGCAACAGGAACCGGACCGCTGCTCCCCGGAGGGCGCCTCGGTCCGTCCCCGGACCACCGCTTCGGTCACCTACGGTCCCGCCGACCCTGTGATCCGGACATCCGGAGTGGCCTTGTGACCCTTCCGTCGGTCCTCGCCTCAGAGCCCTTGGAGCTTCGGCTTTCCGAACAATTGACACTGTGATCGAGGGCCGAATCAGGGTCAAGAGGGAGTCGCGAAATCCTTACCTTTTCCTCAGGATTTCTTGCCGCGTCCCCAGGATCTCCGAAGATGTCCACCGGTCTTCCCCAACATCGGAGCAGTGCCCGCGGGCTCTTCGCACCGGTGCCACCGTCCGGCGGTAGCGTTGCAGTGGCCAAGAGCCGGGGGAAGGTCGGTGCTCCTCGGGAACAAGCCAAGGGGTCACACGCTCGCATGGGCAACGACGGCAGCCAGCAGACGGTCACAGCGAAGAGGTTCGGGCGACCGGGCCACTGGCTTGCCGTGCTCGTCGTGGCGGTGGCGGTGGCGGTGGCGGTGGCGGTGTCCGTCACCATGCTGGCGGGCACCGGCTCGCTCGCGGTCCGCGCCACTGCCGCCGGCCGCCGGCAAGTGCCGCACGTGCCGCAAGTGCCGCAAGTCCCGCACGTCCCATCAGCGCCGCTTCCGGCCGCATCGACGCCACTGCCGACCGCCGCCGCCCTCGCCCCCCCCGTCAGCCCGGACCCCGCCTCCCCGGGCCTGCCGGTCAGCTCGGGCCAGGACCAGTCGGATCCGCTGCTCTATGGCACCGAGGGCCGTTACTTCCTCTACACCAGCGGACAGCCAGGTCCTCCGACGATCAACGTCCCGGTGTCCTCGAGCACCGACTTCGCCACCTGGACGCCGTTCACCGACGCCCTCCCCCAACTCCCCGAGTGGGCCCTTCCCGGTTACACCTGGGCCCCCGACATCCATCGGTTCGGGTCGACCTACGTGCTGTACTTCACTGCGGCGATCATCGGGTCCAGACCCACCATGCAGTGCATCGGGGACGCTGTCGGCTCCTCCCCCACCGGTCCCTTCGTCCCGACGGCGACCCCCTTCATCTGCCCGCTCACCCAGGGTGGCGCCATCGACCCGCGCGTCTTCACCGATGCGAGCGGCACCAACTGGATGCTCTGGAAGTCGGACCAGAACATCGGGGGAGCCTCCACGCCGACCAAGATGTGGTCACAACCCCTGGCCGCCGACGGGCTCAGCCTGACCGGCCCGCCCGCCCTCCTGATGAGCCCCGACGAGCCGTGGCAGGGCACCATCGTCGAGGCTCCCGACATGGTGCAGGTGGGCGGCACCTACTGGGTCTTCTACTCGGGCAACTGGTTCAACCAGCCGGCCTACGGCATCGGAGCGGCCCGCTGCGCAGGGCCGCAGGGGCCCTGCGCCGACACCTCGGCCCTGCCGCTCCTCGGCTCCAACTCCCAGGGGGCCGGTCCGGGCGAGGCCTCCGTCTTCGAGGACCCGAGCGGGGTGTGGATGCTCTACAGCCCCTGGCGCTCCCTGACCCCCAAGCCCGACATCCCACCCCGCCCGGTCTTCATCACCCGCCTCGGGTTCCTTCCCTCGGGGCCCTACCTCGCCGCCGGGGGGCCGCCCGGTGCCCTCCAGGTGCCGGGGGCCCGCCCCTTCCGGTCGGCCGCCGCATAGCGCAGTCGGCCCGGGGTGGGTCAGCCGCCGCGCAGGCGCTGCAGCTCACCGGCCACGGCCCTGCCGTTGGCCTGCCCGCGGGTGGCCTTCATCACCAGGCCGGTGAAGAAGCCGGCCAGCTTGTCCCCCTTCTCGCCGCCCTCGCAGTAGCGGTCCCACTCGTCGGGGTGGGTGGCCACCACCTCGGCCACAGTGGCGGCCAGCGAGTCCTCCGACATGGCCTCGAAGCCCCTCGCCTGGGCCATGGCGACCGGATCGCCCCCGCCGTCGGTCAGCAGGTCGACCAGCACCGCCTTGGCCTGGGTGGCGGTCAGGGTGCCCGAGCCTTCCATCGTCAACAGCGCCACGAACGAGTCGGGATCGAGCCGCCGGGCCGCGTCGGCGTCGGTGGCGGCCTCGTTGGCCGTCCGTGCCAGCGCCAGCCCCGAGCCGACCCCACCGGCCACCGCCGCCACCACCAGGTCGTCGAGCCCGAGGTCGACCACGGTCGCCACCTGGTCGACCTGGGCCTGGGACGCACCACCGCCGTCGATGAGCAGATCGATCAGGCGTGCCCGACGGGTGGCCGGCATCATGCCCAGCGTGGCGGCCACCGCCTCGACCCACTCGGCGTCCGGGACCAACGGCACCAGATCCGGCTCGAGGAAGTAGCGGTAGTCGTAGGCTTCCTCCTTCGACCGCAGCGCCACGGTGCGTCCGGCGTCCTCGTCCCAGTGCCGGGTCTGCTGGACCACCGCGGCGCCCGACTCGAGGAGGGCGATCTGGCGGTCGGCCTCGTACTCGATGGCCCGGCCCAGCGAGCGCACGGAGTTGAGGTTCTTGATCTCGCAGCGGGTGCCGAAGGGGTCGTCGGCCGAACGGCGGACCGACACGTTGGCGTCGACCCGCATCGAGCCCTCCTCCATCTTGCCGTCGGAGGCGCCGGTTGCCACCAGCACCGCCCTCAGCTCGGTCGCATAGGCCCGGGCCTGGGCCGAAGAGCGCATGTCGGGGGCGCTGACGATCTCCACCAGCGGCACGCCCGACCGGTTGTAGTCGACCAGGGAGTAGTCCGCCCCGTGGATCCGCCCGGAGGTGCCGGCATGGGTCGTCTTGCCCGTGTCCTCCTCCATGTGGGCCCGCTCGATGCCCACCCGCGACCCGTCGGGAAGGTCGAGGTGGCCGTTGGCGTTGATCGGCTCGTCGTACTGGCTGATCTGATAGTCCTTGGCCTGGTCGGGGTAGAAGTAGTTCTTCCGGTGGAAGGTCGAGGGGCGGATCTCGCAGTTGAGGGCCGTGCCGATGGCCATGGCCATCTCCACCGCCTTCTGGTTGAGCACCGGCAGCGAGCCGGGCAGGCCCAGGCACACCGGGCACACATTGGTGTTGGGCTCGTCCCCGAACATGTTGGGGCAGCCGCAGAACAGCTTGGTGGCCGTCTTGAGCTCGCAGTGCACCTCGAGGCCGACGACCATCTCCCACCCCGGCTTCACGTCGCCACCCCCTCGGCAGGCGCCGGTGCCGGCGCCGGCGCGGCGAGCGGCGGTGCGGCCGCCTCGACCGCGGCGGCCACCTTGAGCACGGTGCCCTCGGACAGGGCCGGGCCGAGGAGCTGGACCCCGACCGGCAGCCCGTCGTCGCCCGCTCCGAACGGGATGCTGATGGCCGGGTGCCCGGCCAGGTTGGACGGGATGGTGCAGACGTCGGACAGGTACATGGCGAGCGGGTCGCCCGTCTTTGCCCCCAGGGCGAAGGCGGTGGTCGGGGCGGTGGGGCCGAGCAGCACGTCGCAATGGCGGTAGGCGGCGGCGAACCCGTCGATGATCCTCGTGCGCACCCGGAGGGCCTGGTTGTAGTAGGCGTCCACGTACCCGGCGGACAGCACGTAGGTGCCGAGCATGATCCGGCGCTTGACCTCGTCACCGAAGCCGGCCGACCGGGTGGCGGTGTTCATCGCCACGGTGTCCTCGGCATCGACCCGCAGGCCGTAGCGGACGCCGTCGTACCGGGCCAGGTTGGAGGACGCCTCCCCGGGTGCGATCAGGTAGTAGGCCGACAGCCCGAGGGTGACCTCGGGGACCGACACCTCCTCGACCCGGGCACCGGCCGCGGCCAGGACCTCGGCCGCCTGGTGCACCCGGTCCGCAACGTCGGGGGCGGCCCCGTCGAGGAACTCGGCCAGCACCCCGACCGTCAGCCCCTCGACACCGTCGTCGATGACCGAGAGGACCCGCGGCGTCGGACGGTTGAGCGAGGTCGAGTCGAGCGGGTCGTGGCCGCCGATGACGTCGAACAGCAGGGCGGCGTCGGCCACCGAGGTGGCCAAGGGGCCGATCTGGTCGAGCGAGCTGGCGAAGGCCACCAGGCCGTAGCGGGACACCGTCCCGTAGGTGGGCTTCATGCCCACCACCCCGCACAGGGCCGCCGGCTGGCGGATGGAGCCCCCGGTGTCCGAGCCGAGGGCCAGCGGGGCGAAGCCGGCGGCCACCGCGGCGGCGGAGCCGCCCGAGGACCCGCCGGGGACCCGGCTGGTGTCGTACGGGTTGCGGGTGGGGCCGGAGGCCGAGGTCTCGGTCGAGGAGCCCATGGCGAACTCGTCCATGTTGGTCTTGCCGACCAGCAAGGCGCCGGCCTCGGCCAACCGGGTCACGACGGTGGCGTCATAGGGGGGCTTCCACCCCTCGAGGATGCGCGACGAGCAGGTGGTGGGCACCCCACGGGTGCACAGGTTGTCCTTCAGCGCCACGGGGACCCCGGCCAGCAGACCCGGGTCCCCCCCGTCGGCCACCTTCCGGTCCACGGCCCGGGCCTGGGCACGCGCCTCGTCGGCGGTCACCAGGTTGAAGGCGTGGATCGCCTCGTCGCCGGCCTCGATGGCGGCGAGGTGCTGTTCGAGGATGTCGACGGCGGACCACTCCCCCGCCCGCACCATGGCCGCCTGTTCGGCCGCCGGTGAGCGGGTGGTCACGGTGCCTCGCCGAGGATGCGGGGCACCCGGAACCGGTGGTCCTCCACCGACGGGGCCTGGGCCAGCACCTCCTCGCGATCCACCCCCGGGTGGAACTCGTCGGGCCGTAGCACGTTGACCACGGCCATGGCATGGGCGGTGGGGGCCACGCCGGCCAGGTCGAGCGACGCCACGTCCGAGGCGTGGTCGAGCACCTCGGCCAGCTGACCGGTGAAGAGGTCGAGCTCCTCGTCGCTGAGGTGGAGGCGGGCCAGGGAGGCCACGTGGGCCACGTCGTCGCGGGTCAGCCGTCCGGGCTCCGCCATCAGGAGGCGACGGTGCCGGGGCCGCCCAGGACCTCGAAAGCGAAGCCGACCACCTTCTGCTCGAGCAGCGCGGCGTCGTTGTCGAGAGTGGCCACGTGGTAGCTGTTCTCGAGGTGGACCCGCTCGACCCCGCCTCCGACCGAGCGCTCCAGCACGTCGCCGGAGATCGGCTCCACCACGTGGTCCTCGCGGCTGGACAGGATCAAGGTCGGACAGTGGATGTCCGCCAGCTTGGCATGGACCTCGTCGGCCCCGTCGAACAACGACAGCAAGGGTGCGAGCGGCGTGCCCGCGTAGGCGGACTCGGTCATCCCCTCCTTCTTGATGTCCGATCCGATGCCGTCGAGCATCGTGGTGCCGGCATCGAGCAGGCTGCGGATGCCGTCGCGGAGCTCGGCGTGCGGCGGGTCGATGAGGGGATTGATCACGGCGATGCCGGCGATCTCGGGATGGCGCTCGGCCAGCCAGCAGGTGAGGGTCCCGCCCATCGACAGGCCGGTCACCATCACCTTGTCGCACCGGGCGGCCAGCGCCTCGTAGGCGGCCTCCGCCCCCCCGGACCAGTCCTCCCACCGGGTGGGCAGCAAGTCCTCGATGGCGGTGCCATGGCCAGCCAGCAGGGGCAGGTCGACGGTGTAGCCGGCTGCGGCGGCCGCCTCTGCCAGGGGCCGCATCGACTGGGGGTTGCCGGTGTACCCATGGAGGACGAGCACGCCGTGGGATCCGCCATCGGCGGACCACGGCTCACAACCTGGGATGATGGGAGCAGTCACGGAACCGGATGCTACCGGTGATGCCGGGGCCTGCCCAATGACGCGTATGCGTCGGGCAGCCGCCAAGGCGGGGGCCGGCTCGTCGACACCTTCGGGACCCCATCGGAACCGCCCCGGGAGTAGAGTAAACGGCCACGGGATTCCACCGACGGAGGAGGAGCGGCACACCCATGGTCACCTATCTGTTTCTGAGCGACGAATGGCTGGCCGAGGCGCAGGCGATCCGGGCGGAGTTCAACGGCCAGGTTGCCCCCATCGACCACTCGATCCGGATGAACCTGGTCGTCGTGGAGGTCCCCTTCGGCGAAGGGGCCGTGCACGCCCACGCCGACACCAGCGGCGGCGAGCTGGTGATCGACATCGGCCACATACAACCGGTGGACCTCAAGATCACCCTGGGCTACGAGATCGCCAAGGCCATTCTGATCGAGGGCAACCCCCAGGCCGGACTGCAGGCGTTCATGCAGGGCAAGATCAAGGTGGAAGGTGACCTCGGCAAGCTGATGGCCCTGCAGTCGCTGACCCCCGACCCTACGGCGGCGGAGATCGCCGCACGCATCCAGGCGATGACCGAGTAGCAGCCCTGCGGTCTGCCGGTCACGTGGCCGGCATCTCGGACGCTGGCCGCACCCTCCCGGGGCGGGCCGTGTTGCGCACGAAGAACCCGCAGACGGCGGCGAGGACGGCCACCACCGCCCCCACCGCGTAGGCCCGGTGGAACGAGGCCAGCGAGCCCACCCCGCCGTGGCCCGACGCCTCTACGGTCACCATCACCTGGATGCCGGCCACGATGCCGATCTGGGTGATCAGCAACTGCGCCGCGCTCATCACGCCGAGCTCGCCCGGTGCCACCTCGTTCGACGCCGAGGATGCCGTCGACGGGGTCGAGATCCCGTTGCCCAGACCGGAGAGCGTCAGCGCCAGGACGATGACCACCACCGAGGGGTCGGACCCGACCTGGGTGAAGACCAGCATCGACACGGTGAGGGCCACGGCCCCGGCCACCACCGACCAACGCTCCCCCACCTTGACGGCTGCATAGCCGGCGATGGGTGCCGAGATCGAGAACATGAGCGGCCGGGCCGTCGACAGGAGGCCGGCACTCGTCTCGCTGTAGCCGTACACCCGCTCCATCAGGATCGGGAAGAGGAAGAACCCGCCCATGTAGGAGAAGTTGACCAAGGCACGCGCTCCGAGGGGGAAGACGAAGTTGCGCTTCGAGAAGTAGTGGAGAGGGATGAGTGGGCGGGGGGTGGTGCGCTCGTGGAGGACGAAGTACACCCCCGCCACCAGGCTCACGGCGAAGATGGCCAGGGTGGCCGGGGCGGTGAAGCCCCACGAAGGGGCGAGGTTGAGGCCGAGCAGGCCGGCGGTCACCGCACCGGAGAGGGCGGCCGACCCGATCCAGTCGAGCTGGCGCCAGGGGCTGACCGGGGAGTGACCGGCACGGTCGGTCGGTGAGGAAGCGGCCGGCGGGGCGGTGGGGGCGCCGGCCGGAACCAGGTCCGCCCCGGGCTGGTCGGGGATCCCGGTTTCGGGCCGGTCGGCGGCCATCGGGTCGGGTGCCTCGGCGTTCGACGCCGGCTCGGCGGAGCGGTCGTGGGCGGGCAGGACGATGACGGCCAGCACGGCGGCGATGGCCATCAGGGGGAGCTCTCCCCAGAAGAGGGCCCGCCACCCGAAGTACTGGATGATCGGCGCGCCGATGGTCACCCCGAGGACCGGGCCGCCCGCGCCCACCAGGGCCCACCAGCCCATGGCCTTCACCCGGTCCTCGTGGGAGAAGGCCTCGAGGACCAGGGCCATCGACGCCGCCCCGGTGGCCGCGCCCTGCACCCCGTCGAACAGGCGGGCCGCGATGAGCACGCCGGCGGTCGGGGCCGAGGCGGTGAGCACCACGCTGACCGCGGCGCCCGACAATCCCCACAGGTAGAGCCGCCGGTAGCCCCGCAGGTCGCCGAGCTTGCCGAGGATCGGCGCGGCCACGCCGAAGGCCAGCAGGGGCCCGGTGGACGTCCAGGTGAGGGTGGTCACCGTGGTGTGGAGCTGGGTGGCCACCTGCGGCAGCGCCACCACGAACACGGTGAAGGTGATGTTGACCGACAGCAGGCCGGCCAGCACCGTCCACAGCACCCACCACTGGTAACGCTCCGATCGGGCCAGCCGCCGGTGGATCCGGTGCCGGAAGAGCAGGGGCCACGGGACGACGATGCCGCCCTCGGCTCCGGCCCCGGTGCCGCTGAGCAGGGCCTCGGCCTCGATCACCTCGTCGGTGTCGAAGCTCCCGTCATCGGCTGGTCGACCGGGTCCCTCGACCCGGGACACAGATCAGCCTCCGAGCCGGTGCATCTCCGCCTGCAGCTCCTTCACCGTCCACCGATCGTCCTTGTCGATGGACTTGGTCATGGTCCAGGGCTGGAACAGTCGGACCTGGCCGCCGTGCACGAAGAAGACCCTGCCGGTCGAGGGGCAGCCCTCGGTGGCCAGGTAGGCCACCAGCGGCGGGACGTTGGCCGGGTCCCAGCTGTCGAACACCGAGGCATCGGTCGGGGCCTGCACGATGTCGGAGAGCCCGGGGGTGTGCTCGGTCATCCGGGTGCGGGCCGCCGGGGCGATGGCGTTGACCCGGATCCCGTAGCGCACCAGCTCGTCGGCGGCGATGGTGGTGAAGGCGGCGATGCCGGCCTTGGCCGCTCCGTAGTTGGACTGCCCTGGGTTGCCCAGCAGCCCCGACGTCGACGAGGTGTTGATGACCGAGGCCTTGACCTCGACCCCGGCTTTGGTCTGCTCGCGCCAGTAGGCCGCCGCGTGCCGGGTCGGGACGAAGTGCCCCTTCAGGTGCACGTGGATGACCGAGTCCCAGTCGGACTCGGACATGTTGACCAGTACCCGGTCACGCAGGATGCCGGCGTTGTTGACCAGCACGTGGAGATCCCCGAAGGTCTCGATGGCGGTGTCGATGAGGCGTTTGCCACCCTCCCAGTCGGTGATGTCGTCGGCATTGGCCGTCGCCTCGCCACCGGCCGCCTTGATCTCGTCGACCACCTGCTGGGCCGGCGAGCGGTCGTCACCGGAGCCGTCGAGGGCACCCCCCAGGTCGTTGACGACCACCTTGGCCCCCTCGGAGGCGAAGAGCAGGGCGTGTTCGCGGCCGATGCCGCGCCCCGCTCCGGTGATGATTGCGATCCGTCCGTCCAGTGCTCCCATGTCCTCGTTCCCCGTTTCGGTGCCCGCTTGCCGTGACCGCACGCCGGGTCGGCCACGCGTGACTCTCTCCGCCCACGTTGGCAGCCCCCCGCGCCGCGGTCAAGCCGGCAGGGTAACGGGTGGCCGTCGGGCCGGCACCGGCACCGGGCGGTCCGCCGACTGCCCCAGCCCGGCCGACACGACGGCGTCCACCATGCGCCGGACCCGGGCCCGCGGGCCGGCCACCAGCACGTACTCGGTGTTGCGGAGGTGGGACACGGTCCCCACCTTGCGACCGGCGGGGTCGTGGATGCCGATCCTCGCCCCCACGTAGCGGGCGGAGTCGAAGGCCAGGACCTCCACATGACCGCGGCCGGCGCAGAGCTCGTGCAGCTCCTCGTAGCTCAGCCACGACTCGTTGTTGTAGGAGAGGATCACCACATCGGCCCGGACCGCGGTGATCACCCGGGCCAGGGCGGCCGGCATGGTCCGCCTCCCGTTGAAGGCACTACGGGTCGACGGGTCCCGGAGGTCGGTGCGCTTGCAGGCCACGCCGTAGTGGGACGGTGCGTCCCAGGCGACGATGGTCTCCCACACGTGGTAGTTGGAGTCGTAGCGGTGCTGGTTGTAGGGAGGGTCGAGGTAGGCGAGGCCCACCTCACCCAGCTCCGGTGCGCCGGCCAGCGCGCAGGCATCCCCCCGGACGGCCCGTCCCGGCCCGGGCAGGAGCTCGGGCACGCGCAGCCGGAGCGGCTGGTGGGACCGCGCCGCCCACTGCTTCAAGTAGGCCATCTGCAGCCCGGTGGTCGAATCGACCCGGTCGGCGGCCTCGAGCAGGCTGGTCACCAGCACCGGCCAGAGGTCGCCTCCGGCGTACTCGTCCTCGATGGCGTCGCGCACGGCGTCGATGCGGGCGCCGTTCTCGGGCCGGAAGTACCGCGACGACTCGCAGAAGGTGGCCGTCACGTAGCCGGGCCTGCCCGACAGGGCGTTGAGCCGGTCGACGGCAACGGACACCGCGGCGGCCAGAGTCGGGTCGGCCCGCGGGTCGGTGTTCACGTAGCACCGGGCCAGGACGTGGGCGAAGCGGGCGCTGTCCACCGCGGTCACGTTCATCCCCAGCCGCTTCCACGCCTGGGCGACCCGGGTGGTCCCGGTGAAGAGGTCGAGCCCGGTCCGGGCCCCTGACGCCTCGGCCAGGACGGTGAGGGCCGGCACCAGCCGCCGCTTGGACCCCAGGTACTTGATCACGGATGCACCGCACTCATCCGGCGGTCACCGCCGGCCGAACCGCCGGAACCACCAGTTGGGGTCGCGGGCGTGGGCGTGGAAGTGGTCGGGGATCTGACGCATGACCCGGTCGTAGGACCACTCACCCGACCCCAGGCGCTCGTCGGCGACGAGCCCCAGCTGGGTCAGCATGTGGTCGAGCTCGGCCTCGGGGGGCTCGCTGCCGTGCTGCTTCCACACCACCATGGGGACCCCGCACACCTCGCAGTCGGCCACCCAGCAGGTGTCGTCCTCGTGGAACCACTCGGTGATGCGGGCGGCCTCGCACAGCTCGCAGCCGGCCCGGGCCGGGGTCACAGGGTGTAGATGTTGACGGTGGTCCCGGGCAGCACCGACGACCCCACCGCCGGGTCCGTCGAAAGCACCGTGGTCGAGCCGGGCGGTCCGTAGGGGCCGGCGACATGGAGGCCGAGGGCCTCGAGCGCAGCGGTGGCGGCCGCTACCGACTCCCCCACCACGCTGGTGGGAATGGTCACCGGTTGGGGCCCTTGCGACAGGTCGACGGTCACCGTGGAGCCGAACGGTTGGGGGCCGGCCGAGGGTGCGGGCGTCGTGCCGATGACCTGGCCGGTGGGCACCGTGGGGCTGTACTGCTTGGCCTGGGCGGGGACGAAGCCGGCTGCGGTGAGGGCGGCCGATGCGGTGGCGTACGTCGACCCGGCTCCGGTCACCGTCGGGATGGCCACCGGCGCATGGCCCTTGGAGGTGATGATGGTCACCGTCGAGCCGTAGGGGGCGGTGCTGGAGGGCGAGGTGGCGAGGATGGCACCGGCCACCACGGTCGAGCTGTACTGCGCGGCCACGGCCGGGCACACCCCGACCAGGTGCACCGCCTTCAGGGCCTGGACGGCGTCGTTGCAGTTGGTGAAGGTGGTGAGGTCGGGGATGGCCACCGGCGGCGGCCCGGTGGACAGCACGACACCGATCACCGAGCCCTCCTTGGCCGTGACCGGCTGGCCCCCGCTGCGGGGCTGGGGCTGCTGGCTCAGGATCAGGCCGGCCCCCAGCGTGATGCTGGTCCGGTGGCCGGTGGCCCGCACGGTGAAGCGGTCGGGGTGCACCACGGCGTCGGCCTCGGTCAGTGACTTCCCGACCAGGAGCGGCACCGGGTGGCTGGGGGTGAAGACCTTGTCCGCCACGGCGTAGGCGATCCCGCCGGCGAGCACGGCGGCGACCACCACCACTGCGGCTGCGATCCACGGCCACCGTCGGCGGGGCCGGGGGGTGTCGTCCGCCTCAACGGCGGGCGACCCCGACCCGGTCCGCTTCGGCCGGTCCCCGGTCGGCACGGGTGCGCCCAGCTCGGTGAGGTCCGGCTCGTCGTGGAGCGGGGGCCGTCGGGCCGGTCGGACCATGGCCTTGTCCACCTCGTGGGCCTCCACGGGGGGGACGGCGTCCACGAGGGGCAGCGGTGCGGGGGCCGGCAGGGCCACCGCCAGGGCCTGCAGCCGGGCCGCCAGCCGGGAGGCGTCGAGCCGCTCGGCCGGGTCGGGGGCGGCCGCCCACACCAGGACGTCGCCGAGGGGGCCCAGGGCCTCGTGCACGGGCAGGAGAGCGCCCACCCGGGCCATCAGGGTGGCCACCGTCGTGTCCCCGATGAACGGCGCCTCTCCGGTCACCCCCTCGTAGAGCACCAGGGCCAGCGCATAGACGTCGGCCTTGCCGTCGAGCACCCAACCCTCGACCTGCTCGGGGGCGGCGTACCGGGCGGTACCCAGGATGGCGCCGTCCGGCTCGGTCCACGCCGCCTCGGCCAGGGCCCGCGCCAGCCCGAAGTCGGCGATCCGGAGGCGCCGGTCGGCGTCGAAGAGCAGGTTGGCCGGCTTGATGTCGCGGTGGATGAGCCCCCGGCGGTGGGCGTAGTCCAGGCCGGCGGCAGCCTCCAGCCCCACCTGCACCGCCTGTTCCGGGGTGAGCAGCACCCCGGTGTCGTAGACCTGGCGCAGGCTGCCCCCGGCCAGGTACTCGAGCACCAGGTACGGCTCGCCGTCCTCCTCGCCCCAGTCGTAGACCTGCAGGATGTTGGGGTGGTTGAGGGCAGCCACCGCCCGCGCCTCGGCCCGGAAGCGCTTGAGGAAGGCGACGTCGCCGGCCAGGGCCGGATGGAGGACCTTGATGGCCACCCTCCGGTGCAGGGACACGTCGTCGGCCAGGTACACGTGCGCGGACGCACCGGTGCCCAGGGCGGTGACCAGTCGGTAGCGGCCGCCGAGGACACGCCCGATGGAGTCGGTGATGCTCGGCATGGTTCTTGTCTAGGTTACCGAGTGCAGGGCCCTGGCTGGTGGAGGGTCGCCAGGTTGTTCTGCAGAGCCGAGTGGGCCGTCCCGTCCCCCCAGGCAACGTCCAGGACCGTGATTGCTCCCGGGCACGCCACGAGGGCGGGGCCGAAGCCCCGCCCTCGTGTCACTTCGATTCGACGATCCGACCGGCTAGGGCCGGAAGTCGAGGTTCAGCTGATGACCAGCATGCTATCCGTCGGATCGACGGCAGTGCTGGCGATGACGATACTGGTGTTGCCCCCGTTTGCGAGCAGCAGGTCGGCGGTGAAGCTGTTGTTCGTGTTCGTGCCAGTGTCAGTACCCAGGCAGAGGGTAAGGGTCCAGGTGTTGGTGGCCTTCTTCACCGTACCGGTCACGCTGAATCCGGACTCATTGACGCCACAAGCACCTCCCGGATCGATGACAGTAGCACCAGACACCTTGAGCGTCACAGCCTGACCGTGGTCAGTGGTGGCGATGCCCTTCTTGAGGGCCTTCGTGATATCTGTGGTACCACCGGTGATGAACGATGTAGTGGTGTCATACAGGTAGTTCGGCTTGATGCAGGTGCCGGTGGCCGGGGCGGCAACCTTCGGGCACTTGGTGGACTTCGAAGTGATGTTCTGGGTGTTCGGGGCGCCACAACCAGTCCCGGTATAGTTGGTGACGCTCGTGGTCGTCGAGGTCTTGCTAGCGCTGATGGACCCATTCTTCGAGAGTCCGGGTCCTGCGAAGGTCACGGTGCCACCGACCGCACAAGTGAGGGCCTGCGGCGGAGCAGCCTTGGCACCGGCGACGCCGGCGCCACCAACGATGGCGACCATGCTCACCGGCATGGCGATGGCCGCAGCGACTACTAGCATCTTCCGTATCATTTCTTTCTCCTATCTTCTCCCGTGTCTCCACGGGTATCAATTCTCAATTAAGGCGACGGGCCCCCCAACACGGCACAACCATCGGGACAGATTCAGCGCTCAGACCGGTCCCCAAACCTGGACCCCCCTGCCGACCTCCGTCTGGCTCGATAGGACTCACCCTAACGATGCACCGACGCCAATTCAAGGCAGCCGGAGGCACGTCGCCCATGATCTGCACAAGATCATCAGTATTGGGTAGAGCGGGGACAAAGGCGGGACGGACGATGCCGAGATCGCGGTGCTCCGCCCGCAATTGGGACCCGCAGCCACCGCCCCGCCGCTGCTCTAGCCCGGCAGCTCCCCGGTCTCGAGCAGCCTGACGAAGCCCACTTCGTCGGTCAGCGGCACACCGAGTTGCTCGGCCTTGGTCACCTTGGATGCTCCCGGTGACTCCCCCACCACCACGACGTAGGTCTTCTTCGAGACGGTGCCCGGCGATTTGCCGCCTCCGGCCAGGATCGCCCCCTCGGCCTCCTCGCGGGTGAAGCCGTCGAGGGTGCCGGTGACCACGACCGACCTGCCGGCCAAGGTCTGGACCACCGGGGCAGTATCACCGGCGGCCTCGATGCCAGGCTCCACCATGTTGACCCCTGCAGTCCGCAGGCGTTCGGTCACCGATCGGTTGACTTCGGAGGCGAACCAGGTGACCACGCTCGAGGCGATGACCGGTCCGACCCCCTCCACGGCAGCCAGGCTGTCCTCGTCGGCGCCCATGATGGCGTCGATGTCGCCCATGGCCCGGGCCAGGGCCAGGGACCCCACCTGGCCCAGGTGGCGGATGCCCAGGCCGATCAGCACCCGGCTCAGCGGTCTCGTGCGGGACTCGTCGATGGCGCCGAGGAGGTTGGCGATCGACAGCTCCGCGAACCCCTCGAGTCCCTCGAAGGTGGCAGGGGTGAACGAGTAGAGGTCGGCCACGTCGACGATCAGGCCGTGGTCGACGAGCAGCTGGACCCGCTGCTCGCCGAGGCCCTCGATGTCCATGGCCGACCGCGAGGCGAAGTGGGCGATGCGCTGCACCCGCTGGCCCGGGCAGTCGAGATTGGTGCAGAAGGTGTCGCTCTCGTCGGGCAGGCGCACCAGCGGACCCCCGCACACCGGGCACGCCTCGGGGAACTGCCACGACGGTCGCCGACGCCGTCCGCTGACCACCACTGGCCCCACCACCTCGGGGATGACGTCGCCGGCCTTGCGCACCATCACCGTGTCGCCGGGTCGCACGTCCTTGGCCCGCACCTGGTCCTCGTTGTGGAGGGTGGCCAACGACACGGTGGAGCCGCTGACGAACACCGGGCGCAGCACGGCGAACGGGGTGGCCTTGCCGGTGCGGCCGATGGACACCTCGATGGCCACCAGCTCGGTGGACCGTTCCTCCGGCGGGAATTTGTAGGCGATGGCCCACCGCGGGGCGTGAGAGGTGGCCCCGAGCTGCCGTTGGAGCGCGAGCGCATCGACCTTCACCACCACGCCGTCGATCTCGTAGTCGAGGTCGTGGCGATGCTCCTCCCACCGCCGGCAGAAGTCGAGGGCCTCATCGAGGCCGTGGACCACCCGCAGCTCGGGATTGACGGGAAACCCGGCCCGGCCCAGCCACTCCATCGTGCTCGACTGGGTGGTCGCCAGCTCCGCGGGCAGGCCCGCACCACCGGCGGCATCGGCCCCGGCCGCGGCCCCGGGGCCTGCCTGGAGGTCACCCACCTGATAGGCCCAGAACGAGAGGGCGCGGCCGGCTGTGACGGTCGGGTCCTTCTGACGCAACGACCCCGCCGCCGAGTTGCGCGGATTGACGAAGAGCCGCTCGCCGGCCTCGGCCTGGCGTCGATTGAGATCCTCGAAGGAAGAGATCGGCATGTAGACCTCGCCCCGCACCTCGATCACCGCCGGCGGGGGACCGACCGCTGCTTGCAGCCGGCCCGGGATGTCGGCGATGGTGGCCACGTTGGCGGTGACGTCCTCACCGGTGCGCCCGTCGCCGCGGGTGGCCGCCTGCACGAACCGCCCCTGGCGGTAGGTGAGCGAGATGGCCAAGCCGTCGATCTTGAGTTCGCAGACGCATGCCGTGTCATCGGGGATCTGCTTGGCCAGTCGATCGGCCCAGGCCTGCAGCTCGTCAGGGCTGAACGCGTTGTCGAGGCTCATCATGGGAACCCGGTGGACCACCGGGGCAAAGAGCGTGGACGGGGCGGCACCGACGGCCGAGGTGGGCGAACCGGGCACCACCAGGTCGGGATGCTCGGCCTCGATGGACGCCAGCTCACGAACCAGCGCGTCGTACTCGGCGTCGGCGACGACCGGGGCGTCGAGGCGGTAGTAGCGGTCGTTGTGGTAGTCGATCAGCGCACGCAGTTCCTCGGCGCGGGCCACGGGATCCGTGCCGGCGTCCCCTACCTCCTCCGTCTCCGCCACCCGCTTCGCCCCCTTCTTCTCCGCACTCACCCGGCGATGCCCGATCCGACGACCGCGTCGGGGAAGGCGGGGTCGTAGAGGGCCACGGTCTGGCCCGGTGCCACCCGCCGCTGCGGTACGGCGAAGGCGATCGACAGCTCGTCCCCCGCCGGCTGCACGCTGGAGGGCACCGGGTGGCCGTGGGCGCTGCACTGGGCGAGGACGGCGACACCCTCCCCATTCCCGACACGCCCGCCGCCCGGGCCGCCCGCGCCGCGGCGCGGGCCGCCGAGGCCGGCGGGGACCCCGTCCACCCAGCTCACCGTGTGGAGGCGCACCTCCCCGGTGTGGGCGGCCTCGGGCGACCCGACCGAGACCCGCCGGTTGGCGATGTCCACGGCGGTCACGAACCGGCGGTGCCCGTCGGTGCCGTGGCCCATCCCGCGCCGCTGCCCCACCGTGACCAGCTCCACCGCCTCGACCGGGCCCAGGTCCTCCCCGGTCTCGTGGTCCACCAGGCGGCCGGGATGCAGGGGCAGGCGGGGGGCGAGGAAGCCCGCCCGCCCCTCGTCGGACCGGATGAAGCAGACATCCTGGCTGTCGGGCTTGGCGGCGGTGCGCAGCCCCCGTCTTCGGGCCTCGTCACGCACCTGGCCCTTGGTCAGCTCCCCCACCGGGAAGACGGTCCGGGCCAGCTGGTCCTGTCCGAGCATGGCCAAGACGTAGGACTGGTCCTTCAGCGGGTCGGCCCCGCGGCACAGGCGGAACCGCCCCTCTGCGGTGGTCACCCGCCGGGCGTGGTGGCCGGTAGCCACCGCGTCGAAACCCAGGGTGCGGGCCCGCTCCAGCAGCCGGTCGAACTTGAGGTGCCGGTTGCACTCGATGCACGGGTTGGGGGTGCGGCCGGCGGCGTGGCCCTCGACGTACGGTGCCACCACCCGCTCCTCGAACTCCGACGTGAAGTTGAAGACGTGGTGGACGATGCCCAGCTGGTCGGCCACCCGTCGGGCGTCCTCCACGTCGGCCACCGAGCAGCAGCCCGAGTCGGACGAGCCGCCCCACAGCTTGAGGGTCGCCCCCACCACCCGGGCCGGTCCGAGCTCCTCGACCAGGAGGGCGGCGGCGACCGACGAGTCGACCCCTCCGGACATGGCAACCAGGACGCGCACCGCCCTAGTTTCGCAGCCCGCTGACCAGGTCGGGCACGACGGCCAGCACCAGGTCCACGTCGGCGGCAGTGGAGGTCGACCCCAGCGAGAAGCGGATGCCGCTCCGGGCCGCCTCGGGCCCGAGCCCCATGGAGGCCAGGACATGGCTCGGCTCGAGTGCCCCGCTCGAGCAGGCCGACCCGGCGGAGACCGACACCCCCGCCTCGTCCAGCAGGATGACCAGCGCCTCGCCCTCCACCCCGGCGAAGCGGACGTGGGCGATCCCCGGCACCGTGACGCCGCGGTCCCCGGTCTCGGTGGCGCCGGGGACGGCGGCCACCAGGCCGTCGACCAGCCGGTCCCGGAGTCCGCGCACCCGTCGGGCGGTCTCCTCCCGGCGCTCCACGGTGACGGCCAGGGCGGTGGTCATGGCCACGATGCCGGCCACGTTGTGCGTGCCGCTCCGCCGCTCCCGCTCCTGTCCACCGCCGTGGGTCACGGCGTCGATCCGCACGCCGTCCCGGACCACCAGGGCTCCCACGCCCTTCGGGCCGCCGAACTTGTGGGCGCTCAGCACCGTCAGGTCGGCCAGGGCGGTGACCTCGGACAGGTCGAGCCACGGGGCGCCCTGGACGGCGTCGGTGTGGAGGACGGCCCCGGGGGCACGCCGCCGCACCAGGGCGGCGACCTCCTCCAGCGGTTGGACGGTGCCGATCTCGTTGTTGACGGC
>Ga0181523_10001950_pt1 | contig 20924 bp, 11 predicted proteins | sample PEATcosm2014_Bin_43_FD_119752 | JGI IMG/M metagenome (GOLD analysis project Ga0181523, IMG submission 119752) | Peatland microbial communities from MTU Mesocosm Facility, Houghton, MI, USA - PEATcosm2014_Bin05_30_metaG | ecosystem: Environmental > Terrestrial > Soil > Wetlands > Peat | place... | reverse complement strand
GCCTCGGCGTGAGAGCCGCTCTCCATGATAAATCCCAAGTATTCCGGGCTTTCCCGCACGAGATATCGCGCTGTGAAGGGCGCAAGCGAATATTCGTCGTGCTTCTTCTCCAACACCTCGAGGACTGAAAGCATGTCCAGAAGCATGCGCGTGCCGCGTTCGGAGGAGCCGGCGGCGCGAGCGATGGCCGCAGATGTCTTATGGCCGGCGGCGATGTGAGAGAAAAATCGCAGCTGCAGCGACGTGCTCATAACGAAATACGGCGCGAACGAGAACTGCATCTGCATCAGCTTCTGTAAATCGACAGTCTGCTGCGGTTTCCCTGCGGAATCCATGTCCTGCACCTCGTATGGAGTGCGATTCAGTTGTGGGCGCGAGTCTTGACGGATTGGCAGTATACAAATCGCGGCAATTCGGGGCAAAAGAAAACTCCGGCACGGGAAGTTCGATCCCGCGCCGGAGTCGTTGACTTGAGTTGAGACTTACTGGCCGGCAATCGCCACGAACCGGGTTGCCCCCCCGCGATTGATAAGCAGCAGAACCTCCCCATTGCCGCCGGCGCGAACCGCCTTCTCGTACTGCTGCACGTTGCTCACGGGCTGGCGATTCACTTCCTGGATGACATCGCCGCGCTGCAAGCCCGCTTCGGCCGCAGCGCTGGACGCATCCACATCTGTGATCACGACGCCGGTTGTGCTGGCCGGCAGTTCGAGTTCGTGCGCGATTTGCGGAGTCAGCTCATCCACTTGCACGCCTTGAAGCGCATTGGAGCTGGGCTCGCCCTGAGTCGCGCTGGCCTGCTTGTCCGGAAACTCGACGAGCGTCACACTCACATTCAGCTTCTGGCCGTTGCGCAGGATCTCGAGCTTGACCGTCTGGCCCGGAGCCATGCCCGCGATCCGCAAGCGCAGATCGCGTTCATCCGAAACCGGCTGGCCGTCAACAGCAAGAATAATGTCGCCGCGCTGCAAACCGGCTTTCGCTCCAGGGCTGTCCGGCTCAACTTCGCCTACCAGCGCACCTGTAGGAGTATCCATCCCAAACGCTTTCGCCAAATCCGGCGTCACGGCTTCGATGCCCACGCCGATATACCCGCGGCTCACTTTGCCGTTTTTGACGAGTTGGTCCATGATGCCGCGCGCCATGTTGACGGGAATCGCGAAGCCGACGCCTTCATTTCCGCCGCCTTCCTCGCCGGTCAAGATCGCGGTGTTGATGCCGATGAGATCGCCGTGAACGTTGATCAGCGCGCCGCCGGAATTGCCGGGGTTGATGGCCGCGTCGGTCTGGATGAAATCTTCGTAGTCCTCCAAGCCGAGGCCACTGCGCTGCGTGGCGCTGACGATTCCCATCGTCACCGTCTCGCCGACGCCGAATGGATTGCCGATCGCCAGGACGAAGTCGCCGACCTGCGTCTTCGCCGAATCACCGAAGGTAATCGGGGTGAGGCCCGTGACGGGAATTTTCAGCACGGCGATGTCCGTCTTCGGATCCACGCCGACCACTTGCGCTTTGAATTCCCGCTTGTCCTTCAGCGAAACCTTGATGTCGCTCGCGCCGTCCACGACGTGATTATTCGTCAGGATGTAGCCGTCGCTGCTGACGATCACGCCGGAACCGAGGCTGTGCTCGCGCTGCTGCTGCGGCTGTTGGTCCTGCTGGCCATATTGCTGGCCGAAAAACTGCCGAAACATCGGATCATTCATGAACGGCATTTCTTGCTGTGACATCTTCACGATTTTCGAGGCGTGAATATTCACCACCGCGGGCAACACCGGCTGCACCACGGGCGCGAACCCGTCGGTGAACGACACGCGCTCTCCCTGCGCATCGCTGTCCTTGGCCTCGGTGACCGCAATCGTTCTTCCTGCACCGTGCACCGTGCCGTTCGCTTCCATCACCCACGCGGCTGCTCCTCCGAGGATCAAACACAGGCCCAGCGCTGCCGCCGCCACCGGCCGCCGAACCTGAATCAACTTGGCATTCATGGATGTATTGCCTCCTGCACAGAATCTTTCTTTGAGATTTTCTTGCTCCGGCCTGAAAGCCGAAAGCGCGGAACGAACCGCACTCGCTCACTCCTACAAATATTAGACGTATCGTGCATCACTTTGTTTTCACGGATCGCACTGACGCCGTTCCGATTTTTTGCGAGAGGAGTACTGCGCTCCACATTTTCTGCTTTGGCCGCGCGGGTTGCAACTCTTTGATTGCGGAGCAGACGAATCCGCCAAGCTCCGTGGCAAAAGTATACCCGAGCGGGGCGTCCCAAGCCCTCGTTATAGTAAGATGCGCCTTCGGGCCGCCGCGTTCGCTCGCCGGTTTTCCATTTCGTCGGGATGGCAGCGGGCGAGTTGCGTGCTGCGGCAAATGGCGATCGATCGCGAGATTCCATCGCCCGGACCGGATCCAATGAAAGCCAAAGAGATTTTCTACCTTCTGGGACTTCGCCCGAAGCCGCGCACCTACGGCTATGAAATCCGCTCGCATCAACTTGCCCGCGACGGCGAAATTGCCTTCGCGCACTGGCTGCATCCGAGCCAGAAGCTGCAGCCGCTTTCGCAAGAAGCTGTGGACGAGCTGCGGCGCTATCTCAATCCCGGCGATGTTGCGCTCGACATTGGAGCGCATTGCGGCGATTCGACGCTGCCCATGGCGTTGGCGGTCGGTCCAACGGGCGTGGTGCTGGCGCTCGAACCCAATCCCTATGTTTTCCCCACCTTGGAAAAAACTGCGCAGCTGAATTCTTCGCGAATGCATATCGTGCCGCTCGAATTTGCGGCGACGCCGGGAGATGGCGAGGTCGAGTTTGAGTATTCCGATTCGGGCTTCTGCAATGGCGGCCGACATGAGGGGATCAGCCGTTGGAAACACGCGCACGCGTTTAAGTTGAAGGTGCAGGGGCGGAATCTCGCGGCTGTCCTGGAGCGCGATTACGCGGAACTCGCGCCTCGCGTCCGTTACATCAAGGTGGACGCGGAAGGTTACGACCGCGTTGTACTATCCACGCTGACAGGGTTGCTCGCGCGCGCGCGGCCCTACATTCGCGCCGAGGTCTTTAAGGGAACCGATGGCGAACAGCGCGCGGAATTATTCAAACTGCTGGAGGGTTGCGGCTACGCTGTGCACAAACTCGAAAGCGAAAAAAAGTATCGAGGAGCGCGCCTCGGCATCTCCGACGTGACCCGCTGGACGCATTTCGACGTCTTCTGTATGCCGCTGTGACGCGCGCCGTGGCTGGTCCGTCCAGAGCGCCTGTGCTATCCTGATTTATCCGCTCAGAGACGAATTTCCCGCCTGAGCGCCTTCGGTCGGGGCGTAGCGCAGCCTGGTAGCGCACCTGGTTCGGGACCAGGGGGTCGGAGGTTCAAATCCTCTCGCCCCGACCAATTGTTTCAAGCACTTAGATCCGTGAATTAGGGTCCAAGCCCAGCCCCCATGTCTCGCCGCAGGTGTTCCAGCAGGGTTCTCCTGAAAACATCAGTGACTTCAAGCGGAGGCGGGCTAATCGCCGCACAAAGAACGATTTTGGCTTATCCCCCGCTACCAAGAGCGCGCCAGGAATGTGTCCCAACGTTTCGAATGATTGTGCGGAACTTTGCGTGGCGCTATCACAATCTCAGCATGAATTTAATGATCCTACTTTTGATTCCTAGGGCAGACAGAGTTGTGACGGAAGACACGCCCCATCGCCCAAACGTAAACTCATTCAGTTTCTGACTCGACGGCCAGGATCTTACGGCGAACTTCTTCGAAATAATCGCGGGCTTGGCCGCGAGTCCGGATAGCGCCGACGCGCTTGCCGACTCCGGCGGCGTGGTTTGCGGCGGCTATGCCCGGCGGGGGAATTTCCGCGTCGGCGCGGGCGGCAACGTACAGGAAGCCAGGGAGGTTGCGATCACACTTGATGGGGTCATCTCCTTCGGATTCGATGGGATCATTTTGGCGCGTCGCGGGAGGAATTGGTGTCTGAAGCGTATCCAGCAAAATTGCACGATCAACCGATTCGAGGTCGGCCCGGAGAGCGACAGAGGTAGGCGCGTCGGGGCGGGGCGAAGAAAGAGAGGCGAGCGGCCGGAGGTCACGAGCGCCGCGATCACGCTCTGTGAGGGGCTGTAGACCGAAGAGACGTTCGACGGTGGCGAGGATTGAGGTGTGGTCGTAGTCGCGGTGGTCAATGGTGTTACGCGGAATGAGGGGAGAGATCACGATGCCAGGAACGCGCGGACCGTACTGGTTAAAGACAAAACCGTTCTTGTTCGCGGAATTGAATTGAGCTTTGTCGCCAGGCGGAATTGCGGCTGGAGGAGCGACGTGGTCGAAGAATCCGCCATGCTCATCCCAAGTGATAATCAGCATGCTGGAATCCCAGAGTGGTGAACTGCGAATCGCCTCATAGGTGGCTTTGACGAGGGCCTCGCCGCCCGTGACGCCGTCCAAGGGATGCTGCGAATTGCCGCCGACGTAATCAGTGGTGACATGTCCGTAGTTTGGCTCGATCCAGGTAAATTGCGCAGAATAGGCGCGATCAGAAACGTCTCGAGCGAAGCGCGAATAGCGAGTGATATCCGAAAGGTGAATGCCCTTCAGCGCGTGCGCGAGCGTGAAGAGTTTATTGCCCGCATAGATGCGCGAGGTGAATTTCCGCCGGAAGGAAAAGAAAGGCCTCAAGAAATTCTGCAAGCCTTTGCTCTTGTCAAAAATGCTGCCGTTCTGAAACTTGAATCCGTCGGTCGTTTGCCAGATAACGGTTTCGGTGGTCGTGGGGCTGTGATCAAGATCCGCGGAAGATCCGCCCAGAGCGAAGAAGCGATTAGGAAAAGTCGGACCTGGTAGTGAGCAAAACCAGGAATCGCACACGGCGAATTCTTTTCCTAAAGCGGAGAGTATGGGCAGTTGTTGCGAGGTGAAACATTTCATGACGTCGCCGGGACTGGGAGACTTAGCAGCATCGGCGAAGTTGGAGACAAAACCGTTATTGTGGATCGCGGGATAGGGGCCGCCAGGAGGATAGGTTGCGCCGGGGCCGCATAGCTGTTCGAGTACGTCGGGGAATTCGTGGTAAGGATCAACGGTCATGGGGTCCACCGCGGGGTGGCCGACGGAATAAGAGACCCCGTTCCAGTCGTTGGTCTCCGCGCCGGATAGGCCATTAATTTGCGTGTGCTGACCATTCGCGGCGTCCGTGCCAGTGATGCCGGAAAATCCGAGCATATGGTCGAACGAGCGGTTTTCGAGCATGAGGACGAAAACGTGTTCGATTGCCGGCATGAATACCTCCATTTCTAAAAGCAGCGGAAACGGACCCAAAGCGGATAGCTTACAAAATAGTTAAATTGACGCATGATATCAACCGGACTTGCCAATCCGCCTGCAGGTGTGTCCGAAAATTGCGTCATCGGCCGCCCTTTAGTGGTTTGGCTTTCCGCATTCTCGGCCGGACAGGAAAACTTTCCTCATCTAGAATCTCCTGCCCTACCTGGTGGCTCCTCAAAGTGAAAAACGAGTTCGAATCGCAGGGCTTCCGGAGCGCAGCTAATCCTGAACCTGCGTAGGCAGGCGACTGCGATGAGATTCAACCGAGGTGGGGGCTGCGGCGGAGTCTAACTCTCCGCCGCGAAGTGAGTTCAATAGATGTTCTAAGAGAACCGCTAAACGAGAAATGCCCTAGGGCTTGACCACTTCCACGATTGCGCTGTCCGGCCCGGTCCAGGCATCCGAACCTTCATGGGTAAGTTTGCCTGCTGCGTCATCCCAGTGCAGGTGAGTGATGGAGCCCGCACCCTTTTCGTAGGCATAGGTTGTGCCGTCATCGGAAAAAAGCGTGAAGCTGGCATCCGCGCCGGGATAAACGCGCACCTTCTCAATGGCCTGTGTTTGATGCGTGCTCTCGACCGTCACGCCCAGCGGTATGATGGAGCCGGCGCGCACGAACAGCGGGATCGTGTCGATAGGCGCGGACACGGTGATCGTCTGGCCGCCGCTTACCCTCTCATTGGTCCAGTAGTTGTACCAGTCGGTTCCGGCCGGCAAGTAGACCGTGCGGCTGGTCGCGCCCTGCTCGGTGACCGGAGCTACAAGGAATGCCGGGCCGAACATGTATTCGTCGCGCATGTCGGTTACCTTGGGATCGTTGGGGAAATCCAGCGGCAGGGCGCGCATGAAGGGCGCACCGGTGATCCAAGTGTGGTACCCCAGCGAGTAAATGTAGGGCATGAGCTCGTAACGCAGCCGGAGATACTTCTCCAGAATCGGCGCCGCCTGGCTGCCGTAGGACCAAACCTCGTTGCTGGTACGGCTGCCGTGGGCGCGGAAGATGGGCAAAAACGTGGCGTATTGGAACCACCGCGTGTAGAGCTCTGGGTAATCGTCGTAGCCGCCTATGTTGGCCCGGGCGTCCGAGGGATCCAGCAGCGGCGTGTGGGCCGGGTGATGCTCCGGGGGGAGATACTGCCATCCGCCGGTGTCATTGGACCAATACGTGAGCCCCGAGGCGGAAAAATCCAGCCCGGTTGGAATCTGGCGCTTAAAGGCGTCCCAGCTGGGATAAATATCAGAGGACCAGACGATGGCCCCGTTGCGCTGCACGCCCAGGTAGGCGTCACGCGATAGAATCAGGGCCCGCCGTCCCGGCTCATCCTTACGGAAGCCGTTGTAGAGGGCCGCAGTGTGGAAGAGCGGATAGACGTTGAAGAACCTGGTGCCGGGGCCAACGTGGAAGTAGGAGCCATTGGGCGGCAGGTCGGGTTCGGTCTCGTCAGCCCAGAGAGAGTCAAAACCCTTACTGATGATATTGTCGCGGATCGTTTTCCAATACCAAGCAGCGGCATCAGGATTAGTGGTGTCGATGTCGGAGCCCGCGCGGTCATAAGGGAGCCCGTCAATGGGAGTGCCGTCTGCGAGGTGAATGAACCATCCTTTCTGGCGCAGTTCGGCGTAGTAACGGTCCTCGGGCACAAACCTCGGCCAGACGCTGATCATGGTCTCAAAGCCCATGTCGTGGAGCTGTTTGTTCATCGCCGCAGGGTCGGGCCAGAACTTGGGGTCCATGTCCATCTGTCCCATCTTGGTGTAATAGAACCAGTCCACGACCATCACGTCGGCCGGCAGATGGCGGTCACGATAACCCTGGGCGACGTCCAGGACCTCTTTCTGGCTCGCGTAACGCTGCTTGCACTGGATGTAGCCGTAGGCAGCCTTGGGCAGCAGGGGCGTGGGGCCTGTTAGCAGCTTGTAGCCTGCGTAGATCTCGTCCACTGTGGACCCAGCAATCACGAAGAACGACACCCGGTCGCCTACGTCGGAGGTCCATTTGGTCTGCTCGTTAAAGCCCGGCTCGATGGTGGTCCTCGAGGGGTTATCCCACAGTAGCCCGTAACCCTTATTGGTCACCATAAACGGCACGCAGAAACTGGGGCCGCCCGCAGCTTTGTAATCTGCCCAGCAATGGACCGGATGGCCGCGATGATCGAGGAATCCTTCTTGATTCTGTCCCAGGCCGTAGTAGTGCTCGTCGTTCGGCGAGGAGAACGTTGCGCCGACAATGTAGAACGGCGGGTCTGTTGCGCGGCGATCGTGGGCCACGTCTGCCGTGTCGTCTTTGTGGTTGGGCACGGACTGCGACCAGCCGGTGAGTTCCAGCAGCATCTTGCCGTCGGGCGTGCGCAATGTGATGTGCGCGCCTGGAGTGGAGCCGTTGAAATATTTGCGAATATCAATCTCAGTTTGGACCGGTGGCTTGCTAGGGGGAAGATCGCGGTCCACGGTGGCCACAATTCGGGATGACTGGTAAACATCCGCCAGGGGAGTCTGACCGGCACTCCATCCTGAGGCTGCGGGCGCGGCCACCAAACCATATCCTGGCGGTTCCAGCGCGGAGTCGCGATTTAAGCTCAGCGTTACGCGCAGAATGTTAGGCGCATAGGGCTCCAGCACAATGGTCTCGCCCTTATGTGCCAGGATAACTTGGGAGTCTTGAGCATGCGCTGTTCCGCCTATGAGCAGGCTTGCAGCCACGAAGACAAGCATGCTGCTCCGGCGAATGGAATTCATCATTGGAACCTCTTATGGCAGGACTCAGGCTGCAGCCCGCACCACAGCGTGGGCTGGATGAGACAAAGCGGAGACGAACTTCCCGTAACATATCCATTCTATTTCGGGACACAAAAAAAAGAGGAGAAGTGGTGGGGCGGAGCGGTCTAAGAAACCGCCTGCCGCCGCTATCCACCACTTCTCCCCGAAGTGCGACTACTTTAGAACGTGGCTTTCAAGTGCAGTTGGAGTTGGCGCGTCTGGAATTGACCCGTCGCCTCTCCAAACGAACCGTCGTTCATATTCCCGTCTACTCCGCTCGCGTTGACGCGGTTGAACAGGTTAAGGACCTCGCCTCTGGCCTCGAATTTCATCTTGTCTCCGGAGAACCAGGGAAGCGAGAAGCTTTTCCCAAACGTGAAGTTGACGTTGATAAGATTCTCGTTGCGGAAGGTGTTTCGACCGAGGTTCCCTTCCACTCCCAACGCTGGCGTTGGAAATGCCGACTTAAGGAACATCGGGGTTGTGAATGATATCTTTGTACCGCTCGGGTCGTGATTGCCGAAACTGGGTGTGTTCGGGTAATCGTTGTTGTCTCCGTCAGCGTTGTAGTCGCCCCCGGCATCCCCGGTGATTACGCTGCCGCCGATGAAAGCTCCGGTAGCGTTGAAACAATCACCCGCAGGCAGAGTTCCGACCGCTGGATTCGCTGCGCAGACCGGGCTAAAAGACGCCCCGTTGAAGACCGTAAAGGGCAATCCCGATTGCATGATCCACACGCCGCTGAACTCCCATCCGCCCAGTAAATCTCGCTCAAGAGCAGAGTTGTAGTGGCTTGGAGTCTCGTAAGTGCCATCCATCGTGAATTGTTGTCGTATGGCAAAGTCGGACCGGCCACGTTGAAAAGGCAAATTGCCATTTTCGAGGATTGGGCCACCTTGCTGGCCTGAGGTCACCGCTCCACTGTCCAAGGAAGAGGAAGTGCTCAGAGTGTCCTCAGAATTTCCATAGGTGTAAATGGCTTGAAACGCCGTCCCATGTGAGAAGCGGCGCGTTAGCGATGCACTGCCGTACTCGCCTATGGAATTGCCGTCGGAGCTGGCGTAATTAATCCCGCCAAAGTTTGGATTGGGGCGCACTAACGTATCATCGTTTACGATCAAGCTCCCCGCTTGGCGGTTAATGTCCTCATTGAATATCGGCAGGTGATGGGCTGCCGACGCGGAAAAGTTCACCTCAAGGATGAGATCCTTCTGCAATTGCTGCTCCACGCTCAGGGTCCAGTCCAGGACTTCGGTCATTTTGAAGTTAGTACTGTATCCGCCAAGGCCTGCTGGAGTGAGAACGCCATTGACGAAGAGCGCGCCAGTGGTTGGGTTGATCGTGACATTGGCTGTAGGCAGCACGGGGCAGCTTTGAGTGAAGCCCGATGGAGGTGAGCAGAGCTCCCACGTCAGCGGGTGCCCTGGCGTTGAAGTTAAGCTCGGATTGTAAGAGTTTGGCAAGTTGTTTGCCGTTATGTCTGTCATGTGCAGGTACGGCGGTTGATCGTTGAACAGGCCCACGCCGCCTCGCACAGATGTCTTGCCCGTTCCGAAAACATCCCAGGCAAATCCCACGCGTGGCGTGAAGCCCCCCACGTTATGGTCCAGCACATGATTAGTTCCGTTTAGCCCGACGGTGCCGCCTGCGACCTCATTCAGCAGGCTCGAGCCTCGTCCTAGTACGAAATTGGCCAACGGCGGAAGGAGGATGGAAAACAGATTGGTCATTTCATCGTAGCGGATACCGGTATTCAGAGTAAATCTCTGCGTGACCTTCCAGTCGTCCTGTATGAAGATGCCCGAGTAGAGTTCACGGTATTGCCGCTCGTAGGGCGCTTCCAAGTGTGTGGTAAGGCTGACTGGCGGACCCGAATCCGTGTGTGCCTCGTCCTGGATGAAGTCCAGTATGCTGCCGAAGCCGTAGTTGGGACGGTCGTTTGCACCGCTTTGCGCATCGTTCTCGCGGATGTTGTCCTGCTCAAAGCCGAACTTGAGCGTGTGCCTTCTTACGGTTGCCGTCAACACGTCGCGCCAGCCGACCGTGGTTTGGGTAAAGTTCCCAGGGCCCCAGTTTCCGAATCCAGCCACGCCATCCCCGATGCTGACATTCGGTACCTGAAAGGCACTGCTTGCGCCGTTCTGGCCATAGGGGCGAATCATGTTCGCGCCCGCTTCATTCAGGAGACCGGGCGAGAACGTATGTGTCCAATCGACGTTGACGAAATCGGAACTGTTTGTGCTTGGAGCGTCAAACGCGGGCCGGGAATTTGTGGTTCCCGAATCGTCCCAGGTTCGGATCGCATCGACAGAGATGCGATCGTTCTTGCCCATATAATCGTCAACTCGGAAACTCCACTGGTATCCGTTCTTTATCGCGGGGTCAGTGAAGTTGATCTGGCCAATTACATCCAAAGTGGGCGAGATGCCCACCGGAAGCGGGAATAGACTATCCGTGATCTGGCTTACCGTCTTCACATTGGGACTCGTGGCAGTTGCGTAGGCGACGGGCGGAGCCAAGGTCATGGCCTTATAGGCCAAGCTATTCGGGAAATTAGCCTTAACGTAGTTGAAGAAATCCTGCGTCTCGACCGTGGCTTGGCCAGAGTTGGTGGTAGTGGAGCGAAGCACATCGATCGAGGCAAACCAAAACAGCTTGTTCTTGAGTATCGGCCCGCCCACCGCGCCCGCTATTTCGTTGCGCTTGCTCGGCGGAAGCGTGCTATTTGAATTTATTTGTTGCTGGGTGAGCGAGGTCAGGTCCTGGTTTGTGAATTCGTAATCAACGGCTCCATGGTAGGCGTTGGTTCCCGAAACAGTAAAAACGTCAACTGTCGCGCCGCCGTTCCTTCCTTTTTGGGCGTCGAAATCGTTGGTTCTGACCTCCATGGTCTGCACGATTTCGGGGTTGGGAGAGATGGAGGTGCCGCCGCCGCGGGACGGTGTATTGGTCTGCGCGCCATCGATTTCATATCCGTTCTGTTCCTGGCGCAATCCGGCGGCATTGATGTTGATGGCGTACTCATTGGTGAAATTGTCGGGCCGATAGCCGTTTGACTGGCCGACCGTTCCGATTCCCGTTATGCCCGGCGTCAGAGCCGTCAAGCCGTACACGTTCTGGCCTGAGAGCGGTGTCTCCTGCACAGTAGATTCCGCGATGACTGACTCGGTTGTCGGTGAAACCAAATTGACAGTTTCTTCCGGGGCCGAAACATTGACCTCGGCGGCTGTTGATGCGAGTGCCAGCACCGGGGTAATCGTTTGGATCTGCCCGACCTCAACAGTAAGATCCTTTTGTTCCCAAGTCTTGAAACCGCTCATTACAATCTCCACCGTGTACGTGGACGCGGAGATACTGTCGATACGGAAAAACCCGTCCTGGGTTGTCGCACCTCGCGTCGTCCCCAGCCGGTTATCCGTTACGGTGACCTTGGCCCCGGAAACTAGGGCGCCAGATTGGTCTTTTACTGTCCCCTCAATTCCGCTCAAGAACTGAGCAGATGCCGGTAATCCCCCTATGGCCAGCAAGAGGATTAACAGAATCGGGATTCTCACTAGGTACTTCATGCCGCTCATGTAGTCTCCTTTAAAGATTCGAAATTTTGCTAGAGCCCTATTTCCGTTCTTGCAGTCTTCCCGGACCGCCACTGTCTGTTTCCGTCTTTCGTTGTGCTTCCTCCCCCGGAACCGGCATCGCAACCTGTTTCACATCACCTCAGGGGCTTCAACCCCTCACAGGCCGGACACCAGAGGAAGCGGTTATCGATCTCGTTTCAAGCCCAGCTCGCACCTCGCTCACGAGCAGTTTTTACGGGGCGACGCTAAATCTGCCCCTACATATTCACTCGAACGATCTATTGGGTTCTGCGAATCTGGTGGGTTTTACGTCAAAATCCCAGCGAACAAGGACTATCCCCCACCCCGCGCGCAAAATATGCTCGCCGGCGGGCGAATGCAAGTAATGCACAGTGTCTTACAGTAGTAAAGTGCTCAGTTTTGCCTCGATAGTCACGTTTTCCACAGGTCCCAGCCATGTAAGAGACGGTCCTGAAGTCTATTTCTTACAGTATAAGGATTGCGTAACGTGTTCATTACAAAAGATTTGAGGGAAGCGCCTCCCTCACGTCTGACTTCAAGTTGTCCCGCGGTCTCTCGCCGGCTAGGTCGAGACTCGTACTCTAATCGCGTACGTCCGTACTCCGCTGGCTAAAAACTATGAGAATGCGGCCTCGGGAATCTAGATGCCGCAACGCTTTTCGCACGTTTCTCAATGCGCTTTCTCGAACCGAGCGCTTACTTTTGCCAGTTGAGTCTCGCAGGATCTCACCCTTGGCAAGCCAGTTGGAGAACTCTTGCCCCTTGCTCCTAGGGACACTTGGAACGAATCTGCACCGATCCATCGCAGGCCACCTTTGGGTGGGGGCTTCGGCCTAGAGGCACGTACGCACCTTGACAAGCGCAGTCCCAATTTGTTTATATGGCGCATCGCCCTTGGGGGGAGCGATTAGGTGAAGGCTTTTGGACGCCAGCCGCCCACGGCGATCACGTGGCCTTTCCACAACACCTATCTGAGGTTGGAAAGGCGCAACAGCCGCAGTTGTTGGTTCCGCAATGATCCCGCGTAGCGTGCCTGGGTTGTTATGTTCGATGCACACTGTTGTGCAAATCTTGCCGATAGTCGGACCCTCGAAAACAGAAGCGCAGTGTGATTGGGTCAATAAGCTGCGTAATCGAGGGCAGGTGGAGACTGATGAAAGAGCGTGGAGAAACAACTGAAGAACAAGCTGCGTCTTCCCGCCCCCTTCACTTCGAGGACGAGAAAAAGCAACAGGTTGTCATCGAGCTTGAAAACATCCTGGAAAGCCGCTTCTTCCGAAACGCAGGACGCTGCAAGCAATTCCTCAAGTACGTCGTCCAGCACAAGCTTGACGGGCAAACAGAGGCACTGAAAGAGCGCACGATAGGGGTTGAAGTCTTTGAGCGCCCGCACGACTACGCTACCGGAGACGATCCGGTGGTTCGAGTGCAGGCTGGTGAAGTGCGCCGGAGACTCGAGCAGTATTACCAGGCGCCGCCCACCGTACCCCTGGTACACATCGAGCTTCCGCTCGGTTCCTACTCGCCATTGTTTCGGGAGTCTTCGACTATCGCGCCTTTGCACCCCCCGACTTCTCATCCCCCTTCGCCGGATGGGGAAGTCCGCCCCCATAAGCACAATAGAAAGCGCTGGGTAATTGCGGCGATCTGTTCGGGGTTGGTGATCGTTACCGGAACTGCGCTGCTAGTAATTCACCACGTAGCCAGCGAAAAGTCAGCTGCGGAGCAATTTTGGAACCCCGTCTTTGCAACGCCACAATCCGTGCTGATCTGCCTCGCCGCGCCGGTGGTTTACAGACCGACCGATGCGTTATACGCGAAGTACGCGAGCACGCATCCCGGCACATTCCAGACTGAACTGGATAAGACGAATAACGTGCTTCCTCTGGATCCACAACAATCGATATTATGGAGTGACATGTGGAGCTACTCCGGCTATGGGGTTGTGCGTGGCGGAGACGCGTACGCGGCCGTATCGGTTTCTGGTCTCCTCGGCAGGATCGGCAAGCCCAGCCAGCTGCGAATCGGCACGAATTACTCCTACGCGGATCTCCGGAACTCCCCCGCGGTCGTGGTGGGCGCGTTCAATAATAAATGGACGATGCATATCACGTGGAGTTTGCGCTATCAATTTCTCGAACAGAATGGGCAATTCCTGATCCAAGACCGCACCAATAGCGGCCAGGTATGGGGAGAGCATTACGGCAAGAACGGGGAAGTGATCGACGATGCTGCCATTGTCGCTCGATTGCTGGACTCAGGGACCGGGCAGTTCATCATCATCGTGGCGGGCATTGGGGAAAGAGGCACACAGGCGGCGGGTGAGTTTGTCTCAAATCCAGAATTACTGGAGCAGGGACTCAAGAACCTGCCCGCGGGCTGGCAGAACAAGAATCTAGAAATTGTCCTCCAGACCACCGTGACGGATTTGGTTCCAGGCCCTGCCCACGTCGTGGCAGCTTACTCCTGGTAAACTACCCACCAAGTGAATCGTCGCGCAGTTTCTGGTTTTCGCAGCGGCAGCACGCCGCGGCACGGCTGATGATTTTTGAGCAATCTCTGCCGCAGTGAAGCGCACGCGCCCTTTTTATTCGCCGGCGTCTGGAATGAACATCCACACCAAAGCCCGTTTAATCGAACGGATTCGTGGCATCATATCGGGTGCAATTTTCATGAGGATTTGATCGGGCCTATGGAAACAGGACGTCGCAACTTTCTTTATCTTTCTTTGGCAGCCCTTGCTGGGTCTTTCGCGCGACGAGGCGACGCCCAGGGCATGGGGGGCCAGGTCGCAACCGCTCAGAAGAAGCCTACGGAATCTGGCCGTCCGTTTAACGCTTATTTTACCGACGTTGCAACCTCGGCGGGACTGATCGCTCCGGTGGTTTATGGAGGTGTAGATCATAAGGAGTACATCATCGAAGCGAATGGATGCGGCTGCGCGTTCCTTGACTACGACAACGACGGCTGGATCGATATTTTCCTTCTCAGCGGAAGCAGGCTGGATGGCGCGCCTCCGGGAGCAACGAACCGTCTCTATAAGAACAATCGAGACGGGACATTTACCGACGTCACTGTGCAGGCGGGTCTTCAGGCGGTTGGCTGGGCGAATGGTGTGTGCATTGGCGACTACAACAACGACGGCTACGAGGATCTGTTCTGCACCAACTTCGGCCAGAATACGCTTTATCGCAACCTCGGGAACGGAACCTTCAAAGATGTCACCAAAGAAGCCGGCCTGGTGGGCACCGAGGTCCGCTGGGGCGCGGGATGTTCTTTCCTCGATTACAACAAGGACGGTCACCTGGATCTGTTTGTCTCTAATTATCTGAAATTCGACTTTGAACATGTTCCCAAACCGGGAGCGAACGTGAACTGTGATTGGAAAGGTATCCCGGTGAACTGCGGTCCGAGAGGTCTTCCTTTCGGCCGGCATTCCCTTTACAGGAACAACGGGGATGGAACTTTTACCGATGTCAGCGTTGAGTCTGGCATTGGGAAGCCGTGGCCGAGCTATGGGATGACCGTCGTGTCGGCCGACTTCGACGAAGACGGCTGGCCGGACATCTATGTTGCCTGCGACTCGACCCCAAGCCTCCTATTCATGAACCAGCACGACGGGACGTTCAAAGAAGAGGGGATAGCGCGGGGCGTGGCCCTGAGCCGGGACGGAGAGCAAGAAGCGGGAATGGGAGTAGGCGTCGGCGACTACGATCTGGATGGCCATCTGGATATTTTCAAGACTCACTTTATCGACGACACGGACGTGCTTTACCACAACGATGGTACGGCCAATTTTGACGACACGACGCTGCAGGCGAAGATCGGCGTCGAGACGCGCTTCGCCAGTTGGGGAGCTGGAATTTGCGATCTCGACAATGATGGTTGGCCGGACATTTTTTTCGTAACCGGAAGCACGTACCCTGAAGTCGAGAAATTACTCCCACAAAATCCAAACAAATCTCCTCGCATTCTCTTCCGAAACCTGGGTAACGGAACCTTCGAGGAGATCGCCAATGCCGGTCCGGGCGTAACAACGCCACACTGCAGCCGCGGCTGCGCATTCGGCGATTTCGACAATGACGGCGATCTGGATGTTTTGATTCTGAATATGAACGAGCCTCCATCCCTGCTGCGAAACGATTTGAAAGGAATTCACCACTGGCTGAAAGTGAAGCTCGTCGGCAGCAAATCAAACCGCAGTGGGATTGGCGCCCGGGTGGTGGCACGATACTCTGGCCGGACCCAGGCTCAGGAGGTCCAAAGCCAGTCGAGCTACTATTCGTGTAACGATTCTCGTCTTCATTTTGGCCTTGGACCAGCGACGACTGCGGATCTGGTGATTCGCTGGCCGAGCGGCCTCACGGAAAAATACGCCGCTGTTAAATGTGATCAGCTCATTACGATTCAGGAAGGCCACGGCGTCATTCCGAATATGGGTTGGGCGCGCTAGTTGCTTCCCTGTTTTTGAGCTGCCTTTTGCCTGAATGCGGCGCGCTGAACTTGCAGGCTTTCAGAATTCACCCCGGGCTCGTCGCCGCAGTGTGGATCGACAATTCCCCTCAGCCCGCACGGAACACTCACTAAGTTCCAAAAGCACTGGCCCCAAACTCTTTGACACGCGTTGCGATCGATTTATACTCCGTTCCGCAGTGTTAGAATTCTTCAACGCCAGTGAAAGCGCATAGGACCCGGTGCTGCGCCGGGAAGCTGGTGGCATTCTGTGACTAAATGTGGAAGGTGCCCGCTGCCAAGCGCTTGCGCCGTCCTTTACTTTCGCCCATGAAGAGCGATGGATTCATGTTTCAGATCAGACGACTGGTGCTTTTCATTCTGGGAGCAGCATTCGTGGCGCAAGGGCAATCAGCCCAGACGTCGATCGCCTCGATACAATCTTTGATTCGTTCTCAGCAGTACGACCAAGCTTTACGACTGACAAAATCCGCCCTGCACCAGACCCCCAATGATTTTCGGCTCTGGACCTTGGAAGGAATTGTGCTTTCGATCGAGGGCAACAATGAGGATGCGTTAAAGGCCTTTGATCATGCCCTGACTCTCTCGCCGACCTACCCAGCAGCCCTGAAAGGCGAAGTGCAGCTGTTCTATCCGGCGCAGGATAAGCGCGCCATCCCGCTGCTCGAGAGGATCTTGAAATCCGATCCAAAAGATGAGACTGCGCAGGAAATGCTCGCGGACCTTCAAGGAAGACAAGGAAACTGTCAGGCCGCGATCGGCCATTTTCTTCTCAGCGCGGAAGGGATCGCGAATCATGCGTATTCGCTGGAAGTGTATGGCTATTGCCTCGTAGAGACGAAACAGCCCGAGAAAGCGATTCCCGTATTCCAGCAACTAGCGGCGCTGCTTCCGCAGAGCACGTACCCGAAATATGATCTCGCAGTCCTGCTGGTCGAAACGAAGCAGAATGCCGCCGCACTCCAAGTCCTCGAGCCTTTGCTCGCCGCGGACCAGTCCGATCCGGATCTCTTGAGCCTCGCATCCGAAGCCTATGAAGCTACGGCCGATACTGGTAAGGCAGTGTCCCTTCTGCGGCAGGCGATTGTCCTGAGCCCTACCACTGCGAGCTATTACGATGCTTTTGCTGTGCTGTGTCTCGATCATGAATCCTATCAAGTGGGGATCGATATGATCGATGCCGGCCTGCAGCTCATTAAGGACGATTCGTCTTTATATATTTCCCGCGGACTGCTGTATGCGCAACTTGCGGATTACGATCACGCGGAAGCCGACTTCAAGACGGCTGAAAGCCTTGATTCAGGGCAGATTCTAAGTTCGTACGCCATGGACCTGGCGGAATTGGAAAAAGAGCATCCCGACCAGGCATTGGTTGAAGTCCGCGCGCAGTTGAAGGCTCATCCGGACAGCCCTCTACATCACTACCTGCTTGCCAAATTGCTCGAAAAAGCCGGCTCCGACAAGCCGGGCGAAGAAACCGGAGAAGCCATAAGCTCGGCCTTGATTGCCGTAAAACTGAAACCGGATTTTGTGGAAGCAAGGGATCTTCTCGCGAGCTTGTACCTGGCTACCGGTCAGTACGGGCCGGCCATCGAACAAAGCCAGCTCGCGCTGCACTACGATTCCTCTGATGGGACGGCGATGTATCATCTGATCGTGGCGTACCGGCACTCCGGACAGAGTGCAGACCGCGACAAAATCCCGGCACTGGTCAAGCGTCTCTCAGAAGCACAGGAGGCCTCGCGGCAGGTGGATAGCGACAGGAAACGATTCAAACTGATCGAAGACCAGCCAGCGCCTTCGAACTAATGCGAGCGCTCTAACTCGTGTCCGGTAGTCTGAGGCCGGTCGCTCCAGTCGAAATTCTCCCGTTCTCTCAGCATGAATTTCCAGCCAAGATTGGATGCCGGCGCGCATAGGTTGTATCCTCTGGCCCATGGCTCGAACCCGCGGCACGTCCCCAACGCTCGGTCTATTTTTCGGTTTGATTATCACGCTCGCCGCCGTCGTGGCCTATTCCTGGTACATCACGTTTCAAATTTCCGGCTTGAAGAAACTCCAAACCGATTTGACGGAGCGCGATCGCAAAGATTCGCTGCAGCTCATTCGCGCTCAAAATGACTTGAACTCTCTGGGCCTGGCCATGCGCGACATGTTGGACGCCGATGAACCGTATCCGATCACTGCTTGGTCGGCGCAGTTTCAGCGCATTCGCATCGATCTCGATAGCGCCCTCCAGCTCGAACAGAGCCTGGCCGTTGCCAGCCGCACGCCGGAGCAAAGGGAATACCTGGCGACATCGCTCGCGCAATTCTGGGATGCCGTGGATCGCACATTCGCCCTGGCCCAGCAGGGGAAGGACCGCGATGCGCGAAACCAAATCCGCGTCGCTCTGCAAGGGCGGGAGGCGGCATTGAGCACGGCCGTCGCTCGATTGCTCGTGGAGAACAACGAGAGCGAGGAGCAGGCTGCCCTGCAAATCGCGCAGATCTACGACAAAGTTCAGCGCCAGGTCTACTGGTTCCTCACCGCGACCTTGATCGCGATTCTACTTACCAGCCTCTATCTGATTTATTCGAACCGCCGGCTCTTCGCGCAACTCGCCGCTCTTTCCGATCAACGCAGCGAGCTGGCGCAGAAGTTGATCGCCACACAAGAGTCCACCCTGCGCCATATTTCCCGGGAGCTGCACGACGAGTTCGGGCAAATCCTCACGGCAGTTGGCTTGATGCTGGGCCGCGCCGAGCGGCACGCCCCGGAAGGCTCGCCGATTCGCACGGAATTGCGCGAGGTCGGCGAAATCGCTCAAACGACCCTGGACCGCGTTCGCAGCCTTTCGCAAGCGTTGCATCCCGTGATGCTCGACCAATCCGGGTTCGAGAATACAATTGATTGGTATATTGCGACGGTAGAGAAGCAGGCGGGAATTTCAATACAGTACGTGAAGTCTGGGACGCCGTTTCCGGTGCCCGGAGGAGCGGGAATTCACATCTATCGCATACTGCAAGAAGCTTTGAATAATGTCGTGCGCCATTCAGGGGCTCGCGAGGCGTGGGTGCGGATGCGCTTTCAAACCACCAACTTGGAGTTGGAGATCGAAGATCACGGAAAGGGATTCTTCGCGGACGCGGCAAGGCACGGCATCGGTCTGGTTGCAATCCGCGAACGCGCGGAACTCCTGGCCGGGACGATCGAATTTGCTCATCCTTCGCAGGGCGGAACGCTCGTCCGCCTGAGAGTGCCGCGATCCAAGGAGGGAACAGATTCTGATGGCGAAGAAGATTTCAGTTCTGCTGGTTGACGATCATAACCTCGTACGCCGAGGCTTCCGTCGCATGCTCGAAGATGAGCCGGACATTGATGTCGTAGGAGAAGCTGCGGACGGCAAGGAGGCCATTCGCCTGGCCAAGCGACTGCGCCCGCAGGTAATTGTGATGGATTGCGCCTTGCCGGGGGTGAACGGACTGGCTGCGACGCGCCGAATCCTCGCGGATTTCCCGTCCTGCGCGATTCTGATGTTGAGCATGCATTCGGAGGATACGCTGGTGCGCCAGGCGCTTGATGCCGGCGCGCGCGGCTACGTCCTGAAGAACGCGATTGACCTGGAATTGGCGGCCGCCATCCGGAGAGTGGTTGCTGGCGAAACCGTGCTGGAACCGGGACACGCCCGCGCGGCCGCGTTGAAAGGCGAAAAGCCCACTGGGCTGACAGCACGCGAACTTGAGATTCTACAAATGATCGTTGACGGCATGTCGAACAAGGAAATCGCCTTGGATCTCGCATTGAGCGCCAACACTGTCGCCGTGCATCGCGCGAATATCATGGCCGCGCTGGGCGTCCACAAAACAGCGGAGCTGGTCGCCTATGCGATCCGTAACGGCATGGTGAGCGTTCCGTGAGCCTGAGAGACGTCCGCTATTGCCGCACCCTAACGAAATTTGCGACACTCAGGCTCACAATTGGGACCACCGATCGGTAAAGCGCCCTAGACAAATCTGATTTACCAGGAGAATCTCATGAATGGCGGTCAAACGATGGTTCGGCTCGCGACGATGTTGCTCGTCGCTTCGGCCCTGGCATTCGCGCAAGCCCCAAGTCCCGCAACAGCACAGCCGCAAAGCAAAGACACGATTCTGCATGCCGCGGATATAAATGAGCATATTTTGCCAACGACGGTTTTCTTCCGAGGACAAGTCACCACGACCCAACTGGATAACTCGGGCGGTGTGCGCTTCCCGGAAGGCCAGATGGTCCTCGCGACCCTGGTGGACAATGCCGGCTACGCGACGCAGATTCGAGTGAAGTACCAGGCCTACCTCATCACTGAGGTTCCGATTGTGATCGGCGGCCAGACACTGAATCCCGGCGCGTACGGCTGCGGCTTCATCGAAGGCGACAATTTCGTGGTCATGGATCTTGGCGCGAACGATTTGTTGCAGGTCACGTCAACGCACGACACGGAAATTCGGCGTCCCGTGCCATTGCAATTCGTGGCGGCGACCGAAGCGGGCAGCTACCGGTTCTATCATGGCCGCGACTACGTCGTGTTCCACCGCTTGACTGCGCGATAGGCAGAAGCAGCGCCGCCTTCGCGCCGGGCAATAAAAAAATTCAATCGCATTTTCACTCTTACGCTGACGCGATCTTCTTGGGGCTCGCTTCCGAAGGGCGGCGGTAACCGCCGCACGCTTCCTCTACTTTGGCCGCTACGGCAAGGACCGCCTCTTCCTCCCAAGGACGTCCCACGATTTGCACGCCGATCGGCAATCCTTCTGCGGATTG